>Ga0208373_1004941_pt1 | contig 11470 bp, 9 predicted proteins | sample RifOxyC2_FD_184036 | JGI IMG/M metagenome (GOLD analysis project Ga0208373, IMG submission 184036) | Soil microbial communities from Rifle, Colorado - Rifle Oxygen_injection C2 (SPAdes) | ecosystem: Environmental > Terrestrial > Deep subsurface > Rock core/Sediment | place: Rifle, Colorado... | reverse complement strand
AAATATTCGTTGTTGGGATAAAAAATAACTTGAGAGATTTTTTGACTATGGCGGGTAATTAACTCTTTCTCTCCAACTTTTTTGTAGGGCTGGATTAAAATGTCTTCAAGGTACATAATCCAGATCTCATTATTATTCCAGTAAATAATTTTTTTACCATCCGCAGAGAAAGAGGCATCATTTATTTGAATGGCAATTTTTTCAAAGATAGCCGAGCTTTTGTTAAATAAATAGAGATCATTATTTTGTCCGATAACTATAAATTGATTATCATGGGCGATAATTCGGTAGTTATCTTTGGGTAGGAATTCCTTAGAAATTTGTTCGCGGATATAACCACCAAGATCAACACGGTAGAAGATATAATTGGTGGCATTGATTAAAAAAAGACTGTCTTGATAAAATAGCCAGCCGGCCGTTGAGCTGGCAATATTAGCGGCTTGCGCTATTTGAGCAATTTCGTCTGGTGACCGTAAAAAATCAATGATGGCCAAAGACGTAGTGGCAACTTTTTCGGGAGAAATATTTTTAGGAAAAAGAATAATATTTCTGGCTTCCTCTACTAATTGAGGCTTAATTTCCAGATTTTTTTCCCAAGAGAAAAAACCATCTTTTGTAACAGAAACTTTATAAATTTTTGGCAATAGGCGAGAAATTAATTTAGGTGTAGTTTTATTGTCTTTGTCGTCAAGAATAATTTTGGCATTAGACGGTGAGGATTTAAGATAGAGTCCACCAGTCTTGACCAGGACTTTTTTTTGCCAATCAAAAGAATAGCCCATGGCATAAAAAATAGTTGGCGGAGTCGCCAACAAAAAAATAGCAATAAAACTGTAGAAGACTAGGCGTCGAGTTAAGCGAGTCATACAATGTATTTATTATAGTCATTTTAGCATTAAAATAGCAATCTTTTAGTTATTTTTCAAGCAAGCCCTTAACCTTGCCATGGGAGGTTATTTGTTTTAAGATGAAGAAAAAGAATGCTCAATTGTAAAAAATCAACAAAATGAAACTTATGGCAGACGCAACTAAAAAATTTGTTATTAATGGTCAAAAACCATTGAGCGGAGTCATTAAAGTTAAGGGTGCGAAAAATGCTGCTCTGAAAGTTTTTCCGTTAGCTTTGATGACTGGCGAGCCAATAAAAATTGTTAATTTGCCAGATATTGAAGACTGTCACCGGGCCCAAGAGATGTTAGTAGCGTTGGGGCATAAAGCAGTTAATCTGGGTAACGGTGTTATGGAAATTCAGCGTCAGAATAAAACTTGTCTTAATTTACCGGCGGAGCTGGTGAATAAATTCCGGGCTTCTATAATGTTTGTTGGGCCGCTGCTGGCAACTTGCGGCGAAGTTTATTTTCCTCATCCAGGTGGCTGTGTTATCGGGGCTGGAACTCGCCCGATTGATATGTTTCTTGATGGCTTTGCCAGAATGGGCACCAAGATTGAAACTTTAGAAAATAGTTACCGTTTAACGGCCAAAAAACTTCAAGGCGCTTCCATCTTCTTTTCTAAAGTGACGGTGACGGGTACCGAAAGCTTAATGACCACGGCTTGTTTGGCACAGGGAGAAACTATTTTAGAAAATTGTGCAATGGAACCAGAAATTCCGGCTTTGGCCAATTTTTTAAATAGCATGGGGGCAAAAATTAGCGGAGCAGGGACACCAACCATAAAGATTGAAGGCGTTGCCAAATTATCAGGCGGCCAGTATAAAATTATTCCAGACCGGATTGAGGCAGGAACGTTTGCAATCTTGGCGGCAGCGGCCAATAGCGGTGAAATAATTATTGAGGATTGTGAACCAAAGCATCTGGGTGCGCTTTGGTCTTTATTTGATAAAATTGGTGTAAATTATAAGCTTGATAAAACTAGCATAGCTATATCGCCGAGTGAAAAACTTTTAGCGGTTGATCTTGTAACGCACGAATATCCGGGCTTTGCTACTGATCTGCAATCGGCTTACACAGTATTAATGACCCAAGCCAACGGTGCCAGTCTTATTCATGAAACAATTTATGATCGTCGTCTATTATTTGCGGATATGTTAACTCAAATGGGTGCCAATATTATTATGGCCGATCCTCACCGGATAGTAGTTAATGGTCCGACCCAACTTTATAGCCGGAAATTAATGAGTCCTGATTTGCGTGCTGGCATGGCCTTGGTGATGGCTGCTTTAATTGCCAAAGGAACAACAGAAATAAATAATATTTATCAGATAGAAAGAGGTTATGAAAATTTAGCGGAAAGATTGGCGGGATTGGGAGCGGATATTAAGAAAGTTTAAAAATACTTTTGCCGCTTTTTTGGCGGCAAAAAAGCGGCGCCGCGCCTGCCAAAGCCGATAATGATTAGCCGGAATGATATTGTAGGATGCTAAAAAGCATAAAACAGTATCATACCAAGTAATCAGCTTTGGTTATCGGCGGGCAGGGAAAAAACCGCCGCGCGGCGATAAAACTTTAATAAAATCGGATTCGCTCCGCTAAAATTGCCTCAGTAAACTCGTCGCTTCGCTCCTCCCCTCGGCAATTTCTTAACGCTCCGCTCATCTCGATTTTGTCATAAAGTTTTTCGTATGCGCGGTTTAATAAATTCTTTTTAAGATAATGTTCATCAAGAAAATCGGAATTGACTTAGGCACGGCCAATACTTTGGTTTATGTGCCGGGAAAAGGAGTAGTTATTAACGAACCAACAGTGGTAGCGGTTTCTTTGGATGACAATAAAATTTTGGCCGTTGGCAGCGAGGCTAGAGAAATGCTTGGGCGAACACCCGAAAACATTGTTGCGTCTCGTCCGATGCGGGATGGTGTAATTGCTGATTATCGGATCACGGAAGCGATGTTGCGTTATTTTATAAATAAAACAACCGGCGCTTTCCGGCTTTTCCGGCCAGAAGTCATGGTGGCGGTGCCAGCGGGCATAACTTCAACCGAACGGCGGGCAGTTGTGGATGCAACGCTGAATGCTGGGGCTAAAGCGGCTTACGTGGTCAAGGAGCCGGTGCTAGCCGCTATTGGGGCTGGTATTCCTATTAATGAGCCAGCCGGCCATATGATTATTGATATTGGTGGCGGAACCAGCGAAGTGGCGGTTATATCGCTAGGCGGAATTGTCGCCTGGGCTTCGGCGCGAGTGGGTGGTAATAAAATTGACCAAGCAATTGCCGAGTACATTAGAAAAAAACATAATTTAGCCATTGGCGAACGGACAGCGGAAGAAATCAAAATTGCAATTGGTTCAGCCCTGCCTTTGCCGCCAAAGGAAGAAGGATTTTTTGAGGTGCGAGGCCGGGATTTAATTTCTGGCTTGCCAAAAAATATTGAAGTTAAAACTAATGAGATAGTTGAATCAATCGCCGAGCAACTAAGAGAAATTGTCCAAACGGTTAAAAATGTTTTACAAGAAACTCCGCCGGAACTTTCCGCGGATGTAATAGATCGCGGCATGATTTTATCAGGTGGCAGTGCTATGTTGCGTAATCTAGCGGAATTAATAGAAAAGGCAACTGGCGTATCTTGTTATGTAGCCGAAGATCCAAAACTTTGCGTAGCCAAGGGGACTGGTATTGCCTTGGAACATTTGGATGTTTATAAGCGATCAATAATGAGCAAGAAATGACGCTCGACTAGCCTCGCTTAGAGGAGATGTCGAGCGTTTCAGAAAAGTAAATATTCACTCTTTAGTCATAATGATATTTGCTAAATTCAAAAATTATTTTTTAAGCGGGAGTAAGAATTATTTAATTATAGGCGCTAATGCGGCTATAATTGTTTTAATAATAGGCGGATTATTAGTAAACCACTATTATTTTCAAAATAAAAAAGTTGAGCAAAATGTTTTATCGGCCGTGTCGCAATCTGTTACCAGTAAAGATATTTATATAAAATTTTTATTTGAAATATACGATAAAGTGAAAGAGAATTATTGGGATAATATTGCCGATGCCCAGCTGGCTAAGCTTTATCAAGCTGGTTCGGAAAAATTGGTTGGTACGCAGTTTAATCTAAAATCAAGCGATGAGGCAGGGGTGGAAGAAATGCTGAACGGAATATTGAAAGGTTTTGACGAGGCTCAAAAAAAAGAATTTACGGTTAAGCTGGCGAGTATTGTAGTAGCTAATTTGCAACCATTTGGGCGCAGCGGTCTTTATACAATGCGAGATGAGCAAAATTTAAAAAATGAAGTTTTAAATGCTAATCCAAGCAAAGATCTTTACGCACAATTAGATGCTAGCAAGGATTCTTCGGCGGAAACTTTGAAACAGAACTTTGATGACAAAAGTACGCAACTAGAAAAAGAAGCGGCGACTTCTGCGGAAGCAGCCAAAGAATTGGAAAAAATAAAATACGCTTATGATGTTTTAACTGATAAGTCCAAGAAGGAGCGCTACGATTCGGTAGGGGCGGAACCAACGATTTTTACCAAATTAATAACGCCGGAAATTTTGCATTTATATATTAAGCGTTTCTCGCCAACAACTCTAGATGAGTTTGTTGCGGCCGCTAATAAAGCCGATAGTGGCGATAAGTTACAGGTTTTGGTTTTAGATTTGCGTGGTAACATTGGTGGTTCAATCGACCTTTTGCCTTATTTTTTGGGTCCGTTTATTGGCAATGACCGCTACGCGTATGATTTTTTTAGAAAAGGAGAGAGTATTCCATTTAAAACAAAAACTGGTTGGTTGCAGGGATTAGTTCGTTATAAAGAAATGGTGATTTTAGCTGATGACCAATCTCAATCAACAGCTGAATTATTAGTTGCAACGCTAAAAAAATATAATGTCGGAATTTTCGTGGGTAAAAAAACTAAAGGGTGGGGGACGATTGAACGGGTTTTTCCACTGGAAACGCAAATTGACAGCAGTGAAAAATATTCAATGTTTTTAGTGCATACATTAACTTTGAGTGATGATAATCAACCGATTGAAGGCCGGGGCGTTGAGCCGATAATTAATATTAATAGCGCTGATTGGAAGAAGCAATTATTTTCTTATTTTCGAAATAACGATTTGATAAAAGCGGTGGAAGATATTTGGGCACAAGTGCCAGCAGAATTTAGCAGTTAAAAGATTCTATGATTATCGGCATAAACGCGGCGGCGGCAATTAAGCAGCCACGCACGGGCATTGAAGAATACACTTATCAGTTGATTAAACATTTAACGATGCTACCGGAGACCCGCGAGCATCGGTTTTTGTTATATTTTCCTGACACTAATACACAAATTGGCACGAGTGACACGAATAATAAATATTTTGATTTTCTCTTGCCTCTTAATTTTGAAATAAAAATTTTGCGTTGGCCGCTGCCATTTTTATGGACGCAAATGAGATTGGCTTATGAGGTTTGGCGGCATAAACCCGATGTGTTGTTTATTCCGGTACACATTTTGCCGTTTGGCGCACCGAGAAACTCAATCGTTGCTATCCATGGTTTGGAATACGAATATTTTCCCGAATATTATTCATTCAGGCGGTGTTTTTATTTGCATTGGAGCACTAAATCTGCCGTAAAGAGAGCGCGAAAAATTATTGCGATTTCAGAAAATACCAGACAAGATTTGATAAAATTATATGGCGTGGAAGAGGAAAAAATCAGCGTCGTGCATCATGGAGTGAGCAGTAAAATTTTCAATGACCCGCTTCAACTCGTCGATGCGGGGCGGGCAAATCCCAATAACCAAACAAAAAAGCCCTATTTATTATATGTGGGTCGTATAGAAACTAAAAAAAACGTTCAAGGGATTCTGGAAGCCTATAAAATTTTGAAAGAAAAATATAAAATTCCACACGAACTTATTTTAGCTGGCGTGCCGGGTTTTGGATATGAAAAAATAAAATCGCAGATTAAGGATTTATTAGAAATTAGAAATTTGAACTTAGACATTAAGGAAGTTGGTTATATTTCAAATGATGAAAAACATAAGCTATTAACAGAAGCAAGCATATTCTTATCCCCTTCTTTCTATGAGGGTTTTGGCCTTCCGATTTTGGAAGCGCAAGCAATGGGTGTGCCCGTCGTAACTTCTCTGGGTTCTTGCTTGCCGGAAATTGCTGGTCAGGGAGCGCTATTTGTTAATCCGCGCAGTTCAATTGAAATTGCCGAGGCGGTCAAACAAATTATTGACGATAGTAATTTGCGTGATAGACTAAGACAATCGGGTTTTGAGAATATTAAGCGGTTCAGTTGGGAGAAGTGCGCAGAGCAAACCCTGAAGATAATTTTAAATTTTAAAGACTAAATTTTAATTGAATTTTAAATTTAAAAATTTAAGCATTGATTCCTGCCTGCCGGCAGGCAGGTAAAATTGCCCGCTTCGCTAAGGCGAAGCCGAGGCGAGAAAATTTAGAATTTAAAATTCGTATGAAAGTAGCGCTGATTCACGATTATCTGATTAGATTTGGAGGGGCAGAGAGGGTACTTTTGGAATTGGCTAAAATGTTTCCCGAGGCGCCAATCTATACTTTTTTATATGACCAAGAAAAAATGGGCGAGTGGTTTTCATCGGAACGAGTGCGCCCATCTTTTTTACAAAAATTTCCTGCGTTTCTGCGGCGGCGCCATAAGTGGCTTTTACCGCTTATGCCGATCGTTCCCGAAACTTTTGATTTGCGGGAGTTTGACCTCGTCATCTCTTCTTCCTCGGCTTTCGCCAAGGGAGTCGTTGTCCGGCCAAAAACCATCCATATTAGTTATTGCCATAACGCCGCGCGATTTTTGTGGGACTACTCAACGGAATATTTAAGTCAACAGAAACTAGGTTTCTATCGGCAGATTCTGGTAGACATTATTTTTAATTATCTTCGGCTTTGGGATCGCTCAGCGAGCAAGCGAGTAGATTATTTTGTGGCTAATTCAAAAGCGACGGCTAGCCGGATAAAGAAATACTACAATCGGGATTCAAAAGTGATTTATCCGCCGGTTAATTTGGCTGCATTCGATGGCTCAAAAAATGATTTTCAAAAACATAAAATTTCCCCCAGCGATGAAAATTTTACTCGCCAAGCTGACTCGCTCTCCGTCCCGCAAAAGCAGGACGGAACCATGCCCACTCGTCAGCTTGAGCGTTTTGAAAACCATATTTTCTTGCCATTGCTAGTACCAAAGGATTATTTTCTAATCGTTTCCCAGCTGACGCCGTATAAAAAAATAGATGTGGCGGTTGAGGCTTTTAATAAGCTGGGTTTGCCGTTAATCATAATTGGCGAAGGGTCGCAAAAAAAATACCTGCAAAGCATTGCTAAAGATAATATTAAAATTTTAGGGTGGCTGGTCGACGAAGAAACAGCCGAATATTATAAAAATTGTTTTGCTTTTATTTTTTCCGGTGAAGATGATTTTGGCATCGCGCCGGTTGAGGCCATGAGTTGGGGAAAACCAGTATTGGCGCTCTGTTCTGGTGGGGCAAGGGAAACAGTTTTGCCAGGGATGACCGGTGAATTTTTTGAGGCAACAACGCCAGAGGTTTTGGCAGATGGAGTGCGGCGCTTGAGAGATAATTATAAAAATTACAGTCCACTGGTAATCCGTAAGTGGGCGGAAAAGTTTTCAACCGAAAGGTTCCGGCAGGAGTTTATGGAATTTGTAAAGAAAGTTGGTTATAGCATATAATGAGCATATGCGTATTGGCTATCAGCGAATTTGGGAGATGCTAACTCGGAGCGCCGATAAAAATAAATTGGCTCACGCTTATTTATTTTGCGGTTCGTCGGGAGCAGGGAAAATGACTTTGGCTAAAGAATTTGTTAAGTGGCTTTTTTGCGAGAAAACCAAAGCTAGAGAGTCATTAACTGGTCAGCCTTGCGGTGTCTGCCGGAGCTGTCAGGAAATAGAGAAAAATAACCATCCTGATTTGCTGGTGGTTTCGGCTGACCAAGAAGAGAAATCACAAGAGATTGGTATCGGCCGGATAAGAGACCTGCAGCATCAATTGCTCTTTTATCCCTATAAATCTTCGCTTAAAGTTGTTATAATTGAAGAGGCTCATAACTTGACTCGTGAGGCGGCTAATGCTTTTTTAAAGACGCTAGAAGAACCCAGCTCAAAAAGTTTGATTATTTTAACTAGTTCAGCTTGGGATTCAATTTTGCCAACTATCTTATCGCGCTGTCAGCTGATAAAATTCTTACCCGTGCCGCTTGACGAGTTAAAAAAGGGACTAAAAAATTTGGGAGCAAAAGATTCTGTTTTGGACAAAATAGTTAAGCTCTCGGCCGGCCGGCCGGGTTATGCCAGAAATTTATTGAACAATCAAACGCTTTTGTCTGATTACGAGGTACGTATTAAAAAATTAGAAGATATTTTAAAATCAGACCTAGTTTTTCGCTTTGAGACAGCCAAAGAGTTGAGCCAAGATGTTCCCTTAGCGAAAGAAATTCTTTCCCAGTGGCTGCTTTATTTGAGAGACCGATTATTGGAGATCGGTAATCGGGTTGATTTATTAATTAATGAAAAAAGATTTTCAAAAATTAATTACTCGACTCGTTCATTGCTTCTGGCTTGTCGGGCAATAATGAGCGCCCAAGAGGCCTTGATTAATTCTAGTTTTAACGCGAGGTTAATTTTAGAAGTTTTATTAATGAAAATTTAAAAATATGGTCAGCAAAAAATATTTATTTAGCTTAATAATTTTACCTTTATTTTTTGCGGCATTCTTACCCGCCCTCCCATTTAATTGTTTGCCTAGCCGTGATGGCGGTATTTTTAAATCTGTCGATCGCGGGGAAAACTGGAAGCAAAAAGTGATAATTTCCAAGAGCCAAACGATCGCTTCCTCCAATGTTCTGGCGACAGTCGTTGACCCTAAAAATTCTAATATTATTTATTTGGGAACGAGAGGAGAAGGTCTTTATAAAACCATGGATGGCGGCGATCTTTGGTATCATGTGGATGATTTAGCGAAAGCTCTGGACGCGCGGGCCAATATTTATGATGTAGCGATTGATCCACAAAATAGCGGCAACATTTATATCGGAACTTATCAAAATCGTTTAGGGCGGCTTTTCCGTTCAAGTGATGCTGGTCGGAGTTGGGAAGAGGTTTATCGGGTCTCTCGCGAACAATATGCTATTTTTGCGGTCGAAATTGACTCGTATGACCCGTCGGTTATTTATATGGGAACAGCCGAAGGCGGTTTTTTAAAAAGCATTGATTTTGGCAAAAGCTGGCGAGTGGTTAAGTGGTTTGACGATGTCATTACAGACATAAAAGTTAATCCTTACGACACGAGAACCGTTTTTGTCAGCACCTCTCATAAAGGAGTTTTTAAAACTACTGATAAGGGACAAAATTGGCAATCGCTGGATAATTTAAAAAGTTTCCCGAGAGAAATTGAAGGAATGGAAACTTTAGTGATGGACAATAAAAATTCTAATGTTCTGTATATCGGTTCAAAGGTTGGGTTATTGAAAAGCGTTGATGCCGGCCAGAGCTGGCAGAAAGTTAACATTATTATTCCGCCGGAGTCAGTATCAATTATGGCCGTTGCCCTGGATCCCGTAACTTCTTCTTTTCTTTATTACAGTGCCGGGAATGTAATCTATCGCTCGCAAGACAACGGGCAGACATGGACGGTCAATCCAATCGTAACGACTAAAAATATAAAAACAATTACCATTGACCCGCAAAATCCGCAAATTGTGTATGCGGGGATAGGGGAGTAGTTAATAAAATTTTAAATAAGTAATTATCATTCTGGGGTAATGCAAAATGTAAGTTGAAGAATCTATAGAAATGACCAATTTCCAATGACTAATGACAAATAAAATCCCAATGTCCAATTTAGATTTTGACCTTTGTCATGGATTCGTCATTAGGATTTCGTCATTTGTTATTAGATAGTTAGATTCTTCACTTCGTTCGGAATGACGAATATAGAGCATGTATAAACCAATCATCAGCAGAATAAAACCAGAATTAGAGAAAGCCGTCGGACGCTTTAAAGAAGAAATGGGAACTCTGCGGACTGGCCGGGCAACACCAGCCTTAGTTGAAACTGTTGAAGTGGAATGCTATGGTTCTCGTCAGCCGTTAAAACAGCTGGCTGTAATAAATGCGCCCGAACCTCGGCTTTTAACGGTCCAGCCCTGGGATACGTCAATTGTTAAAGAAATAGAAAAAGCGATAAGCTCTTCTCGGAGCGGACTTTCGGTTACGGGAGCCGGCGAGATAATCAGAATATCCATTCCACCATTAAACGAAGAAAGCCGGAAGGAGCTGGTGCGTAACTTAAAGCAAAAAATGGAAGCTTCCCGAATCTCAATTCGGGCTTTGCGCGAACAAGCTTGGAAAGAAATTCAAGATGGAGAGAGAAGCGGCTTAATTCGCCAAGATGATAAATTCCGTGGTAAAGATGAGTTGCAAAAAATGATTGATGAATATAACAAAAAGATTGATGATTGGGGTGGGGCGAAAGAGAAGGAGATAATGACAGTATAAAAAGTGTTCGGAAATATTTTCTGAAAACATAAAAATTTGCTCGGCTACCCGCTTCGAAAAAACGTCGTCGGCTATGCGTGGTAGCATAAAGTTCTATGCCAGCCGCTCCTTGTGTCTCGCCGCCTCATTGAGTCTAAAACATAACAAAGCCATGGAGGCGTCTGCCCGCCCGCAACGCCTGAGCATAGCGATGGCGGGCGCGGCGACACATTTTTCTCCAGCGGCTAGCCTCGCTTTTAGAAAAACTGAGCGTTTCAGAAAACACATCCTCACTTTTAATCTTTATGATGACCGCTATTGTTTTTATAATTATTTTAGCCGTGTTGGTCTTTGTCCATGAGCTTGGACATTTTTTAGTTGCTAAAAAATTTGGAATAAAAGTGGAGGAATTCGGTTTTGGTTTCCCGCCTCGCCTTTGGGGCATAAAAAGAGGAGGAACAATTTATTCGATTAACTGGATACCTTTTGGCGGTTTTGTGAAAATTTTTGGCGAAGATGGCGGAGATAGAACTGACAAACAATCTTTTGTTTCAAAAAAAATTTGGCAGCGAACTAGCGTTCTTTTAGCCGGCGCAGCAATGAATGTTATCTTAGCCGTTTTTTTATTATCATTGGGATTTATGATTGGGTTGCCGTGGGCTGTTGAGGATAGCAAAAATGTTGCCGGGGCAAAAGTTCAAATAACTCAAATTGCTCCTAGTTCGCCAGCGGAATTAGCCGGTATTAAAACAGGGGATATAGTTTTGGGGGCGAGTAGTTTGGCAGAAAAACTTAGCAACTTGGAAAAAGTCGTTGATTTGCAAAGTTTTATAGACAGGAATAAGGGCCAAGAAGTTCTAGTTGATTTAAAAAGAGGCCAGGCTGTTTTAACTTTTAAATTAATTCCGCGAGAAGATCCGCCGGCGGGAGAAGGGGCGATAGGTGTGGGACTAGCTAGGGTTTCTAAGGTTATTTTCCCCTGGTACCGGGCAATTTGGGAAGGCTTCGTAACAACTTTTAACTTGATTTGGCTGACCCTTTCTTCTC
>Ga0208373_1004940_pt1 | contig 11471 bp, 9 predicted proteins | sample RifOxyC2_FD_184036 | JGI IMG/M metagenome (GOLD analysis project Ga0208373, IMG submission 184036) | Soil microbial communities from Rifle, Colorado - Rifle Oxygen_injection C2 (SPAdes) | ecosystem: Environmental > Terrestrial > Deep subsurface > Rock core/Sediment | place: Rifle, Colorado... | reverse complement strand
CGTCGGTCAATTTTTCAAACCACGGCGCGCCCGCGAACGCCTGCTTGTAAACGAAACGAATGGCTCCGGCATCTCCGGTTTCAAAAGGACGAATGGTGAACATCTTTAACCTCCTTCGGGCAAAGAGTTAATGATTGAACAGTTAACTACTGAAAAGTTAATTTTAGTTACTCAAAGAAAACCGTAAAAAGCAACTAGAGCCGGACAAGCTCCCGACACTTCATCAACCGGCCAGCAACCTAATCATCTTATAACAGCCAATACCGGCATACTGGCCGCACATTAACGGGTAAAACTCTTCCGTTCCGCTTCGCACCAGCTCAAAGTCCCGCCAGCCTTCGGCTTTATCAAGTTGCTTGCCATAAACCCAATAAATGTTTTTGCCAAGAAGACTGTTTTTCGTGATCGGTTGATCATAATCGCGCAAAAATTTTTTTATAACAGCGACCAAGCGTTCGCTATCCTGCCTATTCGCTTCAATTTCAACGGCCGGCTCAACAAACTCGGTTAACGGGCCGCTTGGCCGCTTTTCCGATGGCAGCCAAACAACGATGTCATTTATATCAAGCTGCGCCGCCAACAGCAAATCAACAAAATTCGGCTTGGTTAAAATGATAAACGTGCGCGTTTCCAGTGTATGATTGTGCAGGTCAACAACGCCATTATAATCTTTCGCTTTCAACAAAATTTCCGCGGCGCGACGTTCTTCATATTTATCGGAACCAAGCACCCCGGGCGCGGAGCGATTCAAGTCACAATCAACAAAACGCCGGTTCAACGCCACGGCCTTTTCGTTCGCCACCAACCAATCATGGGCTTTGCCATCACCAAGCGCCTTCATCAACTCGATGCCCACCGGCTCATCGCCGTGCGTGCCGGCCAAAAACAAAACGTTTTTAATTCCCGCCTTTTTCGGCAAGAAAAAAAGTTCATCGGTGGCACGAAGCTCTGCCAACCGACGACCAAATTCAATAAACGACTTCCGGTGCATTGGGTTAATCAAATTATCGAGCATATTGCATTTAGAGCGTAGCGCAGTCTCGAGTTCGCGTCAACTATCAGACAACCATCCAAGTTACCAATTTGGAAGTCCTTGACATTTGCCAACGATTGGGATAGAATCCGTACAGTTGAACCCGCTCATTTATAATTTGAACACAAAAATTGTTCGGAGGAAAAAATGGCAAAACCGCTGGTGCTGATTGACGTGGACTGGACACTGCTAAACGACCTGTTTCATTTCGAACCGAACGGGCTCGCGGAAAAAATCAAAGTCATGACGGCAGCCGGCTGGGAAATCGGCCTCATGTCAGACCGGCCGCAAAACGAGCTGATGGAATTCAGCGATGAACTTGGCATGAACGGACCATTGCTGGCGGAGCTGGGAAACGTGCTTATTTATCCGCGACTCGACATTTGCAAATGCTGGCGCACCTACGATGAACGGTCAAAAATGTCCATGTTTACCAAGAGAGCGATCATCACTCTGATGGAAAAATTTCCCAACTTGCCAATACTGCTTTCAAGCAACGTTCGGCAATTTCGGGAATTTCAAAACCTGAATTGGCCGCGCGAAAAAGTCATTGCCGCCGTACACACTCAGCGTCGCACCAGTTTTCTCGTGAACGTGCATCGCTACGGTCCGGACGGACTGATGGAAGCCGGCGCTGAACCGGTGCAATCTATCGCGCGCCTGCTCAAAACGCAGTTCATCGATGACTTTTTCACCGAACCGTTTCTTTTTGTCAGTGAAAAAAGGCAAGGTTGCGCCTTGTTTCACTTCGCCGATGCGAGCAAAGCGCGCTCTGCCAAGTATCTGTTCGACGAAAAGCTGGCCGACTCCATCGCCATGATCGGCGACATGATCTGGGACGACCTCAAAGATCCGCGTGCCATTCAGCTGGCCGTGGGCAATGCTGACGAGTCGTACAAAAAAATCTGCCGCTTCACGGCCGACAAACCGTTCTCAACGGGAGTGGGTCAGTGCCTTGACTGGCTCAAGGCGAATTACGAGTAAACATAAACCGCTCAGCACATGCCTGAGCGGTTTATTCATCAGTAAAATTGTCACGCCACCAAGGCCGCCGCTTCTTTTTGATTGACCCGTTGCTCCAACGCATCCAACCGACGCTTCATGTCCAAAAGCTCATGAGCAAAAGCACCTGAATCCTCCTTGTCCCTCGTTGATAACGCTTCAAGGTCGCGCCGCAACGAGCCGATTTCCAGCCTAATGTCACGAATATCACTTTCAATACGTTCGAGACGTTGGTCTATACGATCAAATTGCGGCAAAACAATTTGCTCAAATGCCTCACCGACTTCCACGCGAATATTTTGTAGATCTTCTTGGGTAAGCATACTAAAACGTTATGGTTACAATATAACAAAATCGAAAAAAAACGTCAAAATTTTGCTTTTTCCTCTTAAAACTTCTGCGCCAAATACAATCTTTTGTAAACACCATCGTGATTTATCAGTTCTTGGTGCGTCCCCTCCTCAACCAGCTTTCCCTGATCAAGCACGAAAATCCGATTGGCCTTCTTTACCGTGGACAAGCGATGCGCGATGACGAAAGTGGTGCGACCGACGATCAATTTTTGCAACGCTTCCTGCACCGATTTTTCCGTGATCGAATCCATGGACGCGGTCGCTTCGTCCAAAATCAAAATCGCCGGATCGTGCAACATAGCGCGGGCGATGGCGATGCGCTGTTTCTGCCCCACGGAAAGTTTAACGCCCCGCTCGCCCACCTTGGAATCATAACCCCTCGGAAATTTCATGATAAATTCATGCGCGTTCGCCGCCTTGGCCGCCACCATCACCGCCTCGTCCGTGGCAGCCGGATTGCCAAAACGCAGATTGTACCAAATCGTATCATGAAACAAAATGACTTCCTGCGGCACCACGCCGACAAAACGGCGCAGATTTTCACCGTCAATATGACGCACGGAAACGCCGTCTATTTCAATCTCGCCGCGCGTGGGCAGATAAAACGACGCGATTAAATCGGCCATGGTGCTCTTGCCACCGCCGCTCTCACCCACAAAGGCGATGCTCTCGCTCGGCGCCACGTTGAAGCTGATATCGCGCAAAACCCACGGTTGTTCGCGTCCATCGTATTTAAACCAGACTTTTCTGAAAACCACCGCGCCCTTCAAAGCGGAAAAATCAGCTGTTATCCTATCACGCACTTCTCTTTCCGTGCCAAGTTTCTTGATTTTTTCCAGATGCGCCAAACCGACCAAACAGCGCCGAAAGCGTTGATAATTGAACGCCAATTGCGCCAACGGTCGATACACCATGGCAATATAGCCGACAAACATAACCAAATTACCAGCCGTTATTTTGTCCGCAAACAAAAGCGCTGTGCCGAGGCTGAAACAAACGACAAAACCCAGACCAAAAATGGTTTGCTGATAAAAACTTAACGCCGACTGACTGATCATGTTCAATTTTCTACCCTTGATCGTCCTTTGTAAATGATGCGAAACTCGTTCCATAACAAAATCTTCCGCCGCAAAAGCCTTGATCGGCTGGACATTGCTGGCCGCTTCCCAAATGTCGCCGAAAGATTTGTCATATATTTGATGCATTTTCTTTTGCGCCGAAATAATCGACTGCGTGCGCCACAGCGTGGCCGCGACGTACAAAGCCAAAACTAAAAGCAAAACACAGGCCAATAGCCAATGAACGTAAAACAATATGCCGAGAATGGCGATGGCAGTGAGAAAGCCGGGCAGGGTGGAAAAAATCGCTTCCGTCACGATGGTTTCGAGATCGAAAACCGCGCGATTCATGCGGCTCAAGACGCGACCCATTTTTTGATTTTTGTGAAAAGAAAACGGCAATCGAATAAGATGCGCCAGAAAACTTTTCAAAAAACTATTGCTTACCCGCACACTCAACGCGTCACCCGCGCTGTCGGTCAGGCGAGATAAGTAGTCGCTTAAAAGTGAAAAAACAAACCAACCGCCGATCAACCCGACGATGCCTTGCCACGCAGCTTTTTTCATGGCCAGATCCACCAGTCGGCCATACATGAGCGGAATAACGGCGTTGATCACGGCGCCGGCGATGGCCACGCCCAAAATAAACCAAACCGTTCGCTTGAACGGTTTTAGATATTGCCAAATGGTTTTCGCGTCGACGGAAAATTGCATGGGAAAATTATTATTGACACAATTATATCATCAATCAGCTTTGGCGCAAAATCACCTCGAATAATTGAAGCGCAAAAACCGCGATTACCGATAATGGCACGGTGAGGGGAGGGCAGGGAGAGGGCGTACGAGCGAGCAGGGGGACCCCCCTAGCCCCCTTTGCAAGGGGGGACATTGGGGGGAGGGCGAAGGGGGTACAAGTCACTCCGCGGTTAGCGGAGGAATAATTGGCACATGAAAACCGCGGCCAGAAATGGCAACGGCAAAAAAACGCAAAATTATTTATTTAATCGCTATAAATTAGACTCCGGAAGCGGACAAATAAACACCTTCCCAGACATGCTTAAACCCTGCGCCTCATAAAATTGCGCGGCCAAACTGCCGGGGGAATTTTGCACCAGCGTATATTGAGCGCCTTGTTTCAAAGCATAACTCATCGCCTCTTTCCACAATCTCTCCCCACAATCTTTTCCGCGAAATTTTTCTTTCACGCCGAAGTATGGCGGCAGCAAACACTTTACTCCACAACCATCCGGCCAAACATCAAGCGGGCCAATGGCGCCGATGATCTCATTGTCGCGCACCAGACAGACAATCGGCGACAGCTTTTTCCCTTTGGTGATAAACTCGCGCCACAAAAAATCAAAACCCTCCATGTCTGTTTCGCGACCAAGTGCCTCGAACGTGGCTCGCGTACGGGTATCCGCTTTATCAAAATAGCAAATCTCATTCAACCGCCCCGACAGCAAATGGTTCGCCGTGATCTTCTGTAAATAAATATTATATTCGGTATAATCAGTCGTCACGCTCGGCCCGGCAAAACAATAAACAAAACACTTCTTGATCTTTTTTTCTTTGCTCGACTGTAAATATATTTCACGCGCCGTCTCCAAATCAACCGTTCCGAGCGGTGCAGCCGCATAATAAAATATCTTTAACGTATTAAATTCATGCCCGCCCAAAACGGGAATAAATAATTTATGATCTTTGAAAATAACGTTATCAAGCAACAGTCGTTCCGAAGGCGCCGCGCTCCAACGTTTATTTTTGTCATAAGTCAAAAACGTGTCGCCCGCCGTATTATTCAAGATATCTGATACAATCTTTTCAATTGCATAATCGGCCAAATAGACCGGCCCGAGGATGGGTAAATATAAAACTTGAGCACTTAAGAATCGTGACCATTCGCCAACAAATTCAATCCTGTTTGTTTTTTGCATAATTCTATCAATAATATAAGGCTTGCGATAAGTTTTCGCAAGCCTTTGTCGTGATCACCCAGAATGCGGATTGTCGTCAAAACTCTGGCATGAGCACATAGCACTCTCTTCGAGCTGGTCAAGATCAATGATCTCAACTTCTCTTTCTTCGCTGTTCATGTTTCACCTCCTTTGCGGCAACAGCAGGCCGCTTTGACAAACGTTTTTTGGAACAGTCCCGCTACGGGCGTAAAGCGCCAGCCGCGGTGAACAACTTGGACACGCGCCTTTGATTAGACAGCCTGAACACACATTTAACGGTTTCAACACCTCCTCAGAGATCGTTGTAATGTCAGCGAACGCCGCCTCTCCCCGCGTTAGCAAATCAACGCTTGGACTACGTGCTAACTTACAAATACACATTCGCCCTGTAGCATCAACATGAAAAAATCTTTTTCCCGCTTGACACGACATCGCAGAAGATTCATCGTGTCCGCCAACCGGCATATTATCACATCCTGTTGCCATTACTTCTATCGGTATCTTATCTCCTCCAAGCGTCGGGGAAAGACCCGAAAAAACACGACGCGCAAAGCCCATCCGATCCGCAATAGCAATCATTGCCTTGCGTTCACTGGCATTATACTTCGTCACAATTATGTTCAATCTTGTCCGAATCTGCAACTCTTTTGCCCACTCAATGCCTTCATTAAACTTCTTAAAGCTGCCGGGCACCTGAGTCAATGTTTCATATGACTTGGCCGATGCGCCATACAGACTGACGGTTAAGCGATATGGCGGACAAGCAGACAAAGCGTCCGTCAACTTCTGCGTACCAAGAAGTGAGCCGTTCGTCGAGATTGTTATCAAAAACCCCAACGAATAGGCAAAATTATACGTTTCGACAAAATCAGGAGAAGCCAACGGTTCACCGCCAGTGATTTGCAACCACAGACAGCCTGCTTCTTGAATTTTTTTTAAAACTTGTTTCTTACCTTCCAGTGGTAGCTCCATCGCCAGTTTTTCACCGAGATAGCAATGCCGGCATCGGTAATTACACTTTTCGGTAATTTCATAGGAAGCCTTACCAAAACCCAATGCGCTCGGCCGACGTACAAGGATGACTGACGACAGTCTCTCTCCACTGACATCTAGACTTCCTAGCCTTTTCAACATGCGCGCAAGCCATTTCGGCACAACTGCCTTGTCATTGTCAGCCAAGCGAACAAGTTCCAAATACTCTTGCTCCTTGATCATCGCACCCACGCTACTTGACCGACTTGCAATCAAGTACGCGTCAAAAAACCGCGAACAAATGAAACTTTGCATCAGCCATCACCTCCCTCAAAAGCAATACTGCGTGTCAAATTGTAATGAGCAAAATGTTCATTCACGCACCAAACTCATTGAATATTTAATTAATTCCGAAAAACTCTTCTTCTTTTTCCACGCCATCAATATCTTTTCTCTTAAACTTTTATGCTTTGCGTATCCCTTGTCCGGCCAAACCATGATATCTGAAAATTCCTCATGTGAACCCCTCCCTGCGGCAGAGACCGCAGGGCGTCAGGCTCAGCGGTCATTTGTAGACCCTGTGGCAGAGACCCCGGGGAGTTCAGTCACAATTCTTAAAATTATCGTCAAAGCTTCTTTAGCGTCTTCAAATCGCTCATTCCCTACCTCTTTCTGATATTTAGACCAATATGCATACGTCTGAAAGTGGAGCAATTCGTGCAAAAATGTACGGATATATGTTTCTTCCGGCCACACCACAGGTAGCCAGACATAACCTTTTGAGAAATCATAAGCCGCACGCGGAAATGTTGTTAAAAAAATTGTAAAACTATCTCGATAAATTTTCCGACCGGTTACCTTTTCCATCCGCCGAAAAATCTCCGCACTCACGGCTGCGAATACCTTGCTGACCTCGACCGCCTTGACGACCATATCTTCCTTTTTGTATAACCATTGCAAGTATGGTGAAAGAACAGACAACGCTTGTTTCTTCCCTTGTCCAATAATTTTTCCCTTTATATCACCAGAGATGCGCTCACTCCATTTCACGCCGTAAGAAACTTTATTACACGCGTCCCACCAATTCCACGCATCTTTGTTTATATTAATTTTAATATTTATTTTGTTCATATGTTTTATTCAAAAAATGTACGCGCGTAATCAAGAATAATCATATCAAGCATCTGCCGTTATGTCAAAATCAAACACCGCTATAACAAACTATAGTAGCAAACATTCGTTTTTCTGTCAAGACCGCTCGACAAATTCACGCCCAACTACGGCAAATTGAGCAAGATAACTATGTTTAACAACAAAACAACGGTACCTTTACAAAGATGAGAAATTCCCAACCAGTCGCTGGGACATTCGCACAGAACGTGCTAAAATGATTACAGCACAAATAACTAAGTTCAATTACCTTATGAAAAAATCCAAACGGCTCTCCCCTGCCAGCACCAGCCTATTCCAAGCGATTCTGCAAATCAAGAATTTACCCGAGGCGCGAAAATTCTTCCGCGATCTTTTGTCGCAGCAAGAAATCATCGAGTTCAGCAATCGCTGGAAAGCGGCGCAAATGCTGGATAAAAAAATCTCCTTTGAGAAAATTCAAGCCGCCACAGGCATGAGTCCGAACACAGTGGCGCGGATCAATAAGTGGCGGAAGAAAGGGATGGGGGGATACAAGCTCCTGCTAAAAAGAACACAGAAGTGAGTGGTGAGTGAATAAAGACGGAAAGGGGGAATATGAACACGGGGAAGAAGGCGTACAAGCGAGCCGCGGAACCCCCTAGCCCCCTTTGCAAGGGGGAACACTGGGAATGGGGCGAGGGCGAAGGGGGTACAAGCTACTCCACGGTTGGCGGATGAGGGCTCGAATCAGCAAGCTGTTTCGAACGACGTTCCGCCGCGGTCCGGATAATTTTCAGCACGCGAGGCAATGTCGTGGTCACGGCAACATTCTCAAATCGCAACTCCATAATTCCCTCACCCTTCAAATACTTCGTCCGGATCGCGTCATATTCGCGTTGATCCGTTTTTTTGTGATGGCCGCCATCGAGCTCAATAGACAATTTCAATTTCGGGCAAAAAAAATCCACAATAAACTGCCCCACGCCAAACTGCCGATAAAATTTCAAATTCAAAAATTTCCTATTCTTCAACTCCTCCCAAAGCGCCGCCTCCGCCGGGGTTTGTTTCCGTCGCAATTTTATTCGCAACTTCAAATGTTTTTTCCGATTGTAGTTTGGATTGTAATACATTGTTTCCATATTGCTCTCTCTCATTTGTACTTGCTCGCTCTCGCCCCACTCCCAGTGTTCCCCCTTCCAAAGGGGGTTAGGGGGTTCCCCCGGCTCGCTCGTACGCCTCCCTCCCCCATCCATCATACACCATCCCAACATTATCTGCAATTTTACAACATATTACTTTGACCGGTTGACATTTTCCCAAAAACTTGCTACAATGCGGAATGATATTTGAAGTTGATTCATTGGCTCAAACAAAGGAGGAAGCGCCATGAAGAAGATCGTTGTTCTTTCAAATGCTCTATTCCTTGCTTCTCTGCTTCTATGCTTCGTTGCTTTCATGTCCTGCGGGGGCGCGGATTCAACGGATGAGGATGCGGACGTGTCCTCCGAAGCGGACGACGCGAAGGAGGACGCGAGTGAGCCGGTGTGCGGCGATGGCATCTGCGAAGACGAATGGTCGTGCGTGGATGACTGCGGCACGGATCATGACATGAGGCAACCGGAACAGGAAACCGGCAACGAAGACATCGCTGGCTGTCCTCTCGGCTGCGAGTGCTGTGCCGACTACGACTGCGCGTGCGTCGAGTGGCCGCAAGTGGTGGAGTATATGTGGCTCGAGAGAAAGTGGAAGCGCGTCGAGGTGGACGGCAAACCAGCCGACAACAAAATCGTTGACATTGAAATTACGGCATGGGACGATACGCTCGGGGCGGAGGTTCAAACCTTCACTCCGTATGGACCTCCGTACCCCTATCTCCGCTTCAAAAAAAACACGAACAACGGACAATTCGAGGCGATAAATCCGGAAACCAAGCAAGTGGTTGGTTATGGCGATTCCGTTTCACTTAAAATCGAATATGACAGCGAGCTCGACGTCGGCATAATCCACCACAGCGTATGGGAAGCACTCGAGTAAACAAAGCCACCAGCGGCTCATCGCTGGTGGCTTTTAATATATTCCTAACTCAAGTATTCCGAAAAAAATCTAATGTCATGCTGAGCTTCGCCTGCCCTGAGCTTGCCGAAGGGTCGAAGCACGACATTAATTTTTAAGGAACTACATAAATAAATCCATCATAATACTCGCGCGAATTTACCTTGCCTGTTACATCATCACAATTTGCCTCCCCCCAATACCCCTTCGCCGCATCCGCCGGCGCATCAAACGTTCCATCCACCTTCAACACATTCGCTATCGCCCCCTTCTCATCATGCTCCGCATTGCACCACTCCCAATTGTCCATCACCTGCACGGCCGGCTTGTAGCGGCAGGCGGTGCGGCCGTCTTTCATCGTTTCGATGCAATGTTGTTGATCAGAATCAAGCGTTGTACATGGATCAGTCAGCGCCAGATCAGCGGCGGAACAAGTGTATGTGTTTGAGAAAGAGAAGTATCCTTCCATGCAAGCGTTGGCTTTGTGGTTGGCTTTATCAGCGGTGTCGCCGAAGCGATCCCCTCCTCCTGTTCCAGAACAGAAAAAATCAGTCCCAAGATGGGTACACTCTTCTTTTTGTAAACAAGCATACCCCTCTATCTTCGCCCCGCCACCAACAACCTTTATATTAGAACAAAGCCCAAGCAATTCATGCGCCTTGCGCTGACACCGCGGCTTGTGATTTTGATATTTCGCGCCATCACTACCGCTCGGCGCACCGCCATTGCCCCAATAGACTTTCACTTTCGTGAGCGGCATCTGGTCATCATCGGCCCAGGCATAAAACTTCACCATCACTTCCAGCTGGCCGCCCTCGCCAACAATATCACCGGAATTTTTGGTGGCCGTGGGCGTGCTGATCGTCATCTTGTTCGGCAGAGCGGAATACATCGGCTTGCCGCCGCTATCAGCCTTGCCCGCGCTGACCACGCCGGCGATGGTGGGAGGAGAAATAATGGCCGTTTGTGATATGTCGTTCTCGTTATTGCCACCTATATATTTAACAGCAGCATCAGAACTCGGATAGTATGGCAAGTTGCAAGTCGCTTGTGAGTCCGTTCCTTGTTTGGAGGGAGGAGGGTGCGGCACACCATCATTAGAAGTCAGCCACCAATAATAATCACAGTTTGTCTGGTCTGACAAATAGCGATTAAGATAGCACTTATCATTGTACACATAGTCATCAGAATCAAGACCCGAACAGTTGTCCAAAAGTGTCGTCTGCTCCTCACAAAGCTTATCTTCCTCCTGGTCACAGAATGGACTGTTTGGATCACAGAGGCAATCTGTGTTTTTTTCACAAGGGTCACTTATAGAGTCAAAGGCTGATTTTATACTGCATTTTTTTTCCGTTTTTACCAGCGGCAATGCTGGTCCCGTACACGCCACCATACTCGGCTCTCCATCTTTATCCTCTCCGGCGAAGGCAAACACATGCTTACAATCCATATCCGTGAAGCAAGGCGTTGTCGTGTTGTCGGGTCCCTTATTGGTACACGTTTTCAATTCAAAATGCATGCAGTATTCCTTAACCGTTTCTGAGTTACATTCATTATCATTTCTGCACTCCACGCTATTCAACTCCGGGAATAATTTGCTGTAACAGACACCCTCGGTTGCTTTTTTTGTCTGCATTGTCCAACTGCCATAATGTTTCGCAAACAGCTTGTCCAGTTGCCCGTCAAAATTGGCAAAACACTGCGCGCCGCCATTTTCGTTGACCGACGTGTCTCCTATCGAACATTGAATACTCTCCGGTTTTGCCATGTCCTCCGCGTACAGCAATATGTTTTCAATTTTGCTAGTAACGCTCGCGTCATCAATATCAAGTCCCAGCGCGCCATACGGCCCGCAGTTCTTGTTAGAACTTAAATCTAAGGTGTCTTCAACCGTGAGCTCGAATTTTGGTATCTT
>Ga0208373_1004938_pt1 | contig 11473 bp, 8 predicted proteins | sample RifOxyC2_FD_184036 | JGI IMG/M metagenome (GOLD analysis project Ga0208373, IMG submission 184036) | Soil microbial communities from Rifle, Colorado - Rifle Oxygen_injection C2 (SPAdes) | ecosystem: Environmental > Terrestrial > Deep subsurface > Rock core/Sediment | place: Rifle, Colorado... | reverse complement strand
AAGCGTTATCGCCGTCAGGATGAAATCGGCACACCGTATTGCGTGACAGTTGATTTTGAGTCTTTGGAAGATAAAAAAGTGACGGTTAGAGATCGAGATACTATGAAGCAGGAAAGAGTAAATATAGAGGAGTTGAAAGATTACTTAGATCAGAAATTTACAACATAGATTAAATATAAAATAATTCTACGTAAAAATTTCTAATTTCTAATTTCTAATTCACCTAATAAACGAATGAGTGAGTCAAGAGTTGAACTTGTTCAAACTCTTGCGAGCGAGTGAAGTTTATACCGGAACGCGTATAAAATCCCTAATTCTCAGCCAAAGGCTGGTCATTATTGGGCTGAAAAAATTAAAAGTTGTGAATTTAATATTTGAAATTTTATTAGAAATTAGGTGAATTAGGTGAATTAGATGAGTTGGATGAATTTTTAAATTATGTTTGAAGAGTATCAATTAAAAAACAAGGCCAATATAATTTTGGTTCCACAAACGAATACTCGTTCGGTGACAGTTTTGGTTGTCTATCCGGTTGGTTCAAGATATGAAACAAAGCAGATGAACGGCGTTTCGCATTATATTGAACACCTGATGTTTAAAGGCACGAAAAAGAGAAAAAGCACCTTGATTTTGACCAGGGAGATTGACCGGCTGGGCGCGGAATATAACGCTTTTACCGGCAAAGAAAATACCGGATATTATATAAAGACTGATTATGAATACGTGGACAAAAGTTTGGATATCTTGTCTGACATGCTTTACAACTCTGTTTTTGACCCGAAAGAAATGGAACGGGAAAAAACTGTGATAGTGGAAGAATTGAGAATGTATAAGGATAACCCGATAATGAATATAGACAATATTTTTGAAGGGCTTATGTATCATGGGCCATTAGGCTGTGATATAGGCGGGACGGAAAAAAATGTGCTTAATTTTAAACGCGACGAAGTTTTGAATTTTAAGAAAAAATATTATGACCCGAGCAATGCCGTGATTGTGGTGGCCGGGCATATTGACGAAAAAATAAAAAAGCTGATTGAAAAGTATTTTGGCGCGGAGAAAAGCCGGGTTAGACCGTCAAAATCATTTAAGCCGTATGTTTTTGGAGAAGACGCGAAAGGAAAAAGAATAAAAGTGGAAAGAAAAACCACCGACCAAGTCCAAATGATTTTGGGTTTTCCCGGTTTTGAATATAACAATAAAAAAAATCCGATTGCTTCGGTTATGAATAGTATTTTGGGCGGTTCCATGAGTTCGCGCCTATTTATTCAAATCCGCGAACGTAGGGGATTGGCGTATAGTATTCGCAGTAGCGTCGAGAAATTTCGCGATACGGGATATTTTCAGGTAGGCGTTGGTCTTGAGGCAAAAAATATTAATAAAGCGATTGAAGTAATAAAACAGGAATTGGAAAAACTTATTGGGAAAGGCGTTAGTCTGCAAGAATTAAAGGACGCAAAAACAAATTTTAGGGGCAGAATGAGCTTGGCGATGGAGGATTCAAGTTTTTTGGCGAGTTTTTACGCTCAACAAGCTTTGTTTGCCGACAAAATGGAGACACCGGATGATATATTGAAGAAAATAGAGGTCGTAACGCAAGGTGAGATTCAAAAATTAGCGGAAAAGGTATATAATACAGATAAGATGAGAGTGGCGGTTATTGGCGATGTGGATTCTTCTCAAATAATTTTCTAAAATAAATTTAATATGAAAAAATTTCTCTTTGGAAATTGGAAGATGTATTTGGATTATAAAGAGTCTGTTAAGCTGGCGTCTGTTTTGGCGAAGAAAATAAAAAAGAGCGATAATGCGGTAGCGGTTTTCCCGGGCTCGTTGTCCTTGGTGGAAGTCAAGAAAAAACTGAAAGACAAAATATCGGTAGGCGCGCAAAATTGCGCGTGGGTGCCAAAAGGCGCTTATACCGGCGAGATTTCTTCGTATATGTTTTTTGATGTTGGTTGTGAGTATGTTTTAATTGGGCATTCCGAGAGAAGACATGTTTTTGGCGAAACAAACGAAGAAATAAGAAAAAAACTTGAAGCTTCGCTTGATGCCGGCTTGATTCCGGTTTTGTGCGTTGGCGAGACGCAAAAAGATAAAGAAGAAGGAAAAACTCAATATCGTCTGAAAGAACAGCTCATGGAAGCGCTGGCAGGGCTGGATGCGAGCGCGGATAAAATAATATTCGCTTATGAGCCGGTTTGGGCAATAGGCACTGATAATCCGTGCTTACCGGCGGACGCGGAAGATATTCACGGCTGGATAAAAAAAGAAGTAAAGAATTATTTGGAAGGAGAAGCGAAGGTAATTTATGGAGGAAGCGTAAAAGCGGAAAATGTGGCATCATTTATTTCGCGGGATACAATAGACGGCGTGCTTGTCGGCATTGCCTCGACCAAAATAGACAGCTTCCTCGCCATAATCAAAGCAGTAAAAAACCAATAGCCTTTTAAGCATTTTAAGCTTCTTAGGCCTTTCAAGCATTTTTATATGAATTATAGCCTAGTTTCTTTTTTATTGATTATTGTCCCGTTGTCGGTGATTATAGTTGTGATTGTCAGAAAATTTCCTCAGCTTACCGTTTTGGATGTGGATAATGTACCGGAAGTGAAAGCCGGAAGAAAAAAAGATGAGGTGCTGAAAAAGCGGGTTGAAATTAAAACTGAAAAATCAAAAAAGAATTGGCTTAAAAAAATCCAGCCGGCATTTGATAAATTTGGAAAAGTGCAGGCGAACTTTCGCGATTATGTGACGAAATTGACTTATAAAGTGGAAGAGGAAGATAAAAAAGTAAAAGAAGAAAAAATTGTAACAAAAGAAGAAAAAGAAAAAAAGGAGATCTCTCTATTTTCTCTGCTTCACGAGGGGCAGACAGCGGCGAATAATGCCGATTATCAGACTGCCGAGAATAAGTTTATAACCGCAATCAGGATTGACGCGAAAAATATTGAAGCCTATAAAGGGTTGGCTAATGTTTATTTAAAACAGGAGCAACTGGAACAGGCGAAACAGACTTTTGAATTTGTGTTGCAGTTAAATCCGAACGATGATGAAACTTTGATTAGTTTGGGGGATATCTATATTGAGGAAAATGATAATAAGAAAGCGATTGAGTATTACCAAAAAGCGGTGTTGGCAAACGATGTCCACGCGAACAGGTTTGCCAAACTTGCCGAATTGCTGGAGAGTATGAATGAATATGAGACCGGTTTGGTGGCGATTGAACAGGCGATTGAATTGGAGCCGAGCAATCCCAAGTATTTGGATATGTTGACCGAGCTTTGCATAATGAGCGGAGAAAAAGAAAAAGCCAAAGAAGCGTATGAAAAGTTGAGAATGAGTAATCCGGAAAACAACAAATTGGACTCGTTTAAAGAAAGAATTTCGCAGATATAAAACAAAATCCCCCCGGCTAAGTCGGGGGGATTTTGTTTTATATGGTGGGCCGGGTAGGGTTCGAACCTACGAAGGCATAAGCCAGCAGATTTACAGTCTGCCCCGTTTGACCGCTTCGGTACCGACCCATATTATTTTAGTAAAAATTTTTAAAATCTTTAGCAAAATTTATTTTTTTATTTTGTGAATTTTTTGTAGCTTTTAGTCGTAGATTTATAAGGTTACGCCCCATCTTTTCGGATGGAATAAAATATACTTTATCATTACTTAAATCAACTGCCGCCAAAGTCTCAAAATCGGTAGATTTGTAATGATGTACGGACCAATTGTTGGAAGATCTACAATTAATATGTAGTACACCATTTTTTGGCATCGTTGTTTTAACTTGTATTCTTTTCATTATTCCATTTTTTTCAGCAATCAAATCATACTTTAAATTTTCTCCGTAAGGGAATGATATATGCCAGTTTTTTTGTAGTAATATTTTAGCTACTATCAATTCGCCTATATCACCTTTTAACTTAGTGTGCATAATTATAGATTTGAATTGCCAAGAGCCACCCGACGGATTTGAACCGACGACCGTCACTTTACAAAAGTGCTGCTCTACCAACTGAGCTAGGGTGGCGTAAAATTTTTTTGTTATGTTTTTATTTTATTAAAACCGAGACCCTTTTCTTTACAACATAATACTCTAACCCCAGCCGGAGGCTGGTCCGCCTCTGGCGGAAACTGCCTGCCCGCCTTTGGAGGGAGCTAGGGTGGCGTGTAATATGGTCTAAACCGTGAAAACATTATACTAAAAATTCACTTAATTGTCAATATTTAGGATATTTGCCTGAATTAATTGACGAACTAATGAAATTTTGATAAGTTGTTGGTGTATTCTAAATTCTATATTCTATATTCTAAATTCCAGGTTATGCCCGAACTCCCCGAAGTAGAGACAATTCGCCGTGATTTGCTTAAAAAAGTTGTCAACAAAAAGATTTCCAATATAAGCATATTAAACAAGAAAACTGTGCGGAATAAGCAGGATTTCTTTTTGCGCGCTTTAAAAGGCAATAAGATTACTGATATTAAAAGAACGGGCAAGCTAATAATTTTTCAATTGGATAAAAACGGTTATCTGTTGACTCATTTGAAGATGACCGGCCAGTTGGTCTATTGGAAAAAAGGCAAAATTACGGCCGGCGGGCATAGTTTATCACAAGGCGGGTTCGATTTACCGAACAAACACACCAGAGTTAGGATTGATTTTGAGGATGGGGCGGTATTATTTTTTAATGATATGAGATTGTTTGGCTATATGGAAATTGTGGACAGCGAAAAATTGCGCGTTGTATTAGATAAATTCGGAATTGAACCGCTGACGCCCAATTACACGCCGGAAAAATTTGTTGATATTTTTAAAAACAGAAGGACAAGTTTAAAAGCAATTTTATTAAATCAAAATTTGATTGCCGGTTTGGGCAATATCTACGCGGATGAATCTTGTTTTCAGGCCGGTATTTGTCCGGATAGAAAAGCGGTGAGTTTGAATAGCAAAGAAATAAAAAAATTATATCAGGCCATAAAAATTGTTTTGAAAAAAGCGCTTGAAAACAGGGGGACGACTTTTAACAATTATGTTGATTCTGATGGCCGGAGCGGTAATTTTGTGGATAAATTAAAAGTTTATGGTCGGGCGGGGGAGGCGTGTAAGAATTGTCGGAATAAATTAAAAAGAATAAAGCTGGCCGGTCGGAGCACGGTGTTTTGCGAGAAGTGCCAAAAGTGATAAGTAAAGGGCTAGAATAAAGGGTTGACTTCATTATAAAGATTGTATATAATAATTCCACTTTTATGCCGACATAGCTCAGCTGGTAGAGCATTGCCATGGTAAGGCAAAGGTCCCCGGTTCAATCCCGGGTGTCGGCTCAGTCCCGATCCCGACCGAGTCGGGATCGAGGATCCTCGATTTTGTTTTCAAACAAAATCGGGATTGGTAGAGCGCGTCCATGGTAAGGACGAGGTCTCCAGTTCAATCCTGGATGATGGCTCATAAAAATACTGTAATGATTTACAGTATTTTGTATCTAAATTAGAACGAGTATTGAGACACAAGGATATAAAAATGACTGCTAAATATTTGTGCTGTTTGCCGACGGATATGATGAGGAGTGATATGGAGGGGTTAAGTTTGGATGGTTTGGTTTAATATTTTTAATTATTTTGTTTTGGTAAGAATATTTATGGAAGAATTAAAAAAACAAATGGAATATTTATATAAGCAGAAAAAATATAAAGATGCTTTAAGATTAGCACAGGATATGGAAAAAAAAGAGCCGAATGATTTTGATGTCCTTAAGGCTAAAACTGCGCTTCTTGGTTTATTAAATAAAAATGATGAAGCTATTAGTGTATCTGATTTAGCATTATCTATTAATAGTGAGGATTACCAGTTGCTACACATGAAAGCGGTTAGTTTGTATTATCTAAAAAAATATGAGGAAGCATTAGCTATCTTTGATCAGTGTTTAGAACATAATCCTAGTTTTCATAGAGCAATTAATAAAAAGATTAATATATTGATGCTTTTAGGAAGATTTATTGAAGCAGAAAAGCTCTATAGAGAGAGTGACTTACCTGAAATTGATAATGAAATTCCTTTTAATAATTTAGGGTATTTATATTTACAATTAGGATATTTTAATAAAGCAGAAAAATTTTTACATAAAGCGAAAGAGTTTAATAAATTTAATCCTACAATTTATTATAATTTATTAAAAATAAATAAACACAAAAGAGAAATTAGTAATTATCTTAAAAATAGTATTTTATTATTTATCTTGAAAATTATTGATATTGTGGGTGTGGAAAAACTTCTCTTCAGGTTTACTCCAAGTAATAATTTTCAAGATAAAGAGGAAAAATTTAAGGGTTCTGGTAAATTATTCAATACAGATAATCAAGAGCAGGAAACTAAAGCTATATTGAAAATATTAAGAAATCCATATATTACAAATGCTTTGTGTAACGATTGGTGGGATTGGTTTGCTGTAAATGTTCCCTATGATGCTTTAGAAAAAAATGGTTTCAAGGGTGATATTGATATATTACTTAAAAGACCCACTCATCCAGAAGCATACTATGGTGGTTTTACATATAGAGCCTTCGAAGTTAAAGTTACAAAGGTTAATAAGAATGGAGAAATTAAGAGTGGTTTACATAGAGGGAAAGGCCAGCTTAGAAAACTTAAATTAAAATTAAATTTGTTAAAAAAATTTGGTTGTGAATTAGTTTTCTTTTTAGAGATCTTTATTCTTGAGAGGGGTTATTCTAAAAAGTTTACTTTCCCCTCAGATGAAATTGAAAAAGAGATTATGAATAAAGCGGAGGAATTAAAAAGTTTAGGAGTTGGTTATGTGGTATGTGTAGATGAACCATCCGTTACACATGATGATGAAAGTGGTGGCCAGCTTTATTTTCCTAATAATGTACTTAGTACACAAAAAAATGAGATAAAAGATGACTTTCGAAAAATGGTCAGTAAAATTACTGAAACCAAAAAAAGGCTATTGGATAGTAATCATGAAAATAAAAAAATTCAACAAGGGTTTATACAAGGGGTAGTAACTTATTGTAGATATTGTAAGGATTTTACTTTATTAGAATGGAATGGGTTAAATAATTATGATTGTGTTGTGTGTAAAAAAAATCTTTATTAATCGTGGAGGAACAATTGAATAATTTGTCTATTTTTGGTACTATATACGTATAATTCAAACAAAAAATTGCAGAAATTCACTGATTGGGTTGGGTAAGCTAAAAAAATGCCTCTTTTTAGAGGATTTTTTTATAGTTATACATATTGTTGACAAAATTCCTAAAATATGCAAAAATAGCGGTATAAGTATTAACTTCAATTATATGAATAAAAAAGCAAAAAACCTTTTAATAACAGGTTTTGTTTTGTTTTTGGGAGTATTTTCTTTTCCATATACAGTTTCAGCAGTTACAGAGGTATCCGGAGTTATTTTGGAAAATACAACGTGGATAGTAGAAAATAGTCCTTATGTTGTAAATGGCGGTATTTCTGTTTCGCCTGACGCAACTTTAACTATTGAACCTGGAGTAGTGATTAAGTTCAAATTATATTTAGGTTATCCTTCAGGTATGGTTATAAATGGAAATTTAGATGTGCAAGGTACGGAAGCAAACAAAGTATACTTTACTTCATATGCCGATGATATAGGTGGTGACACTAATGGTGATGGGGATGCGTCCGTCCCAGGACCTAATAATTGGAAAGGTATAAAAGTAGAAATAAACGGACAAGCAGATATAGATAATGCAGTAATAAGATATGGTGGATATCACGTACCAAATTGTTCTTATTCTTTTTGTTATGACGCTTTAAATAATCTTGGAACATTAAATTTAACAAATTCAGAAATTTCATATAATGGTACTGGCTGGTATGCAATAAAACAATTGTCAGGTCCACTTAATATTGATTCAACAGTTATAACAGACAACGGTGGAACCGGGGTATCTATAAAAGGCGGAGCAGTACAAATAAATAATTCCATCATTTCAAACAATGGCGGTTATGGAGTAGGGGCGGGTGGCAATGCGGAACTTACTCTAAGCAATAATATTTTTGAAAATAACAGCAAGGACGTTTATTTAACAGGCAATGCGTTATTTAGCCATTCAAATAATACTTCTTTGGGCGGAAATTACCGTGGTTTTTATATGTATAGCTACAATCCGCCCAATGGCTCTGTATGGAATGAAGATGATATGCCATATATTGTTGATACTGTCGCGATACTCTCCGGGAGCGCGCTTACGATAGAACCCGGCGCTGTGATAAAAATGGGCGATGCGTCTTCTTTTTTGTGGGTGTTAGGCGTTCTTAATGTCCAAGGAACTGATGAAAATAAGGTATATTTTACTTCAATTAAGGATAATACTGTTGGAGGTGATACTAATGGAGATGAGGGGAATTCTGTAGGTTCAGCGGGCCAATGGGAAAGAATAATAATAAACGCAGGCGGACTGGCAAATATTGATAATGCGATAATCAGATATGGCGGTTTTAAACCAAGTGGCTGTGTTAGTCAATTATGTTTTGGAGTTATAAATAACGCCGGAACACTCAACTTAACCAATTCAGAGATAATAGACAATGACTGGTATGGAATTTATCAGACTGCCGGAACAGCCATGATTGATTCCACAATCATTGCTAGACAATCACGGGGGATTTATTTGCCGTCAGGAAATAGCAGTTTAGTAATTCATAATAGTTTGATATTCAATAACACCGGCTACGGCATTTTGAATTATTCTTCCAACACTGTTGATGCTACGCGCAATTGGTGGGGCGACCCGACCGGACCGTATCATTACGTTTTAAACACCGGCGGATTAGGCAACGCGGTATCGGACGGCGTTAATTTTAGCCCTTGGTTTAATTATGATCCTACAACACAACAACCACCAATAATAACCAATTTACAACAATTTAGATTAGATGAAAAAGTTGAAATGGTAGAGGGTGAATCAACTGCAAATAATCTCATCATTTTTGAATCTTTACTAACAGATCAAAATGAAGAGAATGTAAAAATGCAGGTAGAATTAAAAGAATATAATCAATTTTTTGATGAACAAAATTTATTAGAGAGTGATTATGTTTCATCAGGAAATTTAGCAAGTATTACTGTGAATGACTTGCCAAAAGGTGATTATAAATGGAGAGCGAGAGCGGTAAATGAAACTGGTTTTACTTCTGAATGGAAAGAGTTCGGCGAAATAAGTAATATAGATTTTTCTGTTGTATCTATTGGGCAGGCAGCTGCTGATTTGGCTACGACAGTGATCGATGGTGATTATCTTGGTGATGCACAAAATTATGGTGGAAAAGGATGGGATATTGTCTCAAAACAATATGTGAATACTTCTTCTGTTATTGCTGGTTACAATTATTATCATGCCAAAACAGTTATTGTAGATGGGGAATTAAGAAAGGGTAATAGTATATATTTTGATGATGGGTTAGATTGTTCAGGGTTAGTGCAATGGTCATATAATAGATCATACGATCCTTTTAATTTTAGAATTAAAAATTATATATTAGAAGATAGTGCACAAAATCAATACTGGCGTAATTCACATGCTGTTAATGAAAATGAGTTAGATGATGGGGATTTAATGTTTTTTGGTTATGACGATACGGCAGGTAGGCATGTTACTCATGTTGCGATGTATGTTGGTGATCGTGGTAACTACAATGTGGTTCATGCTGCCAATAAAGCCAGTGGTATTATTGTAGCTAATAAAGAAGATCTAAAAACATTGAATTTTTTTAATGATGATACCGGGTTTAGACGAGCAATAAATAGAATTGCGGCAGTAAGAGGATATGCATATGTTGCATCTCCAGTTGATTTAGTTGTTACTGATCCAGAAGGTAATAAAATAACCACAAGCACTGTAGTATATTTTGATAATGAAATGTCTGTAGAGGTGCCAGATGAACTATATTATACCGCAGGAGAACTTGGTGATGATGGACGTCCAAAAGATATGGTTTATTGGACAAAAGATAAGGTTGGTAATTTTCTTATTAAAGTAGTTTCAGAAGCTAATACTTCACCAACTGATACTTATAGTTTATTTTTTAACGTTGGGAATAATACCATTACATTAGCAGAAGATGTACCTATATCAGAAATTCCAAAAAAAGGATATGGAGTATCGGTTTCAGACACAGGGACAATTGAAGAATTTACACCAGTAAATATTGATATAAAACCGGACAGTTCTGAAAATACTATAAATTTAGGATCAAACGGATCTGTTCCAGTTGCAATATTTGGTTCTGATACAGTTGATGTTAAAAATATTGATTTGAATACTGTAAACTTGGCAAGTGCTTCTATTAAGTTAAAAGGTAATGGTGATGCAATAGTGAAATATGAAGATTTGAATAGCGACGGATATGATGACGTGGTAATACATATCCTTACCGAAGTTCTGCAATTAACAGAAAATGATGTCAAAGCCACGTTAGAAGGGGTTTTAATGGATGGAACTCTAATCAAAGGGTCAGGATTGATCCGTGTAGTCCCTTAATTGAATGTAGAAATTGTGATATAATAACCGTATATGAAAAAACAAAATAGCATAATATCAATCTTCAGTTTAATTATATTAGTTCTACTTGCAATAGTAGTTGCTTCACTTTTTGTTTTTTTTAAAACTAAACCAGAACAAAAAGCAGTGAACTTAAATAATATTCAAAAGACAGAAAATGTTGAGGTTGATGAAAAAAAACAAATAGGGGTAGTAATTGAGGGTAGTAAATATAATACTTATAGAAATGAGGAGTTTGGTTTTGAGTTTGAATTCCCGAAAGATTGGGAAGTGAGAGAAGCATTTTTTAAAAATTATTATAGTATTTTTAACATAGTGTTGAAACCTAAAACTGGTCAAACAGTATTTTTTCCGATTTTAATAAATGTAGTATTACCTAAATTTGCAGATAATGCTTTTAAACATGATACCGTAGTAGATAATGCCACAATAGACGGTATCAACGGTATTGTGTACAAGTATGAAGAGGATGGAATTAAAAAAGCATCTTATGTTTTTTCTTTAGGTGAAAATAAGATAATTTTAGGTTCTGATCTTGGTGAAGTGGAAGTGTTTAATGAATTTGTTAAATCTTTCAAATTCCTAAAATGAAAAAACAAAACAGCATAGTGTTCATAAAGTAGTAGACTTATGATATAATAATGTTAATTTAATCAAAATTATTGCAGAAATTCACTGATTGAGCTGGGTAAGGAAGTGGTCGTCTAAAATTATTGGTATTTTGCCAATAATACTAACATTTAACACTAAAACAAGCGAAAAAAGAGCTAAAATAGACCGGGAAGTTTTATGGTAAGGACGGGGTCACCAGTTCAATCCTGGTCAACGGCTCAAAGGAATATCCCTATGAAGGGGGTATTTTTTGTTGACGATAAATGCAGGCTCTGATAATGTGATTGTGGGTTTAATGGACATTTTGGTGGGGCTG
>Ga0208373_1004937_pt1 | contig 11480 bp, 7 predicted proteins | sample RifOxyC2_FD_184036 | JGI IMG/M metagenome (GOLD analysis project Ga0208373, IMG submission 184036) | Soil microbial communities from Rifle, Colorado - Rifle Oxygen_injection C2 (SPAdes) | ecosystem: Environmental > Terrestrial > Deep subsurface > Rock core/Sediment | place: Rifle, Colorado... | reverse complement strand
TCCGTCCTGCTTGCTGCGTAGCACGAGGAGGTGGTCATCCAGCATGACCATTGATTCAATGTAGCCCACCCCTCTGACTTTCAAAGGGGAAAGCAAACGCCAGCCGCCTTTGTGGTCGGACGCCAGTCTCCAGATGTGGTCTATCTCGCCGTTGCGCGTGGCCCAGATTTCTCCGTTGGGAGAAAGGAGGGCGCACTGAATGCGCTTGCCGTCCGACCCGGGAGTCATCTCCGGGAAGATGCGGACCTTCCCGCTTCCGTCTTCCAGTTCCACCCAGTTGATACAGTCCTTTCGGACAAGCTCCAACCCGCCGCCGTCGGGGAGTTCCGAAAATTTCACCGCCAGAATGGCCGGTGACCAGTAGTGAGCGACCAAGAACTGCAAACCGCCGTAGTTGGAAATTCCCAGCGGGCAGAAGCCCAGCGGGATGCTCACGATCTCGTCCATCTGTTTGGGCAGGATTACCTTGGGCGCTCCGGGCGGAACCGAGAGACGCGTATAGGTTTCCGCTTTCTCATATTCCGGCGACTTAGTGTTTGACATCGTTTAGTCCTTCCTTTGTTTAGACAACCATCTGCGCTTTGGTGGATACTATTATCCCTAAAAGCGACATTATAGGAAAATAACAAAAAATGCGAGTTTTGTCAATAGCCCTTGCTTTAACTAAAACTATTAATTATACTTATTAAATAAATTATATTAATCACATTTTTATGCTTTGGCTGATTTTATTGATCATTTTATCAATAAACACGCTCCACGCTTACCTTCAAAAATATTTGGCGAATAGGGTATCGGCTACTCGCATTACATTGGCAATGTTTGGCGTGTCTTTTTTGGTCGCCTTATTTTTTCAAATTATCATATATCAGAGTTTAAGCATCAATTTGTTTATTCCTTCAATAATCGGGACGGCAGTCATAAATGCCCTTGCGACTTGGCTTTTTATACAAGCCGTTCGCATCCATATGGTTAAGTCAACTTTAATAATCCCTCTGACCAGCGCCGTATCGATTGCATTGCTGGCTATTTTTTTGGATGAATGGATGTTTTTGGATCCGAAAACCTTGGCCGGAGCCACTTTATTGATGGGGGTGGTTTTTGGACTTATCGCTATGTTTCTTTTCGGCGGTAATTCAAAAAAAGAAAAAAATATAAACCCTGACCATAGAAAATGGCTTATTTTGATAATTATGCCTATACTGATTTGGGGATTTGTCAATTTTCTTTTAAAATTATTTTCCACGCAGGAAATAGCGACTAATATTTTTCTGCTTTCATGGTATACCGGAACTATGGCAGGCATGCTGATTATATTGGGAGTTTCCAATTTTATTAAAAAAATAATACTTAAAAAAGATTCAGCGATAAAAGAAGAAATGTTGTCCGATCAACAACCGGCTGGCAAATTTATTTTTCCGGCGCTTATTATTTTGGGATTTCTTACCATTGGTTCGCTCGGATTTTTTTATTATGCCTTGAATTTCGGACCGGGCATATTGGTATTATCCGCGGAAGAGATTTTAAAATTGACCGCCGGCGTGCTTTTAGGCCTTTTTATTTTTCATGAGCGAAAAGAGATGCGGCGCCGGGATTGGTATGGTTTGGGAATCGGAGCCGCCGGTATCGTCAACCTGATAATTTCATCAAATTTAAGATAGGTTTTGAAGACGGAATTGAGATGATGATTTTGTTTGATTTTGTTTGCCTGCCCGCGTGAATTGTGGTATTTTAAGAATACCTTTTTATAATAAAACTATGTCCTCAATAGAAAATCGACGTTTTGCAAATTTAGCTGAGGTAGAGGAATTTTCAGATGAAAATAAGGAAGAGGTGCATAAAGATGGCGATTCTGCCTCTGCGCCGGAAGGTTCTTTTGTGTTGGAAAATATTTCTGAAGAGTTGGACAACAGGAGATCCAAAGTTTGGATAAAAAATAGATTGGAAAGAATGGATAAAAATTTTGTTGAAAATAACAGCGGCGAGCATTTTATTAAAAAATTTGGCCATAATTTAGAAAATAGACAGGCAACTTATTACTACAAACCAATTATTGATGAATTAAAAAAAATGATAGATGAGGAAGAAAGAGTTCCTCTTTTAGGGGAAGATGAGGTGACTATGCGGTCTATGCGCAGGACTTTTGGTTTGGATAAAAGATGGTTAAAACAGAAAGTTGAAGATACATTGCTAGAGGCGCCGCATTTGAAGCCAAAATTAAAAAGAATTCAAGGAGGTAAAACCGCTTATTGTTATTCCAAAGAATTTGTTGATAAATTGAAGGCCGAATTGGAGAAAAATGAATTGGCGCCAGAGGGCGCGGTGGTGGAAAATAATTTATCAGAGGCGTTGGATGGGATAAGGTCAAAAGAATGGGCGATGAAGGAGATAAATAATATGGATAAGGATTTTGTTGAAAAAAATAGTAGATTTCATCCAATTTTATTAAAGGGCAAGCCAACATCAAACAAAACAACGTATTATTACCAGCCAATTATTGATGAATTGAAAAAAAAGCTTAGAGAATTACCCGAGCTTAATGATTATTTTTTTATTAAAGACGGCGCGATGACCGCAAAAGAAATGGCTAAAAAATTTCCGGCTGGTATTATACGTATTGAAAAATTTATAGAAGGATTAGTAGACGCAGACACAGACAAAAGTTTAAATGGCAGGTGGATTACAAAAGATGGGGTTCGTGATTTTTATTACCCAAAAAAGTTGGTAGATATTATTGATGCAATTACTTCAGGAGATGAGGAAATTGTAGCGCCAGAAGGATGGATGACTTTAGATAAGTTAGCAAAAACATTACCAAGAAGTAAAAACTGGATTGGAGAACATATTTTAGATATGAAAAAAGATTATGTCAGTTCTAATTCAGAAGAATTTTTTCCTGAAGGAAAAAGAGTAAAAAAAGTTTTGCATTGGCATTATTCACCTGAGTTAATAAAAGAGCTAAAGAGATTGATAGAGGAAGATGATAAAATTCATGAGATTACGGAAGAAACTGAAATGTCAAGAAGGGTCATAGCCAATAACCTTGGCAGAAGTAGTGGGTGGGTAAAAAGGGAGATAGATAATTTATTAGGAGAGCATCCTGAATTGACGGGGACAAGGGGTAAGAAGACCGGACAAGCTCCAAGAACCTATTACTCTAAGGAGATAGTTGATAAATTGAGAGAAATATCGGACAAAAAGCCCAGGGGTTCTGGTAGGTGGGGAAAAAGAGGGTAGTCACGGCGTAAATAGGCAGATCTTGACCCCGTCACCTTTCTGAAATTGATTATAAAATAACCAAAATACGAAGACGAAATCGTCCCGATTGCGTTCAATCGAGGATCCTCGACCACAGTCGGGACCTTACGGCTCAGCCTCTTAACTTAGCAAAATTTTCGCCAGAATGGTGACGGGGTTGACATAAATCACTATATTTGGTATAGTTAGGCACATCAAAAGATTTAAGACTTTTGATTTAATTTACTTAAAACATAATTCGCGTGATTAGCGTCATTTCCGCCAAAGGCGGACGCAGCGCATAAAATTCGCGTATTCGTATCATATTTTATGTCTCAAGATAACATGATAAAAATGGAGTGCAAGGAATGCAAGCACACCAACTATTTTTCCAAAAAGAACAAAAAGATTCTTAAAGAAAGATTAGAACTCAATAAATTCTGTAAGTTTTGCAAAAAACATACCTTGCATAAGGAAACAAAATAAGATATCACGTCGCTCGCGAGCGACGTGATTTAGTGATATAATGATATATTATGTACTATGTGTATGTCTTGAAATTATCACCCAAGGAAAAGAAAAATTTTTATTTTGGATATACAGAAGATCTAAAGCGCAGAATAAGACAACACATCTCAGGAAGTGTTAGGAGTACTAAGGGGAGAGATACTAAGCTTATATATTATGAGGCATTTGAAAGTAAAATTTTGGCAATGAGGAGAGAAAGAGGGTTGAAAAATAGTGGCTCGGTTTATAATGCTTTGTTAAGAAGATTAGGATTAAAGTGAAAATAAGAGAGAGTGGTGAAATGACGGCGTATACAAAACCTTTTTGTATTTGGAGTTCATACGTGTTATACTATATAGTATATGAATTCCAAAATTTGCTCAAAATGTAATACAAAAAAAGACATATCCCACTATAATTGGCGGAATGAGAGCCGAGGTTGGAGACATTCTTTTTGCAAAGAATGTCACTCAAAATACAGAAGATATCACTATTTAAAAAATAAGGAAAAGTATATCCAAAAAGCATTGAAATGGAATAGAAAACAGACAGAAATTTTGAGGAAATATCTTACTGAATATTTTAAAGAACATCCGTGTACAGATTGTGGAAATGATGATATCCGTGTGTTAGATTTTGATCATAATAGTAATAAGTTTATGGGTATTTGTCAGATGGTAAGGAATTGTTATTCTATGGATGCTGTCAAAAAAGAAATTAAAAAGTGTAAAGTCAGATGTGCTAATTGTCATAGAATAAAAACATTTAAAGAACGTAATTTTTGGAAGCATAAGATAAGTAATTAGTTGTAATAGGCCTGTAGTTTCAACGGTAAAACATCGGTCTCCAAAACCGAGGTTCCCGGTTCGAATCCGGGCGGGCCTGCCAAGTCGTAATTTTGCGCTTTTAAAATTGTCATTTTTGGCAATTTTTTGATACAATAAAATTGGCTAATTTAATGGTCAATTAAAAAATATAATAATGAAATAAGCCACTTTTATTTTAATTAACTTTAAAATTATGGATAATGAACAAAACGACAATATGCCTGAGCCGGTGTCCGATTCAACAAATAAAAAAATATATAAATTCGTCGTACCGCTTGCCATTATAATTTTTTTGGTAATTGTCGGACTGATATATATTTTTTTATTAAATAATAATAAAGAAAGACAAGTTAACAATGTAAGCCGGCAGAACTCGGAAGAAGATTGGTCTTTTAGTTTAATACAGCCGGTATTTGCGCAATTGGAGAAAACCGATATTACAATCAGTCCATCGGTACCGTTTGCCAAGATACAAGTGGCACAGATTGAAAACCTCAATAGTTTTTTAGCAGATAGTAAGATGGAATTATCCAACGAGCGGGGGACGGCCTTGGAAGATAGTGGTTTTTTTCTAGCGCCCAACGATATTGTTGGAGAGGAACCTTACAAAGATGATTTTGTGGATATGTATGACAGTTTTGACGGCTCAAGCAATCAGTATTACCGCCAGGGTGATGATGCGGTCTTTATTACCAGCGATACGGCGCTTCATCTTTATCATATATTAATTGACCGCAGTTTTCAGAGTATTGAAGAAACTAAATTTCAGCCAATGTTGCGCGCGATGACTGAAGCTTTGTTTATTGATTCAATTCAAAAATACAATGCGGCAAGTAATCCGAGTTTGAAAGACTCGTACAAGCGCCTATCAGTATATTACTTAATTCCATTAGTTGTCCTTGATGCCGGTAATCAATCTAGTCAGGTGGATATAAAGCCGGAAGATTTTGACACATTTGCCAAATATCTTGATGCAGTTGAATCTAAAAAAATAAAGAATAGTGAAGAGAACTTGGTCTTTGCGTTAAATGATAAAATATATGATGGGCAGGTATTGGATGATGAAATTTATAATCTGGCCGGCGCTGAATTGGCCTTAATTCAAAAAGCGCAAGGTATGGCTAAATCGCCGTTATTCACTCCATTGCGGCCGGAACTTGAAAATGACTACTCACAATTCAAACCGCGTTCTCACTATACCAAAAATGACATTTTGAGGAGCTATTTTATTGCCATGATGTGGTATGGTCGTATGGGTTTTCCTCTCAGTAGCCCGGAATTGACCAGAGATGCCTTGCTAATTACCGCTCAAATTAATAACCTTAAGGTTAATGATCAAGATTTATCTAAGCTATGGTCGGATATGGCTGTCGTCATTGATTTTTTTGTCGGCGATGTTGACGACTTGACAGCCTATCAGTACACAGGCGTGATTAGTGATGTATATGGTAAATCCGTGTCTCCTGAAAGTTTTGCTGACGAACAGCTTTTGAATACTTTTATTGCCAAGGCAAAAAAAGATTTGCCGGCGCCAAAAATTATTTCCGAACTCTTGTGGGTTTATGATGACGGCGGTAAACGAGATGAATTGCTTGGCGACATTAAGCAGTTTCGTTTTATGGGCCAGCGGTTTACGCCGGATGCGTATATTATCAATAATTTGACGCAAGGTGAAGGCGCTCCCGATCCGGAGACCGGCCAAAAGTTGCCATCAATGCCAACCGCTTTAATGCCGATGCACGTTTTAGCGCCTGATAATTCTGTTATCAAAACCTATCTTGATCAATGGATTAACGATCCTGTCAGAATTGAACAGCAAGACAGACAGTCTGATAAAATTATCGCTAAAATGCTTAACAGCTTAAAAAAAGAATTTGCCGGATATGATTCGGCCATGTGGTCAAAAAATATCTATTGGCGTTGGCTTGATGCTCTTAAAACTTTGCTCAAGGATTATGGCGTTGGCTACCCATCATTTATGCAAACTAATGGTTGGCAGGAGAAAAATTTAGGCACGGCCTTGGGGTCATTTACCGAACTTAAACACGATACCTTGCTATATGCTAAACAATCCTACGCTGAACTTGGCGGCGGTCCTGGTGAAAATCCGGAATTACCGCCGGTCGTCAAGGGTTATGTGGAGCCGGATATAGAATTTTGGAATAAGATTATTGACTTGGCTGAAGTGACTCGTAGCGGACTCGAAAGCAGAGGAGTATTTCCAGCCGAATACGAAACTAAGTATCAGGTATTTATTGATACCGGTAAATTTTTTCGCCAGATTGCTGGACAAGAACTAAAGAACGAAAAAATCAGCGATGAAGATTTTGAGAAGCTGAGGACAGTTAGTTTTTCGCTGGCTAGGATTGTTGATCCGATTCCGGGGCAGGAACTGACCAAGCGTGAAAAACGAGCCGGTATTATTGCCGATATCCACACTGACGGTCTTAAACGGCAGATATTGTATGAAGCGACCGGTAAGCCATATATCATTTATGTAGCTGTTAGAGATACCAATGGTACGCGGTTAACTAGAGGAGCCGTCTTTAGTCACTATGAGTTTACCGATGAATTAGTTGAGCGATTATCCGACGAAGATTGGCAAGAGACTGTTTATGAAACCGTCGACGCATTGCCGGCGGCGGATCAGTGGTTAACTGGATTGGTAAAGTGATACATGATTAAAAAGTATAAAGCAATTTTGATTACAACAATTACAGGCCTATCTTTGTTAGGCCTGTTTGCCGTTTTTTCTATATTGCGATCACCTGTTGTTGACTACAGTCGGACAGAATTTCATTCGGCAAATCCAAATAATAAGGAGTTTTTTGAGACAGCTTACAGCTTTGCCAATAAAAAAACCAATTTTACTGATGGTGATGTCGTTGCCGGCATTATTCCGCACCATTTGTTGGCTGCTGATTTAATAGCCGATTTTTTTCATAATTTAGAGGGTCAAAATTATGACTTGGTTGTCTTGATTGGCCCAAATCATTTTTTGACCGGTCAGTCAGATATAATTACTTCAATATACGACTGGCAAACACCTTATGGTATTTTGCGACACGATGATGAGGTGTTGGTTAAATTATTAAACACTGACTTAGATATTGATATTGAAGAAAATGTAATAGAAAATGAGCACTCAATAAATAGCGAGGTGGCTTTTATTAAAAAGACATTCCCTCAGGCCGCCTTTGTGCCATTTGTTTTAAAGCCAACAGTTGATCAGCAAACCGCGGTAAAATTGGCTGAGGCTTTATTCAAAATTTCTCAAGATAAAAAGGTTTTGGTTTTAGCCAGCGTTGATTTTTCTCATTACAAGACTAGCCAGGAGGCCCAGTATGATGACGAAAGGTCCATTGCCGCTATTGGCGGTTTTAATTTTTCCGATATTTATAACATTGAAGTTGATTCGCCGCCATCAATTTATACTTTGCTTGAATTTAGCCGGTTAAGCGGGACTGATTTTGAACTTTTGAATAATTCTAATTCAGCATTATTATCCGGCAGGCCGGATTTAATCAGCACAACCAGTTATGTGACAGGATATTTTGACCAATCTAAAATCAATTTGTTATTTGTTGGCGATATTATGCTTGATCGCGGAGTAAAAACATTGATTAATCAAAAAGGATTAGATTATATTCTTGGCGATTTGGTTAATAATAAATTTTTTAGCGGATATGATTTGATTGGCGCTAACCTTGAGGGCGCGGTTACAAACGGCGGAAAACATTATGATCCTGTTAAGGAATTTGATTTTGCATTTGATCCGGTGTTTGTTTCTCAATTGTCGGAATATGGTTTTAATTTTTTTAATTTGGCTAATAATCATTTTAGCGATCAGGGGGAGCGGGGGATGGAAGAAACAAAAAATAATTTAGGCAGATTAAAGATTGCGTATTCCGGCTGCCGGGATGGTACCATATCAGACTGCAGTTCGGTTATTATATCTATAAAAGATAAAAAAATCGGTATGGTCGGCTTAAGTATGGTTGGATTAAAGCCGGACATTGAAAAGGTTAAAGAAGCCATTAATTTTTTGAAAGATAAAACAGATTGGGTGATTGTTAATATTCATTGGGGCGAAGAATATGATTTAAATTTTAATAAAATTCAAAAAGAGATTGCCTATCAGCTAATTGATGACGGGGCGGATGTGATTATTGGTCATCATCCTCACGTTGTGCAGGAGGTTGAGGTTTATAAAGGCAGACCTATTTTTTATTCTTTGGGAAATTTTATTTTTGACCAATATTTTTCGGATAAAACTCAAGAGGGGCTGGCTGTTTCTCTGGATATTTTGGATAATGAAATAAAATATACATTATATCCGTTCAAGACGATCAACGGTAAGATTATTTTATCAAATTGACACTTTTTGAAAAATTGAAAAACTTGAAACCTGTCCGCTAACGCCTGAGCGTAGCGATTGCGGGCAGGGGCGCGTCCCCACCCTCGGACGCGCCTTCCCGACGTAAAGTTGGGATAAGTGTGCCCTTATAATTTTTTAAAGTAGTTTCGTCCTCCAGAGGCGGGTAAAATTTCTTCGAACTCCGACTGCCACGTCGAAAACCGGCGCGCTTCAAACATTAAGCCCAATTTGGGGTTTTTTGGTATAGAATTGAACCAGGTAGTAAATTGTGATATTGTATTGAATATCAAAATTATATAAATAATAATTATGAATAAAAATTATGCATTTATAGACAGTCAAAATCTTAATCTCGGTACACAATCTCTAGGCTGGAAATTGGACTATAATAGATTTAGAGTTTATCTTAAAGAAAAGTATAAGGTTGGAGTTGCTTATTTGTTTATTGGATATATTCCAGAAAATCAGGATTTATATGATTCTTTACAAAAAGCCGGGTTTGTTTTAAAATTTAAACCTGTATTACCAAATAAAGATGGTGGTCACAAAGGTAATGTTGATGCAGATTTGGTATTGCAGACGATGATAGATTTTTATGAAAAAAACTTTGAAAAAGCATTAATAGTGTCAAGTGATGGGGATTTTTATAGTTTAGCAAAATTTTTGTATAAAAATAATAGATTAGAAATTGTAATGAGTCCGCATAAAAGTACATGTTCAACATTACTAAAGAAAACGGCAAAAGAGAGAATAGTTTTTATGGATAATTTAAAGAAGAAACTTGCATATAAAAGAAAAAACACCGTTTAAGTACGGAAACTTAAAAGGTGCTTTTCATATGTATTCTGTTTATATTATATTCTAAAAATAGACAGAAGTCAAGTTGTTTATCCACACCAAAGAAAAATTTGTCATACCGAGAGCAGATTAGTCCTTCGTCTGAAAATCAAGTAACCGCCACGGCGGGGTAAATTTGGCGGGGTTGGAAGGGTAGTCGCAGGATTTTTTGTTTTATGCTAAAATATATCCCACTAAATCAAAAAATATTCCTATGCAACAATCGCAAGTATTATCTATTCTCAAAACCGGCGCTAATGTTTTTTTGACCGGCGAGCCAGGTTCGGGCAAGACGCACACAATCAATGAATATATCGCTTATTTGCGCGAGCGCGGAATTGAACACGCCATCACCGCGTCCACCGGCATCGCGGCGACGCATATCGGGGGCAGAACAATTCATTCTTGGAGCGGAATTGGCATCGCGTCCAGATTGGATAGTTACGCCATTGATAAGATTGTATCCAATGAACATACTGTAAAACGAGTCAGTCCGGCAAAAGTGTTGATAATTGATGAGGTTTCAATGTTATCTTCGGAAACTCTCTCAATGGTGGACGCGGTTCTGCGCGGTATAAAAAGAAATCCGCATCCGTTTGGCGGACTGCAAATTATTTTAGTCGGCGATTTTTTTCAGTTGCCCCCGATAATGAGAAAAGAGATTGAAAGCGACAAGCAGGCAGACATGTTTACAGAAAATAAATCAATCTTCGCCTATAATTCTTCGGTGTGGAACAAACTTAATCCGCTGGTTTGTTATTTGACTGAACAGTATCGGCAAGATGATGAAGAATTTTTAAATATACTCAATGCTATCCGCGCGAATTCATTTGAAGACAAACATCTACAAAGCATCAACAAGCGAAAAATCGAATATGCCAAAGCGCCGGCGGATGTGCCGAAACTTTTCTCGCATAATTTGGATGTTGACCGCGTCAATGATGAAATGCTCGGGCGCCTCCCCGGCCGGCCGAAAACTTTTTTTATGTCCGCGCACGGTTCAAAATTGCTGATAGAATCGTTGAAAAAAGGCTGTCTGTCGCCGGAAAAACTTTTACTTAAAAAAGGCGCGGTGGTGATGTTCACGAAAAATAGTTTACAACAAGGGTTTGTGAACGGGACGCTTGGAGTTGTGGAAGATTTTAATTTTTTGAATGATAATCCTATCATCAGGACGAGAAGCGGACAAAAGATTGAAGCGGAGCCTCTTGAATGGGCCATCAAAGACAATGATCAGACATTGGCGACAATCAAGCAAATGCCTTTGCGGTTAGCATGGGCGATTACCGTCCACAAAAGCCAAGGGATGAGTATGGATGAAGCAGTAATAGATTTGGGCCGTGTTTTTGAGTATGGGCAGGGATATGTGGCTTTGTCGCGAGTCAGACGGCTTTCAGGTGTCCATTTGTTGGGATATAACAGCCGTTCTTTTCAAGTGCATCCGGAAATTTTGGAAAAAGATAAGGATTTTCGCGGGGCGTCCGATGCCATCGCGCAAACTTTTTCTGAATTGCCGGCTGAAGAATTGGAAAAAATGCTAAATAATTTTGTTATTGCTTGCGGTGGTAAACTAAGTTGTGATGTAAATAGATACCACCCCGCTGAACAGCGGGAGGGTAAACTTTATAAAAATAAAGAAAAAGAAATTTCCCTCCGCCAAGAGGGTAAGCGAACACAATCAAAGTTTGACGAGA
>Ga0208373_1004935_pt1 | contig 11482 bp, 10 predicted proteins | sample RifOxyC2_FD_184036 | JGI IMG/M metagenome (GOLD analysis project Ga0208373, IMG submission 184036) | Soil microbial communities from Rifle, Colorado - Rifle Oxygen_injection C2 (SPAdes) | ecosystem: Environmental > Terrestrial > Deep subsurface > Rock core/Sediment | place: Rifle, Colorado... | reverse complement strand
ATTGAATCAAACGGACCATCCGTTCCGGTGGGAGATTTGTGTTATATTCAATTAAACAATGGACATGCGCCAGTTCCCGCAGAGGTGGTAGGGTTTAAGGGGAAAAAGATACTCCTGATGCCTATCGGTGAGTTGGATAGAATCGGCCCGGGAAGCAAAGTCATCGCATCAGGAGGTCCTTTAACGATAGGAGTCGGTATGGATATCCTGGGCAGGATTATTGGGGGTTTGGGTGAACCAATAGATGGAAAGGGTTCGATGAAGTCAGAAGAATATCGCTCGATATATAACTCGCCTCCTGACCCGTTAAAGAGGAGCAGGATCAAAGAGCCTATAAGAACGGGCATACGAGTATTGGATGGATTGTTTACCTGTGGTAAGGGTCAGAGATTAGGTATCTTTGCAGGCAGCGGCGTGGGAAAAAGTACCTTAATGGGAATGATTGCCAGAAATTCCGGGGCTGACGTGAATGTCATAGCCCTCATTGGTGAGCGAGGAAGGGAAGTACGTGAATTTATTGAGAAAAGCCTTGGTAACGAAGCGTTAAAAAAATCTATTGTAGTTTCTGTCACCTCCGACAAACCAGCCTTGCTGAGAGTAAAAGGAGCATATATAGCTTCTACGATTGCAGAATATTTTAGAGATCAAGGAATGCAGGTCTTATTGATGATGGATTCTGTTACCCGATTTGCCAATGCACAGAGAGAAATTGGTCTGGCGATAGGAGAACCTCCCACATCAAAGGGTTATACGCCATCCGTATTTGCCTTATTGCCAAAACTTTTGGAAAGGTCTGGTACCAGTTCAAAAGGGAGTATTACGGGTCTCTATACTGTGTTGGTGGATGGTGACGACATGAATGAACCAATTGCTGATGCCGTCAGAGGTATTCTTGACGGACATATTGTGTTGTCGAGAAGTCTTGCCAACCAAAACCATTATCCTGCAATTGATATTTTGGAAAGTATTAGTAGAAGTATGGATGACATTATTACGCTGGAACATAGAAAAGCAGCTCATAGGTTGAAAACGGTGTATGCGACTTACAAAGAATCCGAGGATATGATTAATATAGGGGCTTATACAAAGGGAAGTAACCAGAAAATTGATTTTGCCATATCTATGAATGAGCAGATAAAAGATTACCTCAAACAAGATGTGGCGGAAGACGGTGATTTTGATGATGCAGTGGGAAGACTTTTAAATATGTTTAAGAATAAATAAACGTTCAGGAAATTCAAAGTTGTAGTGCGAACTTTAGTTCGCACAGGATATAAGCGAACTGAAGTTCGCGCTACATTCAAGGAACGTATAACGATAACATTATGGGATTCCATTTTAAATTTCAGAAACTGCTGGAAATCGAAAAATGTAAAGAAGAAGAACTCGTTAAGGAATTAAAATTCTTACAGAAGCGACTACATGACGAAGAAAAGTTGCTGGTATTCTTGAAATCTGTGTTAACGATACAGCAATCTGAGATGGAGAAAGAATTAAGTAAACAGGCAGAAGCTAAGATGTTTGTTTTATTCGAGTCGTACTTTTCAAAGCTGAATCGTGATATTGTTATACAAAGCTCGAAAGTAGAAGACACTTCTAAAAAGGTAGGATGTGCTCGGGAAAATCTGTTACATGTCTTTAAAAAGAGAAAGGTGCTTGAAAAACTACGTGAGCGGTACGAAAAAGAGTATAAAGAGCACGTATTAAAAATGGAAAATAAACATTTCGATGAGATTGCAATATCAAAGTATTATTACAGGCATAAGAAAAAACAAATTCATTGATAATTTCCGGAGAATGTAATTATGAAGCTCCCAATAAACAAAAAAATGATGATGCTGCCGGGAATAGGGATTGTTGTTTTTGGAGTCTCTGTAATGGGAATGCTTTTTATGAAAGGTTCCAAAACTCCACCAACACCTCAAGTCCCGCAGACAGCATCACAAGATGAGGAAGGAAACGGCGGTCCAGATGTGAATCATGGGGGTACGGCTACTACAAAACTTGCAAAGACGGATAAGGAAAAGAAAGAGAAAACGACAACAAAGTTACCGTATGTGTATAAACAAAATGCTGCAACGATATTTAAGCCTCTTTCGTCAAATGAAATGGCCAAGATGCTTAAAGAAGTAGAGGCGGAAAAACGCGAGTACGAGAAGAGAAATGAATTGTTAGATTTTAAGGAAAAGACACTCGATTCATTACGTGCTGATATGGACGCCGAAAGGAAAGAACTCGATACTCTTAAACTAGAACTGAATAAGATTCTTGATTCTGTAACTACACAAAAAGTGGCGTTGAAGAAGGACACTATTCAACTGGATGAAGCAGAATCTAAGAATATCAAGAGATTAGCAACCGTTTATGGGGGTATGAAGCCTGAAAAAGCGGCGATGATTATAAAAGAAATGGATGAGGAGACTGCAGTTAAATTATTGACGATGATGGATGGGAAGATGTCAGGCAGGATTTTAGAGTCTTTCGAACCTAATCTTGCCGTCAAATTGAGTGAAAAGTTGAAATTATTGAGAAGCGATTTCAAAAGCGTCAAAAAATAATTAAGATAAGATATAGAACTTCATGAATTAACATGTTAATATGTTGATGATGATTTTATTAAAATAACCAGGGAGTTTTATGTAATTTAAATAATATAAAGGCAGAGAATTATGGCAGAAAAAGAGGAAATAGTAACGAAAGAAGAAAACAAGGCTGCAGAGCAGCCGCCGGTGGAGAAGAAAAAAGGCAACAAAACGATTATGATGATGGGGATTGTTGTCTTGATTTCGGTAGGATGTGCATTTGTGTTTGTTTCGAAAGTGTATCCATCTTTAACTGGGAATGTTGCGCCTGATGCAGTGGTACCAGGAAATCCGGAAAATGAAGCAGCGGTAGAAACAGCAGAGGTACAAACGGTAAAACAGTCAGAAACAAAGAAAGAACCAGCCTCAACATCGAAAAAGAAGGAAGAAAAAGGAAAAGAAGGTCATGAAGGCGCCGAGAAGGAAGAATCCCTGATTATTCCTGTGGATACGATAGTCGTTAATCTGAGCGGTTCCAATGGGAGGCGGTATCTAAAGGCGAAGATAAACTTAGAGGCAAAAGATGGAGACGTAAAAAAAATCATTGAAGCAAAGTCTATACAAATAAAAGATCGGTTAATTTCTATCATATCCTCAAAAACATTAGAAGATATTGATGGGCTGGAAGCACAAGAGAACCTTAGAAAAGAAATAAAAGATGCTGTGGATGTTGTATTAAAGGTGGAAGGTGTATTACAGGTGTATTTTACGGAATTTGTTGTTCAGTAACCAACGGAGTTAAGGTAAGTAGAGATGGCAAATTCTATACTAAATAATGATGAAGTTGAAGCGCTACTCTCTGCAATAGAGGGTGGACAGGTTTTAGTTGGGCAAAAGGTAGAACCAAAAAAAGATAAAAAGATTCAACACTATGATTTCAGACGTCCCGATAGGTTTCCTAGAGAACAAAAACGTCGATTACAAAAGATTAGTGAAGAAGCAGCAAAAGCCGTGGGGGCTACTTTTTCTCGTTTTTTAAGGTCCTCGGTAGTTGTTGAACTCATTGCTATTGAAGAATTCAGTTACGAAGTATTTGTAAATTCCTTCACGGACGTTGTGTGTGCAAACGTTGTGAATTTAAAACCTCTCGCCGGGTTGGGTTGTTTGACTATGGATGTGGGTTTTTGTCTTGCTATCGTAGATCGGGGACTGGGTGGCCCTGGGAAAATACCACAAAAGGTAAGACCTCTTACCATGATTGAAGAGTCTGTGGTAGGTGTTGTATTATCAGATATTATGGAAGATATAAAGTTATGTTGGTCAAAATTAGCAAAACTGGAATGGACTCTGGAGAAAATGGAGATGGATATAAGGTCATTGCAGCTGGTACCTATTACAGAACTTATGATATCGATCAATTTTGCGATAAGTGGAGATCTTGGCAATGGTACATTCATTCTATGTATACCAGTTACAAGCTTGGAAATGTTAATGATAAAATCAAAATTAGAGAAAACTGACAGACAAAAGGAGATTGCCATTATTGAAAATGTTATTAAGGAAGTGGAATTAAACACTTCCGTTATTTTTGGGTCGACCCAATTGTCGCTTAACGAACTTATGAACCTTAAGGCTGGGGATGTGGTAAAACTTGACAATAAGATTACTGAAGATTTATGCTTGATGGTTGAAGGAAAAGCAAAACGGTATGGTAAGCCGGGTGTGGTTGGTAAAAAGATGGCGCTTCAGGTGTCATGAGTCGATTAATTTAATCGTGTAGGATTTTATTTATGCGGGTTTACGGTAGGGTGGGTTAAGCGGAGCGAACCCAACAATTATAAATACTTGTTTGGTTTTGAATTTGTTATGGGGAGATGAATATGGAACAGATTAAGGAAAACGTTTTGAATGAGATTGCTGAAACACAATCCCAGATACAATCAGTTCAATTTAGTCAGTTGACATCCATGGGCACTGATGGGATCAAAGGCGAAGGCAGGCGTAATTTAGATCTGATTCTTGATATTTCGGTGCCTGTCTCGGTTGAGTTGGGTCATACAAATATGCTTATAAAGGATATTCTCGCCTTATCACAGGGCTCTATAGTGGAATTAGATAAGGTGGCTGGAACGCCTGTAGACTTGTTCGTTCGGGGGAAGCTGCTAGCTCAAGGGGAGGTTGTGGTTGTGGAGGAAAATTTTGGAGTGAAAATTACAAATATATGCGGTTCAGAAGAATTAGTTAAAAATCTTGGGTAATATGTTTGTTTAAAAGCCACACCAGGCACAATGAGACCGTGTTAGAAGTTTTGCGTAGTATGTACAATGTGCCCACATAAAAAACATCCTTTTAGCTGCCATTCCTACACCATCCCGTCCCTTTGAAGAAATTTGAGGGAAGCGGACAATCTCTCACTGCGTAGTGTCTCTCTATTGAAGTGTAGCATTTACAATCCTTTTACGATCTGTTGCATCTGTGAGTTGTTTAAAATTTCCACAAAAAATACAAGAAGCCCACGATAAATAGCCCTCCAAGCTCCCATCAAAATCAAGGAACTTTGATAACTTCCAGACAGTTAAGAAATATCCGAAATAGCTCAATGTATATATCTTAAGTGTGTATACCTATCTCCTGAATGATGCAAACAAAATTATCTTATAACAAATAGAAGTGACGAGGCATATTATTTGCGCAAAATGTAAAAAGTTTTTAGGAGAAAATGAGATGAAAAATAAATGCCTGATAGTGTTTTTGCTTTTCCTGTTATTTGTCTGTAACACGGCGTATTGTGATATTGAACCAGCACAAAAGGTTGAAAAACCAGGGAGCGTTGCAACAGAATTCGATGGTATAGGAATTGTTTCGCCTTTTAATTTCTCGAAGATTACCAAGGTGCTGGAGTCAACAGGGATCGTAATTGTAATCATCGTTGTTACGGTATTTTTCTTACGCAGGAAATTAGGAATTAAAACAAGTATGAATAGAAGAAAGCGGTACGTCCATATCGTTGATACGGCGTCTTTAGGTTCAAAGAAGCATATTCATTTAATAAAAATACCCGGGAAATTGCTGCTGGTTGGCGCCACTAATGAGAGGATTCAGCCGCTTACAGAGATAACAGAAAAAGAGATTGTGGAATCAATCGATATGGAATCTCAAGGCAGTGAATTTATGAAGTTCTTTAAACGTGCCTATACAGAACGAACATGATTTTTCATGGTAACGCAAGGATAAAAATATGAGAAAAGGGTTATTGATTTTGGTTGTTTGTGGAATGGCGATAACGTTTGGCTGTATGGGTATCGTTGAAGCTGCTGGTGAATCGACAGGTCCGCTGAACTTAACAATGAGTATCAATAATATGGGGAAGCCTAAAGAGGTAGCCAGTACATTAAAGATTGTACTCTTCTTAACAGCGCTTTCATTATTACCTGGGCTGTTATTGACTATGACCTCTTTTACGAGAATCATTATCGTGCTTTCCTTTGTGCGAAAGGCATTATCGTTTCAAACACTTCCGCCCAATCAGATACTCATTGGTATTTCGCTCTTTCTAACATTTTTTGTTATGGCGCCCGTGTGGAAGCAGGTCAATTCTGAGGCACTCCAACCTTACTTAAAGGAAGAGATCACACAGAATGAGGCATTAACAAGAGGAATAGTGCCATTCCAAAAATTTATGCTAAAACAGACCCGTGAAAAAGATATTGCCTTGTTTGTGAATATTGCAAAGATGGAGAGGCCGAAGTCAGCGAAAGACATTCCTATGCACATATTAATTCCAGCCTTTATCACCAGTGAGCTTAAGACTTCATTTCAAATGGGTTTTCTATTATTTCTTCCATTTCTTGTGATTGATATGGTGGTAGCTTGTGTGCTAACAGCTATGGGGATGTTCATGCTTCCTCCTGTTATGATTTCAATGCCATTTAAATTAATCCTTTTTGTTCTGGTGGATGGCTGGCAATTAATTATTCAGTCTTTGATTTCAAGTGTGGCATGAAAAACAGAGGGTAGGCGCTTACAAAAAATACTTTGACACTTTTAGTAAAAATTTACAAATTACGAATTACCCTCCCCCTGTCCCCCTCTTGAGGGGGATAAAGGGGGAGGTAAATCCCAAATCGTAAATTCCTAAGGGAGTGGGCTATGACAACAGAAGTAGTTATCACAATCGGCAAAGACTTGTTACAAACAACGTTTCTCCTTATGGCGCCCTTGCTGGTGGTTGCAATGGTGATTGGTTTGGTGATAGGCATATTTCAGACAATCTCAAGTATACACGAACAAACAATTACTTTTTTGCCAAAAGTGTTTGGAGTTCTTGGGGTGTTCTTATTTTGTTTGCCGTGGATGCTGCGCATGATGACCTCCTATACTGTAAATTTACTGGGAAATCTAACAAGATACTGTCAATAAAAGTTTATATGGAATACCTGATAAGTTTCGTAAATGACTTACCATTCTTTATGGCTGTATTTTTTCGCATCGGTGGAATGCTTTTTTTCGCCCCCATCTTCGGTAACGCTCACATTCCCATGCCTGTACGAATCGCCATTGCGTTGATGTTTACATTCATTTTATACCCGGGCATAAACAAAAATCAGTCCATGCTGCCTTCTGATATTATTTCGTACTCATTTATTGTTCTCAAAGAGATAGCGATTGGCGCTGTAGTTGGGTTTGCAGCTTCAATGATTTTTGCGGCCTTTAATATGGCGGGTTATTTAATAAGCAACCAAATGGGGCTTGATACGGCAATGGTTGTTGACCCTTCATCACAGACTGGAGATGAGGAGTCAGTTATTTCGGTATTTTATAATATGATTGCTATTTTAATCTTTCTTTTAATTAACGGGCATCATTGGTTTATTAAAACAACTGCGCAAAGTTTCACAATGATTCCACTCGGAAGTTTTGACTATACTACCATAACACTCACGAAGATACTCGCCATCTTTAAATCTCTTTTTTTGATGGGCATCAAGATATCCGCTCCCGCATTATTGGTTTTATTATTGTCCGTAGTAGCGTTAGGATTGATGACGAAGGTTGCACAGGAGATCAATGTGTTTATAATTGCCTTTCCAATAAAAATATGTATAGGGTTTTTTATACTTATGGTGTCGATTCCGTTTGTAATCAATGTAATGAAATCGTATATGCTTAATTTCGAAAAGAGCATGATATCCTTATTGTCGACCATGTGAGGTTGAAAAGATGGCATTTGGCGCTGACACAGAAAAAACTGAACAACCCACCGGCAAGCGTATAGGTAAGGCACGTAATAAAGGAAATATTGCATTTAGTCCCGATCTTAATAACGCTGTCGTCTTATTGGCCGGCATATCGCTTATATATGTCCTTGGTGTAATTACCTATAATAGCCTGACTAGCGCTATGAAGCTAACCTTTGGGAATTTGTCGTGCAAGGATTTTAATCAAAGCATTGCGATAGATATATTCATAAATCAGATCTACGGGTTAGCGAAGATACTTTTGCCTATTCTTGGCGGATTATTGCTTATTGGATTGGCCATATCTTATTACCAAACTGGTTTTATATTTAGTTTTGAGGCATTGCATCCTGATATTAACAAACTCAATCTCGTAGCCGGGGCAACAAAGCTGTTTTCAATAAAGTCACTTGTAAAGCTGCAGTTTTCTGTATTAAAACTCCTTGTGGTTGGAGGGCTGGCTTTTTTAATAATCAAGAAGGAATTTAACCACCTCATTCATGCCTTTGACCTTAGCCCTGCACAAATATTCGGAATGATGACAAAATCGATGTATACTCTCAGTTTACGCATAGCAGCGGCATTGCTGATTCTTGCAGTTCTGGATTTCTTTTACCAAAAGTGGCAGTATAAGCGAAGCCTCCGTATGACAAAACGGGAAGTGAAAGACGAGGGAAAAGAGTCGGAGGGCGACCCGTTAATTAAAGGAAAGATTCGGGCTGTACAACGACAAATGGCTATGAAGCGCATGATGGCGGCAGTTCCTACGGCTGATGTTGTGGTAACCAATCCTACACACTACGCAGTAGCGTTAAAATATGAAAATACTGCTATGAAGGCGCCCACGGTAGTTGCAAAAGGCGCCGACCTGCTTGCAAAGCGCATCAAAGACATTGCAAAGAAGCATAATATACCGTTAGTAGAAGACAAACCACTTGCGCAAACACTTTATAAAACGGTTGAAATAGGAAAAGAAATACCGCAAAAATTGTATTATGCAGTCGCGAAGGTATTGTCATATGTATATCAACTTAAGAAAGAGCGGAAAAGAATATAAATCGGGAAAGACAATGTTAATGAGGGTTAAATATGGCAACAAATAAAATAAATTCTACGGCAAAGACGCCTTTTGGCCGATTGTTATCACAAGGCGAGATAGCATTAGCCATCGGGGTGATAGGCATATTCGTCGTACTTATTATACCGATACCGCCATTTTTACTGGACATGCTTATTACCGTGAACATTTCATCCACCCTTCTTTTACTGTTGGTTACTCTCCACGCAAAAAGACCGCTGGATTTATCCACATTTCCTTCGATATTGTTGTTTCTGACACTTTTCCGGCTGGCACTTAATGTTGCAGCCACACGGCAGATATTATTACATGGATACGGAGGAGAAGTGATTGCGTCATTTGGTGAATTTGTTGTGGGTGGAAATATTGTTGTTGGGTTGGTGGTATTTTTGGTGATTATTGTTATCCAATTAGTTGTCATAACTAAGGGTACAACGAGAATTTCAGAGGTGGCTGCCCGTTTTACACTAGATGCAATGCCTGGGAAACAGATGAGTATTGATGCAGACTTAAACGCCGGACTCATTACAGAGGACCAGGCGCGAAGTCGGAGAGAATCGATTTCCAAGGAGGCAGAATTCCATGGAGCAATGGATGGCGCAAGTAAGTTTGTAAGTGGAGATGCAATCGCGGGTATTGTTATCGTGTTGATTAACATCGTGGGTGGTATTGTTATGGGAATGCGCCAGGGTATGCCGGTATCTGAGGCGTTGCAACATTACACTATTTTGACGGTGGGCGATGGTCTCGTGTCGCAAATTCCATCCTTTATTATCGCAACTGCTTCAGCCGTTATTATTACGAAAACATCTTCCAGCGAGAATCTGGGCAAGGATTTAGCAGGTCAACTGTTTACACAACCCAAAGCAGTGGCATTTGCAGCGGGGATCCTTGCGATGTTTAGCATAGTTCCGGGTTTGCCTAAGCTGCCTTTCATGATTCTTGCAGGTTTTTTCGGTGTGCTGTTCTTTATCCTCAGGAAATCGAACAAAAAAATACTCATTGAAGAAGAGACGGAAAAGGAGATAAAAAAAATCGGGCAAGAATCGCAATCTGAAGAATCCGTTGAAAAACTGCTTCATGTGGACCGTATGGGGATTGAGGTAGGATACAGACTGGTGCCATTGGTTGATCCGCAAAAAAACGGGGGCATCCTGGAAAGAATCAATGCACTACGGCGGCAAATGGCAAGAGATATGGGGATTATGGTACCCCCCATTCGAGTGAGGGATAATTTGCAATTAGGAGCAAATCAATACGCGATCAAAATAAGGGGGCAGGAAATTACAAAAGGAGAATTGTTTCCTGAGTGTTATCTCGCTATTGACTCAGGTACCACTACCAAAGTAATCGAAGGAATGAAGACGTCTGATCCTGCATATGGTCTGCCCGCCCAATGGATATCTGGTGCAATAAAAGAAGATGCCGAGGCTTCAGGATATACGATTGTTGATCCAGTGTCAGTGATGATTACACATCTTACAGAAATTATAAAGAGTCATGCATACGAAATTCTTTGTCGTGAAGATGTGCAAAAGCTTGTTGAAAATTTGAAGAAAGAATCACCAACAGTCGTTGAGGAATTAGCTCCCGGCATCATGCCTCTTGCGAGTATACAAGAGGTGCTTAAAAATTTATTGAAAGAGCAAGTGCCCATTCGTGATATGGCAACCATACTTGAGACAATTGCAGACTGTGCTCCCGTGACAAAGGATGCTGAGGTAATAACAGAATATGTAAGGCAAAAGATTTCCAGAATGATTTGCCAAAGGTATCAGAATGCAGAAGGTAAGATAGGAGTCATCTCTTTTGATCCGCAACTGGAGCAGGCTATTGCCAATGCAATTCATAAAACAGAGAGAGGAAACTTACTGGCTTTGGAGCCGAATATGGCACAAAAATTGATAGATATGTTAGTAGAGATTGTAAAAGGTTCGTTATCGTCTGGCTATGAGGCAGTTCTTCTGACATCCTCTAATGTAAGAAGTCATGTTCGCCGTCTTATAGAAAATGCTTTACCTCAGGTGCCAGTATTGTCATATAAAGAAATATCACAGGGTGTTAGGATTGAATCGTTGGGAATCGTGAAACTGTAAGTGCGGTGGAGGCTTGTCCTCATGAAAATGGGGATGTAATTGCCGGGAGAAATATTGTTTGTGATATTATTGTATGAATGCATTTAACTGTGTGTAAAAATTTCCTGGTGGGGAAGGAATAAATGGTATACGTGAGGGTTGAGGAGGAATTAAACGACGTGGAGGGTAAACAGAAAATAACCACAGGATTTTCTAAGGTAAGGACAATTGCAGTTACCAGCGGTAAAGGAGGCGTGGGAAAGACAAACATTGCTACGAATTTAGCAATGATTTTCCGAAGGTATAAAAAAAGGGTTTTATTAATAGACTTAGACCTGGGGCTTGCAAACATTGATATTTTACTCGGTCTTCGCCCTGAATATACATTACAGGATGTTATTGAGGGCCGTAAACAAATGAAAGATATTATTCTTCAAGGTCCCGATGGAATAAAATTTGTCCCCGCAAGTTCGGGTATTGAAGAACTTACCAGTTTAAGCGAAAAGCAAAAGGAGGCGCTTTTTAAAGGATTCTGTGACCTGGATGAAGAACTGGATATCGTTATTGTAG
>Ga0208373_1004933_pt1 | contig 11488 bp, 12 predicted proteins | sample RifOxyC2_FD_184036 | JGI IMG/M metagenome (GOLD analysis project Ga0208373, IMG submission 184036) | Soil microbial communities from Rifle, Colorado - Rifle Oxygen_injection C2 (SPAdes) | ecosystem: Environmental > Terrestrial > Deep subsurface > Rock core/Sediment | place: Rifle, Colorado... | reverse complement strand
CGCTCATTACCAAAGGCTACTATAAGATTGGGTGGCACAGCATCCCCAACATAGTATCGAACATTCTCCTTACATTTGTACCTCTCACCAACCTCGCGCACACTGAACCTGTGTGGTGGCTTGCTATGTCTACAATAATTCTAGTTGCAGGATTAGCATCGGGAATTTATATAGTTATCAAGAAAAAAAATCCACTTGTATTCGGAATTATATGGATGATAATTTCTTTTTTACCCACTTCTTTTTTCACATGGGATCCATACGTAAGCCGATACGCATATATCCCCGCCATCGGTGCAGCACTATGCATTGGATACGGCATTACACTTATACAAAACTCCCTACGCAAGCAGTGGATTACACGAACAGCGATTATCCTCGTGATACTCTACGGTATGATAAATGTATTATTTACCTATCGTGTCTTAAATAATTTGTACAAGCCAATACATGAAGAAAATATTCGTTTTGCAAACGCACTATATGAAATAGAAGACAAACTAGACAAATCTAATGATTTGGCTATATATTATGATACGCCTCACAAAGCATTTATATTACCAGAAATTTTTCATACGCTCATCAATATACCTACTCACAAAGTCCACGTAATACACACAAATGAGGAATGTACGGAATACAACCAATGTTATGCGTGGAATCCAACCAAAAAAATAATAGAACAATTATGAAAACAATCATCGTGATACCAACATACAATGAAAAAGAAAATATAGAAAAGTTAATCTCGAAAATTTTTGCATTAGAAATTTGTGATCTTGAAATTTTGATTGTTGATGACAATTCTCCAGATGGAACTGCTCATATAGTAAGCAATAAACAGACAACAGAAAATAAAATACATCTAATCAAACGTGCTGGTAAACAAGGCCTTGGCTCTGCCTATATTGAAGGGTTCAAAAAAGCTTTGGATCTAGGTGCTGATTATATATTTGAGATGGATGCTGATTTTTCTCATGACCCTGACGACATCACCCGCATGCTCGGAGCAGGAAAAGACGCTGACCTCATCATCGGATCACGAAAGATACAGGGTGGTAAAGTCATCGGATGGGGCTGGACAAGAAAATTCATGAGCAATGGTGCTATGTGGTTTTCTAGGCTTTTACTTGGCCTCAAACCTCGAGATGTGACTGCGGGATTCAGATGTTTTAGACGTTCAGTGCTTGAGTCTATTGAACTTGAGACTATAAAAAGCAATGGCTATGCATTTCAAGAAGAATTGCTTTATCGTACACAAAAAGCAGGATTTACTATCAGCGAAATTCCTGTTACTTTTGTAGATAGGCAGGAAGGAAAGTCAAAATTGAGCAAAAAAGATATTGCAGAATTTTTCATAGTTATGCTAAAATTACGATTACGGTATAAACCATAATTAACACACAGTATGGTCACACGAGATAATGGAGATGGCAGACAGGTAGATATGTTTCTAAGACCCGAAGCACCCAAACATACACCATCTCTGGAACAAGAAACATTACCTTCTGCTGTACACAGAAAACCTGAGGTTAGAGCAAAATTCAAAGAATTGCAAGGTATTTTGGATATGCCCATAGCAAAAATACTTGATCTGATCCCGAGCACTGAGATACAACAAATTCCACGGGTTACTCTAGCAAGCATCGGCCTACCACAAGATATCTCTACACAAGAACAACTAGAAAGAGCAAAAGAAGAAGATGAAGAAAGACCTTATGTTCCAAGACGAACACGACCTAATGCTGAACGGCCACTCGACGCACACAATACCTATGAAATCAGGACTCCTGTCGCTCATGTGCCAAGTTTAAAAATAATTTATTTTTCACTGAGATCTGTTGATTATGTTGGCGTTGGATATTTTGGCGATGGTGTTGCCCAAGAACTCCATGCATATCCTATACGTGGGTCAGGAGAAGCAGGCACTGTACTCACTATACTTGAACAGGCATTCAAAAAAGAAGCTGATAAACAAAGCGACCAATCATAACTAAAAATTCCACTACTTGAGTGGAATTTTTTTGAGGATATTTTTTAATTCTTCCAGTGTACTTATTTTCATCAATTCTTGTCTCAACGCTTTCATACCAGATATGCCCTTGAAATAATGGGCTAGATGCTTCCTAAATGTAACAAGATTTCCATAGTATTGTTCATGCAGCTTCGCATGTTGCAAAACTACATCAATAATATCTTGAAGTTGGGGATATTTGGATATTTGGATATTTGGATATTGTTGAAATATCCATGGATTCCCTAGCGATCCACGCCCAATCATGACCCCATCAGCACGAGTGACTTCCAAACAATGTTTCATATCTTCTCTTGTTACTATATTTCCATTTGCAATGACGGGAATTTTTACTAATTCCTTTACTTTCCCTATCATCTCCCAATTTGCTACACCAGAATAACCTTGGGATTTTGTCCTACCATGTATAGAAATAAGATCAGCCCCAGCCTGTTCAAGTTTTGGGGCAAACTCTAATATTTCATCATCTTTTGACCATCCCAGCCGCGTTTTTATACTCACTGGAACGCCCAAATTTGCGTTTTTGAGAGCTTTTACTATGGCAATGGCTCTATCATGGTCTTTCATGAGAGCCGCGCCAGAATCGGCCTTCCCTGCAATCTTGGGAACAGGACAACCCATATTCACATCTATACCATCTGGCTTATACTTTGTTACTATAATTTCTGCTGCCTTTTGTATCCTTTTAGGATCTGCACCAAACAACTGCAAAATAATTAGCCTTTCACCCATATCAAATTCACACATTTTCAATGTTTTTTCATTTCCCCTTACAATCGCTTCTGCACTTACCATTTCACGAAAAATGACAAAATTATTTCCAGAAACCTCCCGACAAATACGACAAAACGGTCCATCAGTCATATCGGCCATAGGGGCAAGAACAATTATCGGTTTTTTGTCAAACCACGTCATAAAGGACTTTTGATCTTTTTTAAATTTGGATTTGTTACATGCGTATATATTTGTGTTGTTTTTATGCTTGCGTGGCCGAGAAGTTCTTGTACAAAACGCACGTCTACGCCATCTTCCAGCAAATGTGTTGCAAAACTATGTCGGAGCGAATGAAACGTTGCTTGTTTTTGTATTCCTATTTTTGCAAGCGCGACTTGAAATATTTTTTGAGGCGTTGCTGATGTTAATTTGCCCCCTCGTTCACTTTCAAAGACAAAATCCTCTCCTTTTTTACATGCCATAATATCCTTCAGATCTGGAATCAATGATTCTGATAATGTGGTTATCCGATCTTTTCTCCCCTTTCCACCTCGTATTGTTATTACTTTTTCAAATATATCAATATCTCGTACACGCAAAGAAATTAATTCACTTACACGGAATCCGGATCCGTATGAAATAGCGAGCATGAGTCTATGTTTTTTATTTTTTGGCGCGGAAATAATAGATACTATTTCATTTCTATTCAAAACAACAGGCAATGCTTTGTTCCTTTTTGGCATGCGAAATGGTATGAAATCCGCACGCTGGTATAATTCTCTATACAAAAAATTAAGTGCATTCGCATACAATGCAACCGTTTGGGGCGCAGAACCGCCATCTTTTTTATTCAATAAATATAGCTCTATCTCATCCCGAGAAATATCTTTTGGTGGTTTTCCGAGTGCACGATATATATCCTTATATACATTTGTATATGCCTCTATAGTTCGCGGGCTATAATTGATTAGCCTCATTTTTTGTGTTACTATATCTATAAGATTTTTTTGCATATTCAGACAATAAATATTCAGTATAATATACCAAAATGGACTATTATACAAGAACATTCCGTATAACTGCTAGTTATGTGAAATTGTGGCAAAACTTAAATGAAGTAAAGGGTATGTTTAAGAAAAAATATATTTCAACAAAAAATAAGTTCACCATCTATACTGAATCAATTGGCAGTCAAAAAAATCCTCCGATAATTTTAATTATGGGAGCATTGAATCAAGGTCTATTTTGGTACGATTCTTTTTGCAGGTCATTATCAGAGAATAACTATTTTGTGATACGGTTTGATCATCGTGATACGGGATTATCTTCTGTCATCAATTATAAAGAATCACCTTATAACTTGAATGATTTAACGGAAGATGTTGTTGATGTAATGAATGCCTACAATATTAATAAAGCGAATTTTGTAGGCTTATCAATGGGTGGTTATATTGCTCAGTTATTAGGAATCAATTACCCTGAGAAAGTAAATTCTCTAATTTTAATTTCGACGACATCAGATCATCGGCCATATATGGACGCAACAATGGGAATTTATAATAACAAATATGATCTGCCATATCCAGAAAAATCATTTCTTAATTTTATTGAAAAAAGTAAAGTTCATCCACCGCAAAATGAATTAGAGATGGAAAACTATCAAATTGAAGGCTGGAAAATAACATGTAATAATATCAGTGATGAAGATTTAAGTGAACTTGTCAAACTAGTGAAATTAGCAAATTTAAGAAGCAAAGATAAATATTCAGCCTATAATCATGGGCTTGCTGTATTAAACTCAAAAGAAAGAACTCATTTACTAAACAGTGTTAAGGCTCCAACTTTAATCCTTCATGGAGAAAACGACCCATGTTTTCCTTTGGAGCATGGAAAAATGTTAAACAAATTGATAAAAAATTCAAATTTAGAAATTATTAAAAACATGGGGCATATGTTTTCTGTAAATGATGCGAGGTATTTATCGAATAAAATAATTAGTTGTATTCAGAAGTGTGTGTAATTTGCCACAACTACGCATAACATTGCCCATAAGCTGCGCTCCGTGCTCACTACGTTGCGCGCGGTGCTCGGGGCTTCGCCCACGTTTTGTTTTGCACCTGCCTGCGACTTTGATCGGCGCAAAACAAAACGTCTCATGGGCAAGTATCGTTAAGTGAAATAAATTACTATGAATTACAATTTTTATCACCCAAAATTAATTACATTTCTGATCATAGCACTACTTTCAGTCGCGGTGTTAGTTTTTATTTTCCTTAAGCTACCATCTTCACCACCCGCCAATGAAAATATTAACTGCAATCAGATAAATCTTCCTTACCAAAATCCAACATTACCAATTAACGAAAGAGTCGCCGATTTAATGAACAGAATGTCCATCGCGGAAAAAATAGGACAAATGGTTTTGATTGAAAAAAATAGTATCCATAGTCTCAATGATATTACACAATATAATTTAGGAGCGCTATTAAGCGGTGGCGGAGCTGGGCCAAAACAAGATACTCCGTCAGCATGGCTTCAAATGGTAAACGATTTTCAATCTGCTGCCAAAGATACTTGTTTAGGAATACCTCTTTTGTATGGAATTGATGCTATCCATGGTCATGGTAATGTTCTTGGAGCTACAATTTTCCCTCATTCCATTGGTTTGGGTGCAACCAGAGATCCGGATTTAGTCGAACGGGTTGCCAAAGCAACCGCCGAAGAAATGGCCGCAACCGGAATTTATTGGAATTTTGCTCCTAATCTTGATGTGGCAAAAGATATTCGTTGGGGGAAAACATACGAAACCTTTGGATCAGATCCAGATAATGTAGCGACATTAGGGACTGCCTATTTAAAAGGATTACAAAATTATTCAAGCAATTATTTAAATGTATTGGCCACTGCCAAACATTATGTCGGCGGAGGGAATATGGAATATGGAACTTCTCGTAATAAAAATTTCAAAGTAGAAGAAGGAAATATAACTTTGGATGAAATATCATTACGCCAAACCCACTTGATCCCTTTTCAAAAAGCGATAACTAACGGTATAAAGGTTGTAATGGTGGGTACGGCTACTTGGAACGGGAAAATGAACACTTCGAACTATTACCTTTTGACAGATGTGCTAAAAGAAGAACTGGGTTTTTCCGGATTTATAGTTTCAGATTGGTATGGCGTGTATGCGGTTTCTGCTTCTAAATATGACTCTATAGTGAGTTCTATTAACGCTGGAGTTGATATGGTTATGACTCCATTTGAATATAAAGATTTTATATCTAATATACAGGAAGCTTTATCCAAAGGAGATATAACAAAAGAGCGAATAGATGATGCGGTAAAAAGAATCTTAACAGTAAAATTTGAGACGGGTTTATTTGACCGTCCGCAATCTCTGCCAGAAGGATTATCGGTTATAGGCAACGACCAACATCGCGAAATAGCCAGAGAAGCAGTTCGTAAATCTCAGGTATTATTAAAAAATAATAATTCTGTATTGCCCCTATCTAAATCATTGAAAAAAATAATAGTGGCCGGTTCATCGGCCGACAATTTAGGCCGGCAGGCGGGAGGATGGACAACAGAGTGGCAAGGAATAGACGGTAATTATGGTATTTTGGGAACTACCATTCTTGAAGCCATAAAAAATACAGTTTCCAAAGATACAAAAGTTGAATATAACAAAGACGGAAATTTTTCAATAAAAAATAATCTTGCAGATATTGGAATTATTGTTGTCGGCGAAAAACCTTATGCCGAAGGCTGGGGAGACATTGCTAATCCAAATTTAAGTCCTGAAGATCTATTGGCAATAGAAAAAGTGAAAACAAAAAGCGAAAAAATAGCAGTTATAATAGTTTCTGGCCGCCCATTGAATATAAAAAAATATACCAAAAATTGGGACGCAATTATAGCGGCTTGGCTCCCTGGAAGTGAAGGACAGGGAGTAACAGATATCTTGTTTGGAGATTTTGCTTTTACAGGGGTATTGCCAGTAGATTGGGAATACTAGCATTACTAACATAAACGAAAAACAAAATTGAATTATTTTTGCGAGTAATTCCGACTGCGGTCGGAATAAAGAAAGACAAATACAACAGCTAACAGCCAATATACGGTTATGGCTTGCTAACGCAAACCTCCACCCATATCCTGTATTCTCAGGACATCGTATATCGGCGTATATTATGTGAAATGTATTAAAATTTTTAGTAATTTTTAACAAATAGTATGTCTACACAAATACAAGCTCTATATCTAATTGGTCTTTCCGTCGCAGCCTTCTGGGCCATACCACAACTACCAATGATAATCAAGAATTATAAATTATCCACCCCTTCACCGACTAATAAGCTCGGGATTTTTTCTATCATTATTAATACTCTTATTGTCCTTGGCCCTCTTTTACACCCTCAGCTTATCCAAATAAAAGATTTATATACATTCATTTTGATTAACTATCTAATTGCTTTTCTATTTCCATTCATAATTCCGTCGTATTCATTAGAATTTCTTAGATATGGAAAAATGCGTTCAATGCACCATACGAACCGGCTAACTGTCAAATTTAAACCTGAATATAAGTTTTATTACAAATTATGGCATGGAAGATATCTGATAATACTAATAGTTCTGATTATTTTTATAGCGACAAAATTCTTGACCTAGAATTTGAAGCAATCCCTTAATATGGTTTCCCATAGTTTTACCTCTAAACCATATTAACATTGTCCATAAGTTTGTATATATCTTACGATTTAGCTCATATAACCGTGAATATTATGATAAACATAAACATATGATTTATGATGATTATTTCAGACCTGTATTAAGAGATAATACAGGCAATTTCTTGGGTCTCGTAGATACCTATACGCAAGCTGGTTTATCAAGAGAAGATGCAGACAGACTTGCTTCTCTCGATATGACCCATGAGACTGTGGGGCTCTCTCCACGAGAGATTGAGGTACATGAATCACTCAAAAGAAAATTATATGATCTTCGAAGACAGAAAGACACATAAATAATAACCCTGTATATCTGTGGAAAACTTATATTTGACGTCATTGCCACAAGCCTGATACTATACTCACACAATACAACATCATGTGGAAGCGAGGTGCCCAGCCCCAAAAGGCAGGAATTCCTCCACTGTGCCGCAACGGTAATTTCATCACACCGATGGATAAGTCCGATCTTCATGATATTGTCACAAACCCGAGCAGGTTATCTTTTTTCGAGATCTTTCTCACACAAAATAGACTTCCTGCCCACAGGATGTTTTTATTTATATAACTGATTATATGAAAAAATTGTTCCTCATAGCTATTTTACTGACCACAACTGGATGTGTATATACAACACCAAATCAAAATACACAGACACAGGCAGAAAAACAAAATTTGACGACTACCGTGATAGAAAATACGAAAAAAGAACCAAAACAAATACAAAATACTGAGACAGTCTCGACAACAAACAACTCTCCCACCATCCCCTATCCTGAGCCAGAATATACCAATCCTGTACGCATGATCGTCAATGGGGAAACATACACAATAGAACTCAAAGACAACATGACTGTGTATGATCTTATGCTTACACTCAGTGCTGACTCAAAAAAACCATTTCTCTTTGAGACAAAAGAATATCCTGGCATGGGACATTTCGTAGAATCAATCAATGATCTCAAACAAAATCCAAAAGAAGACAGGTATTGGATATACTATATTAACGGGGAGTCAGCCAAAGTCGGGATTTCTAACTACATCATTAACCAAGGAGATATAATTGAATGGAAATATGAATAACAAATGCAAAATGCAAAATGCAAAATGCAAAATTTTTATTGTATTATTGATCACTTTTAGTATTTGTACTCAAGTTAATGCAGAAGAAGTTAATAGCGAACAAAATTTTGAAGAACAACCCGAAGAACAGACGACAGATGAGGAATCATCGACGCCAGAAGATACTAATACACAAGATGAAGCTGCCTCAGAAGAAAATTCTAATGAAGAAGACGAAACTACTTCGCCAGAAGAGGCAGAAGATGTTGGGGATACTGAGGAGACACAAGAGGAAGAAATGCCAGGACAGACAACATCAGAATCAGAAGAAAATCCAACGGTACAAATCCCTCAAGTAAGCATGGAAATTATAACTCAAAGCCAAATCAATGAAACTGCTGCGAGCATTTTGAATTATTTAAAATCTCAACAATCCATGAGTGGAGGGATAGTTGCAGGATACGACGAAAATGGCAAACCAATGATAGATGGTCCTGTCACAGACTGGGCCATCATCTCTTTTGGCGCCAATGGACAATACGCAGATGAAATAAAGATGGCCACAACTTCCCTACTCGATTATGAAAAAAAATATAATCTGGATGATCCAAGTGATATAAATTCATGCGCCACATACCCACGCCACGTACTCGCATTGCTTGCTGCAGGTGTAGAACAAACAGACCCGGCAATACTCGGCCTCAAAGAAAAAATGAACACTATTTGTTATGCAAATAACATGTATGGACTAAACGGCATCAACGACGATGTATTTGCCTTACTTGCTCTCTCGGCTCTTGGGACAAATCAGTCAGAACCAATCATGCAAGATATAGTTTCGACAACCCTCGCATGGCAAATTGATACAGGAGCTTTTGCCTGGCCTGATTGGACTAATCCAAATCAAAAAGTTGCAGGAGACGATATTACTGGCGCTGCAATAAACGCACTTGCATATGCTGAGTCAAAAGGAGCTATGATTTCTCCAGAGGTATTGAACAATGCAAAAAATTATTTAAAAACTACACAACAGACAGATGGCGGCTGGGGTTATGGTTCATCAGATATCATGACAACAAGCTGGGTACTCATGGGTATACACGCGATGAATGAGACACAGGATGATTGGTTCGTAACATCAACAGGCAAAAATCCATGGCATCCATTGGTATATAATCTGAAATCTGGAGGATACTATGAACCATCGTGGGCGCTAGGGACAGTGGATTGGTTTGCTATGAAGCATGCAGTACCCGCAGTACTTGGCACTTCTTGGCCCATAATGCTCAATCCTGTCGTAAAAGATTTCTCACACGATGCTACATTCACGTATGGAAGCAGTGGCGGATCATATATACCACCACAAGAAGACATTATAGCTACTTCGACAATAATTATGGTTACATCTACTCAGGATATGGTGACAACTACCGAAGATATAATAGCCACTACTACCGAGGATATAATAACAGAAATTCAAGAATTAGACTCAGACAAAAATAATGATGAGTCAACAGTAAAAATTGTTCCAGCACCTTCCTCTACTTTACCCATTCCCCAGCAACCAAAACCAATAGTGCGTGGTGAAAAAATCACTGATACACCAGACGAACAAAATACCACATCTACAAACGATGTGACAGACGAAAAATCTGCTGAAATAATACCACAGGAACAAAAAACAGAGGGAAAAAAAGATATCCCAGCGCTTCCTATACTCATCTCTATTGGGGGTATAGGTCTTCTCTATGGAGCTTGGAAGTTGATAAAGACTCTGCTATAATATCTATCTTTGAGCTACAATAAAAATGATAATATACAATGAAAATATGAGTAAACAATTTCAAATTTCAAATTTCAAATTTCAAATTTTTGTCGTGCTACTGATAACCATAGGCATAAGTGCCCGCCTTCTACCACATCCGGCAAACTTTAGTCCAGTAGCGGCGTTGGCAATATTTGGTGCATTATACTTGCCACGGAAATGGACGCTGGTATTGCCTGTGTCTATTATGTTCTTGAGTGACATCATTATTGGTTTTTATGCGTGGCAAATAATGGCAAGTGTATATGCATGTTTCATTCTCACCAGTGGTCTTGCGCTCTGGGCAAAAAAATATAAAACATTTAGCACTATTTTGGGTACCACCGTACTTGGTTCGATTATATTTTTCCTCGTAACTAACGCAGCTGTCTGGGGCTTTGGTACCATGTATACACATAATTTCTCTGGCCTTTTGCAAAGTTATTACATGGCACTCCCCTTTTTCCGCAATAGTCTTTTAGGAGATTTATTTTATACAGGAATTTTTGTCGGGATAGCAGAGGGAATACGGTATCTCTATATAAAGCAGGCAACCTATGAACCAAACAAAACGTAAATGGGATCTACTGACAAAAGAAGAACGCGACAACGCTATAACAAAAATCATAACGTACTTTGAAACCGAACGAGATGAAAAAATAGGCATCATAGCAGCAGAAGAACTACTTGATTTTTTTCTCGAACTTACTGGAGAAAAAATACACAATACAGCTATACAAGAATCCAAAGATTGGTTCAAAAAAAGACTAGAAGTAATGGAAAATGATTTCGAAGAATTGCTCAAATAAAAAATCTACATCATAAAACTCCCATCTAAGGGAGTTTTTATTTTTGAACCGGCGCCGCTTCGATCGCCGGTTATTTGTGCGTTCAAAGCGGCGGTGCTCTTTGCATGCCGCATCCTTTCCGTCAGCCCGCCGCGTTGTACACGACGAGGATGATGGTCGCCAGCGTGTGCAGGTACTCCGCACGCACGACCACAGTGAACTGGGACGAGTCGTTCACCGACCAGATCGGAAATCGACGGTCGACGGGAAATTCGTCCCCTTCGGCCTGCTTACCACGAAGGTCATAGACCCCCGGGATGGTCGCGCGCCAGAAGGGAACCACGTTGCCCGGGTT
>Ga0208373_1004929_pt1 | contig 11496 bp, 3 predicted proteins | sample RifOxyC2_FD_184036 | JGI IMG/M metagenome (GOLD analysis project Ga0208373, IMG submission 184036) | Soil microbial communities from Rifle, Colorado - Rifle Oxygen_injection C2 (SPAdes) | ecosystem: Environmental > Terrestrial > Deep subsurface > Rock core/Sediment | place: Rifle, Colorado... | reverse complement strand
GCGCCCGGCATGGCGATTCCGCGGTGATCATATACCGTGCGTGTCGAATTGTTGATCTGGGTTATTTCGTCCCAGTCGGCGTATTTTTCCGAATCGAGAACGAGCGTTCCCGTGATTTTTCCTGATTCGGGAAGCATTATGTCAAGCACGACTTCTTCACCGTTATTGATCATCACTCTCTTTATAATTACCGCATATGTTCCCACAGGCGCATTGCCCGGCCCGTATTCTCCGATTGTGAGGATGTATTCGCCGGTGCCTAATTCCGTGATTTCATAGTTCCCTTCCGCATCCGGCTGGAGGGTTCCCTCCGAAGACTGATTGCCCATGGACCAGAGTTTTTTGTATTCAATGTATATCGTGCTGTAGTCAACTGCCGCTCCGGATACGCTTGTGATGTTGCCGCTTATCTCTCCGCTGAACGGCGAGAACGTTATTGTCACTGTGCTTCCTGCAACGTATTGTTCCCATCTGTTTTCTCTGTCAAACCCCCGGTCCAGTCCCCAGATGTTGATCTGGTAAGACCCTTCTGATAACCCTGCCAGAGTGAACGGCACTGTCACAGGTTCTGAACTGAGCGGTATCTGCAGTCCTAAATATTTTCCCATACCTGTTTCCTGGTTGTATGCATCCAGTGATGCCCAGATACTGTCTCCGTCTCCGCCGCCCATGCCGGGTCCACCCATTCCGCCTTCCTGGTTCTGGAACATTTCATAAGTCAAATCAGTCCAGTTTACCACGATGTTTCCTGTGATCTTCAAGCCCTCGTCGAGTTCGATGGGGTTAGTTAAAACTAAAGTTGATGCCCCTACTGTAACCGTTGTGCTTTTGTCTGCAAAATATTCGCTGTTGAACCTGAGCTGGTAGGTTTTGTTTGGTGTTACGTTCCACACCTGGAATGCCGCCGTGTCGTCGCCGGGTTCCAGGTTAGCATTGCCCCAGGCCCATGCGGTATTGTCCGTAGACTGGCCGTTTATGTTCACCCAGCTGTAGTTTGCCACGGGTGTTGAAAGAGTGATCGTTCCGGTGATGTCTACAGAAGGCACAAGATCGATGTTCAGATCATAAGCTGTTGTCCCTTCCTGTAAAGTTATCATTTGTGCCGGCGCCATGTATTTCTGTCCGGCCTGCGCCTGCAGCTGATATGTTCCTGCTACGAGAGGAAGTTCGTAATATACAGATGCTTCTCCGCTTGAGAGTCTGAAATCGGTCCAGCCGCTTTCAGGGCTGTCCATGCTCCAGGCGTTGATATTGCCCCACAACTGCATCTCGTATCCGCCCCACTGGTTGGTGTAGGGCGTGAACGCCTGCGGGAGAGTTACATATCCTTTCACTTTTATTCCTGTGCCCAGCGTGAAATCTACTTCTTCCGATTCTTCACCGAGCTGTACTTCTTCCTGCGCTGCGGTATATCCCTGTTTGTTGGCGCGCATATGGTACCGCTCATTTCCTTTTAATCCTTTGAGGATGTAGGTCCCGTCTTCTGCTGTGAATGTGTTGGACCAGGAAGTCATTCCGTTGGCTTCTATTCTTGCATACGGAATGGGATTGCCGTCCGAATCTGTCACGGTCCCGGAAATTGTGACTATCCCTGCGACATTGATTGAGGCAGTGTATGTGGAAGATACCGTTTCAGGCGACCAGTAGGGTGAGGCGGCCTGCATGAATAGTTCACAGGCTCCCGCAGGCGGGATTCTCTTCAGCCAGTCCCATGTGAAATTGATCTTGAACCTGCGCGCGGCGCTGTAAAGGCCGTCTTCGTCAGGACCCTGGAACTCCATTCCGCCTATCCAGTCCTGGTATTCTGCGTCCAACTGCGCCTGTTTGGCGTTCAGTTCGTCATAAGTTAATTCTGTTGCGTCTTTCTGCGACTGTGTCATTTCGTTATTGTAGTAGCCCCAGTAGTCGCTCATGCTGGAATACTGGCTTGTCGTAGGAATTGAGACGATGTAATGCGGCGAGTTGTTGTCCCAGACCACCTGTTCCCATTTGAAAAAGTCCGCTTCCCCGTTATCGTTGGTGTCTGCGATTATCTTTACGTTGGCCCCGTTGTTCTGCACCTGTGAATTGGTCGAGCTTAGAATGTAGGTTATCTCGAATTCGTCGTCCATGCCGTCCCCGTTGGGCGTGACGGTCTGCGGTTCTACGGATACCTCCGAGATAGTCAAATCAACCATCTGGTCTCCCCAGCTGCCGTAGTAGTTGTAGCTGTCGCCGCCTCCGTCATCAGGAGGAGGGTTGCCTTCATCGCCAATCATGAGGGTAATATCTCGCGTGGCAGGCGCTCCCATGACTTCAATCGGTCCTTCAACTCTCCAGGGTTCTCCGTCGTCTTTGTTGTCATTTCCCGGTGCCACATCGAGATAGGCATGGATATAATACATGCCGTCCTCGAGATTGTTGAACTGGTATGGTTCATGGACGTTAAGCGTAGCCTGTTGTAAAGGCATTGCTAGCTGGTCAGGTACCTGGTCGTAAAGCGCCAGTTTCACGGTTCCTGTTTCCATCCCATCATAATGTACGGTACCGTCCAGAGTCTGTCCGCCGGGCGGTGGATTGCCGCCGTTATTAACGGTGACACCGAAATTCGTTTCTGCAGTGGAAGTATCGTCGCCAGTTCCAGTAGCCTTAAGGCTGATAAGATGCCCTCCATTTGTAACTTGAGTTGTGTCCCAGGGGACGTTGATATCCGTTCCTTCGCCGTCATTAAGAAAATTCCCGTCAATTTTTACTTCCCACATCACACCAAATGTAGATGCTGCTGTTCCTACGATGTTTATAAGCCCGCTTACTGTATTGCCGTCACTTGGGCTGGTTATGGAGCAAGTTGTCTCAGCATAAAGAGAAGACGTAAAAACAGAAATCAAGGCAACGAGAAGCGCAGAGAAATAACGTTTCATTTTACCTCCTGAAAGTAAAAAAGAGATTTTAAACACTGTTTAAAGTTTGCGGTTAAAAAAACATTAAACCCAAATTTTTCATTAGAAAATTTTGCCCGACGGGCCGCTACACACCTTTTTGGTGTTAGCGGGGTTAACCCCGCCATAGGCGGCACTACCTGCCTGCCGGACAGGCAAGCGTGCGGATTTTGCCATTCTATTGCAAAATCCGGGTTAAATATAGGAAAATTCGGCAACGTACAAAAGTATAACTTGATTCACTAGAGTTGTCAATGTGACATATGTCAATATTTAAAAGAAATAAATGAAGCCGGTAAATTTCCTCAATTACTAATCACTTAATCACTATTTACTTCTTTTAAAATTTGCCCTTCAAAGCTATCCGGATAGTGTCGCCCAGGTCTCCGTAAGGAACCCATGCGAGGTCCAGAGAGAATGCATGCTGTGTATGATTCAGCACATTGGAGCATGCGCGGCACATAGCAAAGCCTATCCCCACACTGAGAGCATCCGCAGTGTCAAAATCGTTTAAGGTCTTATATCCGAGTCTGAGCGGTATCTCAAGACCCGAGGCTTTGAGCCTGTATTCGTAGCCTACGGAAAAGTTCATCTCGTTGTCGCTGGGAAGGTTGAGGTCCAGACTCAGCAGCATAGCCGGAGAAAGCTTTATTCCGGCGCCCAGGTTCAGGTTCGTGGGAAGGGGATCGGATTCGGTCTCGAACTTGATCCCGCCGCCCAGGTTCCTTAAACTTGCTCCCCAGAGGTACTTTTCCCCGTCTTTCCGGTATCCCAGGTCCAGCGCCGCGGCAGAGGCCGATTTGTCGCCTATTTCTGAGGATACCATCTTCACTGTAGCTCCCATACCCGCGGAATCTCCGCTCTTTACCGCGTAGGTCAACCCGATGGACTGGTCCTGCGCGTTGAATGTGTCCAGGGGATCGTCCGTATCCCCGGTCCTCTCTTCCAGTTCCGATACCGAGAGGCCTGCATAATGGATGCCCAGCTGTCCCTTGGCAAGAGGCATTGCGTAGGCGAGGTATTGAAGAGCTGTATCTTCGAACCATGTGAGGTTCATCACTTCAACTTCTTTGCACTCTGAAAATGCCAGTCCGCCGGGGTTCCAGTATAGCCCGGAGATGTCGCTTGAAAGGGCAGTATAGGCGCCTCCCATTGCCGGGCCCGCGGCGCCGAGTCCGATTTTCAGGAACTGCGCTCCGGCCGTGCCTTTATCTTCCTTGTTAAGCCAGGCATGAACAGAAGTGGCAAGTGATAAGTGGCAAGTGATAAGTGATAACAGAAGAAATTTTTTCATAAAAAACCTCCTAAAAATCACAGCTGAAATTAAGCATGATATTTGATGTTGTGAAATTGTACCTGTAAACCTGCTCGTATTTCATATTTGACGACTGTTTATACCAGTTGTAGAGCAGATGAGCTTTGATCTCTTTTGAAACGGGATAGTGTCCCGCCAGCGAAATGAGGGTGAGAGTGTTGCCCACTTTGGATGACAGGTAGTTTCCCTGCGCGTCCTGCGTAAGACGCCCGGAATAGGTCTTGCTGCCCAGCAGAAGGTTTGCGTCAAGATCCACCGAGTTGATCTTCTTGCTTATTACCGGGCCGATTTTGAATTCGGAATAGTCATAATAGGAAGATATATACTGGTAGCGTTCCGCGTCGTAATGGTTCTGGCTGCTGGAGTTTGAGGCAAAGGAAGATTTTATTCCCCAGGAGAATTTCTGATCCGGAAGGTATCTGGAATAAAGTGCCGAAAGATCCAGTTTCAGGTCGGAACGTTTGTCTGCGCCGAAACTGCCGTCGCTCTTGATGATCTTCTGCTCGGGGAAGTTTTTCAGGTTAAAGGCTACGGTATAGCTTAGCAGGAGATTCTGTTCCAGGAGTATATCGCTCCTGTGGAAAATTTCCGCCGCGGAAAAATCGAGCACGCTTTTTCCGGGAGATACCGCGGCATCGGTCGAGACCTCTTTACCGAAGGCGGATTCCGCCAGGGTGGAATAGTTCGGAAAAGATACCGTGTAATAATCGAAAGCCAGCTGCATGGTATCTATTTTTTTGATGTTCTTCCATTCTGCCTCGGCGCCGGCCGTCCATTTATTGTAGTCGAAGAGGCCGTCGCCCCAGTCTTCGTCTTTGGTTTCCCTGAGATAATCCAGTTTATATCCCGCCTTGTATTTTAATTTGAAGTCAGGACGGATTTTTTTGATCAGCCTGAGATTAAGATTGGCGCTGAGTTCGTCCTGGTAGAGAGTCCCTCCTCCGATCAGTTCCTGCACGGACTTGGCTCCGAAATAGGTGACGTAGAGGCCCGGCAGGAGGGAGGTCTTATCGGAGAATTTGAGTGCGGGCACGAAAGTCGCGTTGAGATCGAGCCCTTTTGAAGACTCGTCTCCCTCAAATGAGGAGGCGCCTCCGCCGAGCGCAAGAGTCCCGACCGGAATGAATTCCGCGGCAGAAAGAGAAAAAAGAGAAAATCCAAGAAAAGCAGCGAGCAGCAGGCAGCGGGTAGCGCGGTTGAAAAAAGAAATCATGTATCCCTCCGGTTATTCTGCAGAGATGATGCCCGCATCAGCCAGGATTTCCGGGGATACTACTACATCTATTTTCCCTTCCGGCCCCTGGAACTGGTCTGAAGCATAAATCCACTCGATATTCAGCTCGCTAAGTTCGGTCCTGACGAATTTATCTGTCTGGGAATTATAAAGAGCATCCCATTTGGCATCACTCAGGGCTTTGCCTTCGTTATCGATGAAATACTGTTTTTCCTGGTAAGTTCCCCATCCCGTTATATCGGCCTCGTATTCGACCCCGGCCTCAACGAAAGTGGACGTGATGGAAGGTATGCTGACATTGGCCAGCGCGTCGATTGTACTGCCGTTCACAGTTATCTTCCAGTCCGTAACGGTTTCGACCTGGTTATAGCTGGGTCTTGTGAGCGTCCATTCCACGGAATCAACGGTGTTGGATGCGGCTGATTCTTTCGATTTGATCCAGTAGTCGGGTTCGCTCGTCCAGACCTCGTTCTGATCTTTTTCGAAGGCGGTCTGGTTTGCGCTTTTGAGATCCGCGGGCAGGTCTTTGTTGAAAGTGTTTTTCCACGTGAAATAATCAAACCTGTCGTCGCGTTCATTTAAAACGACGAGCTTGGTCTGGTCGGCCCTGGGCCTTACGATATATTCTTCGATCCGCACCCTTTTGCCGAAATAATCCACCATGGTTTTGCCGAGCTCATATTCGGCGACTTTCAGCTCGCGCGCCGCCGCGGCCTGCACTTCTTCTTTGGTCATGTCGAGTTTTACTTCGTCGATCAGTTCGGCTCTTGTATCCTGAGCCATGGCCAGCGCTTTCATGGCAGGCACTGCAGAATCTATGGCTGTGAGGTCGCGCGGCGCCATTCCGGGGATCACTTCGCACATCTGGTTTTCCCGGACGAGCATTTCCTCTCCGATTCCGGATATTTCCCGTGTAGCCACGGCTCCGGCAAATACGGATATTCTGGTCTTTCCGGATTCGTCCACCTCTACGGTGAACTGCGTGCCGCGTACGGCGCAGACGCTGGCCGGGGTCTGTATAGTGTAGTTGCTGCCTTTGGCCAGTTTCTTGACTTTATTGTTCAGCTTACCCAGATCAAGTTTCATAGCAACATCGGTATCTGCGAGTTTTGAAATAGCGACCCGGCTGTTTTCGAAGATTTCGACTTCGGCTCCGGTATCGAAGGTAAGGAAGATATACCCTGTTTTTCCCGTGGATATCTCATCCTGGGAGCCGAGGTCCATTCCCACCTGCGCGGAAAGAAGATCGGTCTGGCCGGATTTTTTTATGAAAGAGTCTCCTGTCGTCTCTACGATGAGAGCACTTGCGGCATGAAGCGCCAGAGAAGAAAAAACGAAGAGAGCGGCCCACGAAATTTTCTTAATACAGGAATACATACCATCCTCCTTAGAATCTCCGGTTGTGCCGGAGCTTCCTCACAACCACCCGTTAATTTATATTAACTTTTTACAGCCTTAACGGCTACTTAATTATCGCGATCTTGCCTTTATCTTTGGCGATGCCTTTAACGTCTATGGTGTAGAAGTAGACGCCGGAGGCGACTTTCTCTCCGCCCTGGTTGGCGCAGTCCCAGGTTATGACGTTCTGTCCGGCATAGTTTGCGTCCAGGTCGGCCGCTCCGTAGCCTTTCTTCATCGTCGCGGTCTTGGTCCAGATTTCTTCTCCAGCGGCGTTATAAACCTTTATGACGGATTCAACGGAGCCGTCAAGAGTAGCCGTTGTGCCGGGTATGCAGACTTTGATGTTCACGGAACCTGTTGTAGCCGGGTTGGGATAGACATAAGTCTTGAATCCGCCGGAATACGGCGACACATTCACCGTTATGCCTGAGTATGAAGCAAAGTTGGGCCCGTCGTTTCCGTCATAGAGCACGAGGTCGTATGTCCCTATAGCCGCATTTGAAGGGATGACAAACGATAACCCGAGCTGTACGCCTCCGCCGGATATTGAAGTCGAAGACCCGATGATCTCGGCGCCTGTGGTCTGGTGTATAAGCTTTAACGTGTCTGTGGTCGCATGGTTGGTGAATACACCAAGACCTATGCCTGTAGCTGTGACGTTGAATGTGGCTCCTGCAAAAGCTTCCGTGGCGCTCACCTGGCTTAAGTAGATGGCGCTGCTTGTAACTCTGAACGCGTTTGCGCTTGTGGCAGTTCCGCCGTCGGAGTTTGTCACGGTGACATTGCGTTGTCCCTGGACAGCGCTTGCGCCTATTACAACGTCCAGGACTATGGTTCCCGCGGTTGCGTTGACTGTGGTGGTGCCTATTGTTATGCCTGTCCCGCTGAAAGAGGCAGTTGCGCCGGCCTTGATGTTGGTGCCGGTTATAGTCACCTGAAGAGTCTCTCCCTGTTTGGCGCTCGACGGAGAGACCGCGGTAATAGCAGGTGATGCTACGGCAAAAGAGGGCGCGGTGGGTGTGTAGAAAACTGCGTAGTAGGAGAGATGGTTGGTCTGCGCGCTGATGGTCTTGTTCACCGTGTCCACTGTCTGGGTCTGATCTATCGCGTCCCACTCCTGGTCTGTCTCGTCATACCTGCAGACATAGAGGTTGCTCGTGCTTCCTCCTGCGGGGATCAGCGTTGAATCATATTGCAGTGTTACTGTGACAGCTTGCTCCGCAGCTATACTGGCCAATGGACCGGAAAGTTGAAAAGCGTTGATATTGTAGAGGCTACTTACGGTTGCCGCATCCGCAGGCACAGCTTTCCTGCTCATGAGAGGAAGGCCTTTAGGATAACATGCAGCCGCAAACCTCGGAGCGCCGGCTCCGCCCGGAGCGTCAGATGCTTCGGTCTTTGCGATGGTCATGTTAATGTCTTCGTCAGCGCTGAAATCGCCCGGGTCAGCGTTGATTTCAGACCCGTCGCCGTTACCCACTCCCACACTTCCTCCGAAGACCGGGTTGATGCTCTTCTGCACGAGGTTATCCCATCCTTTGTAATAAGTGTAGCTGAACGGATATCCTTGGGCGTAGTTGGAAGGCTGCTGTTTGTTGCCGGCCAGGTCAGTAGCTTCGAGATGATACTTTATCGAAGCTTCGGTATCGCCGAATGTATAAACAGCGGTGATGTAGGTCTTGTCGTTGGAGATGGTGATAGAATCAAAAGCCCTTCCTGAAACAGCATTTTCGTTGGTATCAATCACCTCATCCAGTTTCACCACATCCGTTCCTGCGCTCTCACGTATAGTTTCAGAAACGAAAGATTCTATCATGACCGTTGTTGAAGAAAGTTTTGTAATCCAGGTCATGAAGAAGGGCGGATAATCCTGGAACGTGATGTTGTAGGTCTGGGCGTCTTCCTTGATGAACTGCGGCACAGGCGCCATGAATAAATTGTCGCCCCTTCCAATCGGAAGCACCACAGTGTAGAATTTGCCTTTTTTTAAACCCTTGATGCTGTAGCTTTCGATCTCCTGCGTTCCTTCGTCTACAACAAATTCTCCGAACACGAGTTCTGACATGTCCTGCGTTGCCGCGACGACCATTTCTACTTCGGAAGTAGTTATTTTCGTTCCATCGGCCTTGAGGATTGTGCCTGAGAGAGCGGATCCTGTAGAAAGCACGATATCAGCCAGAGTGTTAGCCCCTTCATTCACGACTATTCCCGGAATAAACTCGGCGCACAGATTCGTGGCAAAGACTTTCAGGTTGTATGTTCCTGATTTAAGTCCGTTGAGAGTGAAATCTGATTTCCAGCGGTTATCTTCCTCATCCCATTTCGGAGGTTTGGTCGTGATCTGGAATCCCTTCATCGGGCCGTCATAGACTTCGCCGGTGTTCTGCAAAACCACCATCACTCCGAACTGTTTCATGCCTTTTCCGGCATTTTCTTTATTTAGTCCCGGCCCTGTAAGTTCATACGCATCCCGAGACGCAGCCACCGGTCCGAGTATGGTTCCTGAAAGTTCCGCGTCAGGAAGACTCACCGATATTTCGAGGTTCTCCGTACCGATTAGTACGTTCTTGACTATACTCTCGGCATAGTATGAGACGTCTTCGTTCCGTTCCCATGCATCAGGTCTTGGAGCCGCAGCAACTCTCCAATAATCAACATCAGGATCAAGTCCTTTTAGAGTGAATTTTCCTGCAGCATTAGTTCTTGCGTCTGAGAATAGATCCTTCCCTCCGCCCATAGGATGGGCCTCTACTTTGATGTTTGAAACAGGCAGTCCTGTCGCGGAGTCTATTACGGTTCCTGAGATGTTCTTTCCTTTCTTGAGCGGTATTGTCCCGAGATCCACGTCCGCCGTGGAGTCAGGAACAACTACTCCCGCGTAAACCTTTCTTATGTAGCTGTAGGAAAGTTCTGAATTGGAATGTTCCACTTCCACCCTGTAGTTTCCAGGAGGCAGGTTCTTGAGATAAAACACCCCTGTGTTAGAGCTTATTCTTAGATCAGCATCAGCTTGAGTGTCGCTGAAATCTCTTGTTTCTCTCCATGACCCCTCGATCCATGGTTCTGCCTGGCACCTGACACGTACACCGTCGTAGACGACAGCACCTGTGTTTTCGTCTCGTATAGACCCTGTTATGCTGGCGCCTTTCTCTAGCATGATCGTGCCGAGGTCTATGTCTTTGTTGGTGACTTCAAACGGAACAGAGATGTTCTTGTATGTCTGATCAAAGACCTGCACCATCAGACTATACTTGCCGGGATATATCGATGAGAAACTCACGCTCTTGGAAGGATTGTTCAAAGTGCTCGATCCTCCGCCGAAGTTGGATCCCGGGTTAAAGAAGTCTACTGATTTCCCCGGAGCCGCGGGAGAATAATTCTGCTGGTCCTGCAGCTGGACCCAGTAGTGTTCTTCAACACCTACTTCAGGCCTCTGTATGGTTCCGCTCACTGTAAATCCGTCGATAAGATTGAGTGTGCCGATGTCTTTGGTTTCTCCAAGCGTAAGAGGAACCATGGGTATTAAAGACGCAAGATCGCCGTTCTTTGAATTGCCCTGGCTGAATGCCGCGTTTGCATCATTGGACGGATCAAAGTAAAGAGGCGGGATAATAATATAGCTCCCTTCAGCTAAACCTTTGATCTCAAAGGTTGCTATTGTTCTATCCTGCTGGTCAATTTGTATTTCACCTAACAAAGGTGAATTCATCGGGTCTACTCCGCCTATCTGCATCATCTGAGTGGATATGGCCCTGACGCCCACAACGCCCCCGCCTTGTGCCACCATCGCTACTCCACTGTGGTCGTATACAGTGTAGGTGGAATTATGGACCTCCCGTATTTCATCCCAGTCAGCGTATCTGTCCGAATCAAGGACCAGCGCGCCTGTTATCTTTGCTGATGCCTGCAGTATTATGTCAAGCACTGCTGTTTCGCCGTTATTGAGCATCACTCTCTTCATCACTAATGCGTAGTTTCCTGCGGGCGCGTGTCCCAGTCCGTATTCTCCGATTGTGAGAACATATTCGCCTGTACCTAAATCCGTTATCTCAAAGTTCCCCTCGGAATCAGGCGTGACTGTGCCCTGTATGCCCTGCATTCCCATGGTCCAGAGTTTGTTGTATTCGATCTCTATCTTTGTGTAATCCACAGCTTCGCCGGAGGCGCTTCTCACATTGCCGGTTATTGTTCCGTTAAACGGAGAATATGTGATTGTCACTGTGCTTCCTGCAACGTATTGTTCCCATCTGTTTTCTCTGTCAAACCCCCGGTCCAGTCCCCAGATGTTTATCTGGTAAGATCCTTCCGCAAGTCCTGCCAGTGTAAACGGCACTGTGACAGTCTCGGAACTTAACGGTATCTGCAGTCCTAAATATTTGCCCATGCCGGATTCATGGTTGTATGCGTCTAAAGAGGCCCAGACTCCGCCACCGAGGCCTGAGCCCCAGATTCCGTCCTCCTGGTTCTGGAACATTTCATAAGTCAAATCAGTCCAGTTTACCACGATGTTTCCTGTGATTTTCAATCCCTCGTCGAGTTCGATGGGGTTAGTTAAAACTAAAGTTGATGCCCCTACTGTAACCGTTGTGCTTTTGTCTGCAAAATATTCGCTGTTGAACCTGAGCTGG
>Ga0208373_1004928_pt1 | contig 11503 bp, 7 predicted proteins | sample RifOxyC2_FD_184036 | JGI IMG/M metagenome (GOLD analysis project Ga0208373, IMG submission 184036) | Soil microbial communities from Rifle, Colorado - Rifle Oxygen_injection C2 (SPAdes) | ecosystem: Environmental > Terrestrial > Deep subsurface > Rock core/Sediment | place: Rifle, Colorado... | reverse complement strand
AATACCCATAAAGTATCCAGTACTTTTTTGATAAGCACCCCCACCAGAATTACCATGATCAATGGGTGCCATCGTCTTGAAAAACCCACCTATATTAATAGTTAAATGTTGAGTGGGATTATCACAAGGGACAGGCACTTTCATTGTTGTGCCCTTACCACTGTATGATCCATCTGTAAACGTAATCGTTTGTCCATAGATATTTTCATCTGGATATCCAAAAGGTAAAATTGTGTCGCCCGATTTTAGATTGCTACTATCGCCTTGAAAGATATCTATTGCAGTGAATCTTTGGCCTTTTGAATTTCGAATTTTTAACAACGCCATATCGCCATTAGCACTTGCATCTGTATTTATGCGCTTTACATCGGCTATTTGAGTAAAAGAAGGAATATCATCTTCATTAGTTATAAAACCAACACGACATGTCCCGATTGTACCTGTGATTACATGTTTATTAGTCAGTATTGATCCGGAATCATCAATTACAGTACCTGAACCCTGACTATAAAATTTTCCATCAGGTGTTGGGCACTCGAGTTTTACTGTTGCACGCAGTATCTGTTCTCGATTAGTATTTTCACCTTGATTAGAACCTTGTGATGACGTTTCAGAAGCTACACATGATCTGGATGTCGCTGGCGCGGACGTTTCTGCAGATGGACAATCATATGTCCTATTACAACTGCGAGTTTGCATCCCTTGTGATGAACACGAACCCCAATCGCCACAGGACCAAATATCTTCAAAACAAGTTGGGGTTGGTGGTGTACAGCTTTGTGAAGTAACAGGTGAGGGTGTGTTAGCCGTTGCACAGTCATTTGTTTTATTACAAAAACGCGTTTGTGATCCATTAGATGAACAGGTTGTCCAGTTTTCGCACGACCAAGTGTCAGAATAGCATGGTGGGGCACAACTTTGTGAGGTGGCGGGTGAAGGTGTATCTACAATAGCGCATTCAGAAACCTTATCACAAGTTCTTGTCTGTGTACCGCCAATAGAACAGATGCTCCAATCACCACAAGTCCACAAATCCTTTGTACAGGAAGGTGTACAGGTTTGACTTAGTTCCGGAGGAGTCCCAATACTATCACACGCATATTCTTGTGTACATGTTCTTGTTTTAACGCCGTTTATAGAACATGGTCCCCACGGAGTACAAGCCCAATCTTTTTCTGTATCACAAACAGCTTGTTTAACTAATATAGGAAAAGGTGAACTGTCTCCGCAACTTTTTACGATGAGTTGATGTTGGCCGACTTCGAGCGGTTTATTTTTAATTAAATTAACGACAAGTTTTGTGTCTGACCAACTTAAAACATCAATTTTGTTTCCATCACCAGTAAGAATTCCACTACAATCTACAAGCTCACGAAAGCCTTCACCATAAATTGTCACTTTTTGTGATACATAAGCAGGTGAAGGGGATAAAGAAGTAATTTTAGGGTTTACTGTAAAAGTCCCGATATTTAATTGTGCTCCTTCAGCCGTCGTTACCACTACGTCAGCTACACCCTCCACTTGAGAAGGCACTGCCACACCTATACTACTAGCACCCCAACCAGTTAAGGTAGCGACTACACCATCTAAAGTAACTGTTCCCTCGGTTGCGCCAAAATTTAAAGCACTACTCCCTATACTAATGTTATCCACCCTTCCGCCTCCTGACGATGATTTGTCAATTCTGTACACACCCGTTTCTGCGGCATTTGCACTATTAATGAAAATCGAAAAACTGAAGGCTACCACAAGAAATAATGTGATGAGGAAAAATTTAGATTTTGAAATTAACAAAAAATACTTTTTCATATTCATATTAATTTTAATTTTAGAGATAAAAAGCTCCCCGCTAGTGATGGCCCCTCGGCCACCCGTATCTGGTTCCAAATACGACCGTGCAAGGCAACTAAGCCGAGAGCTTACTACCTTGCACGTGATTTAGTGCCATGCCCTGTATGTTTACAGAGTTTAGGCGATAAATTGTTATAGTTAGTATAGTTTAAAAAATGTTTTTTTTCAAGCATTAAACAAAAAACACCACGCCCACCCCTTTGCTGTGGTTTTTTTGTATTTTTTATAAGAAAAACACTATATCATAAGTTGGCTAAATTATCTTGATTTTTGCTGTGTTTTTTGGTAAAATAAGAGCATATTAATATGAAAATGATATGAAAAAAAAGAAAAATAATCGTCTTTGTGTTAGCAACATTTTCAGCCCAAACTTTAATTTGCCTGATGGAACTTTGTATGAGAACGTGCGTCTTAAGTTGCTTGGAATCGAAGAAATCTATGATGAAATTGAACGAATTAGAAAAGAGTTTAATATACCCAAAAGGGGTTTCACATTTACTAACGATATTTTTACATTTTTAGATAGACTGAAGAGGAAAGGGGACAATATTATAGACACAGAGAAGATCGAGGCGGAATTTTCAAAAATAAAGAGTAAGGAATCGCGACGTAAAATTGAACAAGCGTGGATAAACAAACTGCCTACGTGCAGATTTGAACAAAGAATAGACGATATAAGACGTCAAGCAAAAATCAATACTAATCTATCTGATTATGTTAAATTTCTGGTGTTATCTGAAAAAATTGAGTGGAATAATTATTTTCCACAATTATCGTCTGTTTGTGCTCCTTTTAATTTTTGCCAGTCTAATTACAAAATTAGTTATGACGGTATTGCTGGCGTGAAAGATGGAATTTTGAATGTCAAAATTTTTGCTCCTCTAAGAAAAGCCGAGTGGTTTTCATTAAAACAAAATGTTGACAAAATATTTGAGTCTGATTTTCCAGAATTGAAACCCCGTCCGTATCCACAAAAGGATATTGAAAAAAATCTAAAAATAATGAAAGGCAAAACAGTTCACGATAGTTATGATTCAATTTTTGGGGAAAAAGAAATCGGTGAAGATAGGGGCGAAATGATAAATTTAAAAAAACAAAGGCAACGTCTTAAAAAACGAATTGGGACATAAACTGAACCAACTTCTGTCCTTAGAGCATTTCGCAATCCTGCTATTATAAAAGTAGGATTTTTTTTATTTTTAATTCATCATGAATATGCAATATATTCCATTCTTTCGGACAAAAGATAGGTTCGAGATATATGCTTTGTTGGCATCCAACTGTATTGTGGATGGCTACGAGTGGGAAAATGGCTCAGCCTTTTTCCGTTTTGAAGACGAGGCAAAATGTGAAGCAATCTTGGCAAAGTTGCTTTCCAAGAAATTAAAGGTCTATGCTCACGAAATGATTGATGCTATTCGCACGGCCCAAGCTATTTTTAATAGATAAAATGGAAAAAGAGCCTTTAACAATTAATTTGGAGTTTGTTGAAAATATAAACAACGAATCCAATCTGTTGGAGATTCTTAAAATTTTACTTAATGATGAAAATTTATATGAAGAATCCAAATAAACAGTTTAGCTCCTTTGTAAAAAAGGACAATAAAATAGGAGAAATGGTGTATGATCCAATTGAAGGAAAAACATTCTTTGCAGTGCTTATAGATGGTGAATTCAAAAAAAGCAATCAGATAATAGTGGGAGAGAATACTATTTACCCATTCCCCGCTGAAAGTCAAATAATTAAAGAGAGGGTGGTGTTATTTCCAAGTGAGGCGGTTGACTATGGTAGTGAGGAGGATTTGATAAATGATATCAGAATATTCATACATAAATATCTAGAAATTAGTCCTTTCTTTGAAAAGGTGTCTCCATTTTATGTTTTATTTACTTGGATTTATGATAAGTTTAAGGAACTCCCATATTTGAGGGCCATAGCCGATTATGGGCAAGGGAAAAGTAGGTTTTTAAAGACAATTGGTTCAATTTGCTACAAACCAATGTTTACAGTCGGAGCCACCACCACAGCCCCTATTTTCCGCCTTATAAGCCAATTTAAGGGCACTTTGGTGCTTGATGAGGCTGATTATAGGTTCTCCGACACAAACGCCGATATTGTGAAGATTCTCAATAATGGCTTCCAAGCAGGGATGTCCATTTTAAGGTGTGCTGATAGTAAGAATAACTATGATATACAAGCCTTTGATGTGTTTTGTCCTAAGATAGTAGCCACCAGAAATAAGTTTGCTGATAAGGCCCTAGAAAGTAGATTTTTGGTTGAGTATATGGATGGAAGACTTACAAGGACGGATTTGCCATTGAATTTAGATGATGACTTTGATAGAGAAGCACTGGAGATTAGAAATAAATGTTTGGCTTGGAGATTGAAAAATTACAATATCATTGACCCTTCTAAAATTGAACATGACAGAAGTATAGAACCAAGATTAAATCAGATAATAGCCCCTTTGTGTTCGGTTATTAAAGATGAACAGGTAAAGAGTGAATTAAAAGAATTTATTAAGGAATACAATAAAGAATTAATATCTGATCGTGGTCTGAGTTTTGAAGCACCAATATTGGATATTATTATGCACTTAATGAAGGACGGCGAAAGAGAAGTAACAATGAAGGAAATTTCAGATACTTACAATGTTGGTATTGGTAGATCTGAAAAAGAACTCAATCCGAGGGGGGTAGCCAAAATTTTACGTAACACATTCAGATTAAACACTGAAAAGACTGGAGAAGGCATAGCTCTTAATCTAAAAAGCTACAAGAAAAATATAGCCCGCCTTTGTAGTAAATATGGGATAAATTGTGAAGATGTGAACATGGTGAACATTGTAGAGGGGTCTAAGGATGAGTTTGTTAAGGAGTTAGAAGATATGGGGCTAGTTAAACCAGATATACCTAGTTTTTAACTTATTTTTAGCAATATTCTAATAAATCAACGTTATACAATAAAAACTTGAAAAACTGAAAACGGTAGAAAAATCAAACCTGAAAATACAGGTAATAACAGGTGGTAAGGTGATAAAGTGGTGCGGTTACAATAGACAACCTCATCCATTAAATATAAAAATATGACAAATGATAACTTGAAAAACTTGAAAAACAATCAAATTCAATCAATCTGGGGCGGAACAAGAAAAGGATCTGGAAGAAAAAGAGGGGTATCAAAAACTACTGAAATAAAAAGAAAATTCCGTGAGTACTTTTCTGAGGGAGAGATTATTAAATTAATTGAATTGGCAAAGAGTCAAGTTATAGATAGACCTGAAATTTTGAAATTTTGTCTTGAACAATTGTTTGGAAGAGCACCTCAAAAATTGGCAGATGATGCTGTTGATTTACTTAAAATAACAGTAATACCTCTTGAAAATGCTTTAAAACGAATAGCCGAGGAGCCCATTGGCGGTTATCTTGAAATTGATAAAACTGAAAAAACAAACCTTTCAAGATAGAGTTGAAAATGGCATATAGATGTGGTATAGTATAGGTGTTCACCCGATCTCATTTATACTAACTCCAGGAGTCTTTTAGTCTTATTGTTAGTAGTGGGCACCTGTCCAATAAGCGAATCTCCTCGGAGGTAAGTGAATTGGGTGAACGCAGGTGTCCATTTTTAATTATATGAATATGAATGAGAATAAAACACAACCAATTAGGGTGGCGATTTATTTAAGGGTGTCCACTGAAGAACAAGCCAAAGAAGGATATGGTATTAGGTACCAAGAGGAAAGATTAAGAGCTTTTGTAAAATCGCAGGATTATGTTTTAAATGAGCGCCACATATATAATGACGAAGGTTATTCTGGTAGTTTGGAAATAGAGCACAGGCCAGAGTTGAAAAGATTATTTGAGGACGCCAAAAAGAAAGAGTTTGATATGGTGTTGGTTTATAAGTTAGATAGATTTTTTAGAAGAATTATTTTGCTTTTGACTGCTGTTGAAGAATTGGTAGGGTATGGAATAGGATTTAAGTCGGCTAATGAACCATTTGATACATCTACCCATTATGGGAGATATATGATGGCTTCTATGGGAGCATTGGCTGAATTAGAGAGAGAAGTTATTAAAGAGAGAATGATGGCTGGTAGACGATCCGCCGCTAAAACAGGTAAGTGGGTAATGGGTTTACCTCCCTATGGTTATAAGGTCAACAAACAGAATGGGCATTTGGAATTGGATGGGGAAGAGGCAAAAGTGGTAAGAAATATGTTTGAATGGTCAGTTTACGAAAGATTATCTACGCATAAGATTTGTAAAAGGTTAAATAATTTAAAAGTATTGACCAGATTCGGCAGGTATCCAAATATTAGACGTAAAACTGCCGAGATATGGTATAAGAGAACTATTGGGAGGATTTTAACCAATGAAACTTATGCAGGTGTAGCGTATTATCAAAAATACAAAAGAAAGAAAGGTGGTATCAACGAAATTACCGATGCTGAAAATTTAAAAGATCCGAACGGTTGGATTGCCATCCCCGTGCCCGCAATAATTAGCAGAGAATTGTTTGAAATGACAAAACAACGACTTGTTAAAAATAAGGAGATGTCGGAGAGAAATCAGAAAACCACCTATCTATTTAGCAAGGTATTATATTGTGGTTATTGTGGGTTGAGATTAACTGGTTACACATCCCCGAATAAATATGGAGGGTGTAAGGAATATAGGGGTGGTAGAAATCAGAAATCGGATAATAATCCATTATCGAATTCAAATAGATGTAAAAGTTGCGGGTATCACGCTGAGAGCAGAATAATGCCAGTTTGGGATACGCTTAAGGATTTGTTAAAAAATCCGACTTATATAATGAAGCATTTAGAAAATTACGCCTCAAACGGAAAGAAAGCTGAAGATGTGCAAAAGAAAATTGATAGAGTGGATAGGGAGGTGGAGGGTGTAGAGAAGAAGCGAGGTAAATTGGTCAATCTTTATTTAGAGGATGGTGTTATGGAGTATTCTGTTTATAAGCAAAGATTGGGAGAAATTGAGCAAGAGTTAAACATGTTAAAATTGGAAAGAGTAAATTATAGCCAGTTGGTTACAAGTCAATCAGATAAAAAAGAAGTGGTTGGTGTCTTGAAGAATACATATAATAAATTGAAGAGCCGTTTAGATAATGCAAGTTATGAGACTAAAAGGGAGGTTATTACACTGTTGGTTAACAAAATAGTGTTGTTTGGTAGGAAAAATGAGGCCAATTTGTTCGTAAATATGCCACAATTTGCTACAAATACACCATCAAATTTGGCATTGAGGGGTGAGAGCCGAAGACACGCCAACGCGCTGGCTCAATCATTTTTATGACCCTGTTCATAACAGGGGTTTGAAAGGCGTTTACTTATCTGCCAAGTCATGGGCAGAAAATCCAGGCAAGCAGGCGAGTTATGCGCTTGGGGACCAGTCATGGCAAAGAGCACTGAATGATTACAAAGATGATAATAAAAAATTGGCTTTCACTGAATTGGGCCATGTTTTGCATTTAATTGCTGATATGTCAGTGCCGGCTCACACCAGAAATGATGTTCATGTAATGCCGGGTGATTCGTATGAGCAGTATTTGAAAAATAATTGGGACTTTGCGACCGCTGGCGTTGTGGAAAAATCAAAAGTACAGAATGTCTCATCTTTATCATCTGCGTTTGATGCATTGGCTAATTATTCAAATAGTAATTTTTATTCAGACGATACAATTGAGGTGGGTGAATATAAAAAAATTAATATTGATGATTATGAAAAAATCAAAGCGAATGATGGAAAAATGTGGTGGTTTGCGGTGTCAAATATTGGTGGTGGTATAAATTATTTGTATAAGGAGGATAGGACATCTGGTTGGGGTGATATTTGGAATCAAAATTATGCTGGTGGAGTACAAAAAAAGACGATGGATTCTTCTGTAATAATAACCAACCACACATCCCTCCTCGTCCCAGAAGCCGTTGGATATTCGGCTGGGGTGATAAAGTTGTTTTTTGATGAGGCCCTTCGGCAGAGCTCAGGGCAAGCTGCTTCGGCAAGCTCAGAGCAAGCTCAAAAAAGCGCTGGCCTGCCGTTTTTTAGGCAGAATTTGGCTGGATTCGCGAATTTGGTAGTTGGAAAAGTGGTGCAGACAGCGCAGGGAATTGGTGACGCGATGAAGGCGAGGTTTGGTGGTTCGGCAGGCTCACCACAAGGTGGGGAAGTAATGGCAGAGGAAGTGCCGGTGATTCAGACCACGGATTTTACGGGCACGGATTCCACGGATGTTGTTAAAGAGCGGGATAATATGGTTCACATCTCCCCCTATCAGGGGGAGACAAAGAGGGGGTCTGCGGAAAGCGCGAATAATGAAACACAGGGCACAAACAACACAATACAGCCGACATTACCAACAACTTTCGTCGTCACTCCACCTGTGCAGCCAGTTGTTTCTCCAGTACCGATGACTGTTGCTCCAGCGCCAGCCGTGCATGGTGACAGCGGAAGTGGAGGAAGTTATTCTGGCGGTTCTAGTAGTAATGGTGCGAGTCAAACTGGCGAGACAACTCAAAACACAAACAACACAACTCAGACGTCCAGTTCAACGCCTGACCAAACTGCAACTACTACGATCCAAATACCGAACACCGACAACCAAACGCCAACTTCAACTGCGACCACGACTCCTGATATTGATGACACGACACCGACGACTACGCCAGAGGTAACTACATCTACGCCACCTGTGGAGACGCCAACAACGACTCCGACTTCCACTCCGTTGATTGAAACCCCAACTTCAACACCGTACATAGAGACACCAACATCTACTCCAACATCTACATTGCCAATTGAAACACCAACTTCAACGCCCACTTCCACATTACCGATTGAGACCCCAACTTCCACGCCAGAAATAGAAACACCAACTTCAACACCAACGTCAACCACCCCGATTGAAACTTCGACGTCTACACCGCCAATTGAGACTCCCACTTCTACTCCAACTTCGACAGAGCCGGTTTATGCTCCACCAGATGTGGTGATAAACGAAATTGCTTGGATGGGAACGCAGTCAAATAAAGCAAATGATGAATGGATTGAATTATATAATAATACTGATGGTGCGATTGATTTGACTGGTTGGAAATTTTTGGTTTCTGGCGCGGCGATTACTTGGAACAACACATCGTCAATAATTCCAGCGCATAGTTATTATTTATTAGAGCGAACAAATGATAACGCTATTTTGGACGTGCTGGCAAACGCGATTGTAACTATTTCTGGCGGTTTGAAAAACAGTGGTGAGAAATTAACATTAACTAACTCACTCGGAGAAATTGTTGATGAAATTGATTGTTCAGCCGGCTGGTTTGCGGGCTCGACTGCTTCATCTCAATATCGCACAATGGCACGTGTTTCTCCAACACAAAGCAGTACGTCAACTAACTGGCAAACCACCCAATCAATCACGCCAAAAGGCCGGCCCAATGGCGGTTCTACACTTTATGGTTCCCCAGGATATTCCAACTTCGGTTATTGGCTTCTACAAGGCGATATTACTGTTTCTTATTCCAATTTAGTTCAAAACAATTCGCTCACGCTCACAAAAACAAACAGTCCATATGCGATTGACTATGCAACTTTTGTTCCAGCTGGATTTACTTTAAATATTGATCCCGGAGTCGTTTTATATGGCGTTGATAAATCAAGTTATATTAATGTAAAAGGCACGCTTAATATCAATGGTTCGGCAGGCTCACCACAAGCTGGGACAACAGGCGAACCAGTTGTGTTCACGTCAGCTTTGGATACAAATTTTGTGAAGCAAAATTTATCTTTTCTGGTCGGCTCACCCCAAGGGGATTCGGCAAGCTCACCCCAAGCAGGCGATTGGTCTAGAATAGAGATGGAGCAGGGTGGAGTTGTAAACGCGTCAAATGCAAAATTTCTTTATGGCGGTACGACTTTTAAAAAAGGCACTGGCTGGGTTTACGGCACTAAATGGATCTCGCAAGTTTTACGCAACACAGGCGGGACATTGGTTTTAAATAGTTCGGAAGTAAAAAATAGTTTTGTGGATTCAGTTGAAGCCAATAGAATATATAATTCCAGTGTGTGGACAGAGTCGCCAAATAGCTATGATTCCACCACTACAATTAGCAATACGATTTTTGACACCGGCTGGACCGCATTGAATTTTTATGGCCAAGATAATGGACGCAAACTTTCTGCGTCTGTGCAAAATAGCACTTTGCAAAATTATCAAAATCCAGAAGCCGTGATTATTTCCAACCGCGCGAATCCTGTGCTCACGAATAATATTTACACAAATAATACCAACGATTTTGTTGATCTGGGTATTTTTGTTCCAGACAGCGATGTTACACTTTTAGCAGATCATAAATACAGTTTTTCTACAATTACAGTTGATGCTGGAAAGACGCTTACAATTGAGCCGGGCGTGGATATTAAAATCAGCAATGACATTATAATTAATGGTTCTATTCAAGCTAATGGCACTATTGATAACCCAATTAACATAATGCCCAAAAATGAGTATTGGGGAATTTTATTTTTTAATAATTCAACTTCGAATTTAAGCAATGTCAATTTAACCAAAGGCAATGTTTCATCAGCGAGGTCAGTCATGAATAGGGGAATGATTACCGCGGAAAATTCCAATGTTAATTTAGATGCCGTTGTAATGATGGACGCGCAGAGGCCGTTTCAAATGGTTTATTTAAAAGATTCTCAAACAACAATGAAAGACAGTGTGATTTCTTGGACCACTGACTACACCGGCATACAAAATATTGATGGTATTAAATTTTCTGGCGGAACATTGCATTTGAATAATACTTCTTTTAATAACATGGATAGAGGGATTGAGATTTTGGATGGTGGGTTGATAACTGCGGAGAATATGACACTCGGCCATTTTCAAAACATCACTGACCTAAATTGGTGGCCAGCGAGCGCGCTGGTGATGTGATCTCTTGACTTTTCTCAAAAAATAATGTAATATATTTTTCATTGCTACGCCGATGGTCGGCGTGGTCCCAACAGTGTTACGGAGGATAGGATGAGCAAAGAGACTTGGTTTGAGTTGGGTGAGGGTGTGGTGGTGGTCGTTCCCAGTGGGACTCTGTTGATGCACGATGCAAAGAAACCGAAGGCGGAGACTGGGAATACCCCGAAGGCGGTTCGGCTTCATCAGGATGGCAAGCTCTTCACGTTCCGTACGGTGGGAGACCGCTTCTCTTCCTGCTACCCTATGTCTAGGATTCCCCGTAATGGGGACGTGGTGGTGGCCACCCAGAAGAGCTTCGGCAAGATCGCGTTCGTTCCGGCCGATCTGAAGTCTGGCGATGAGCTCGTTGTCGCATGGGTAGACAAGAGGTCAACCTGCCTGCGGAGGCCGGAGCGGGCCGCTCACGCCTGCGTGGGGTGCAAGTCCTGTGGCTGCAGTGTCGGCGAGAGGTGCCGACAGTGTGGCGATGGTTCCAACGCTTCCCTCGGTGGAGTCGGGGACGCCAAGATCGGCTAGCACCTCTTCCAACCAAGTCCGGGAGCGTTCGCTCCTCATGTCCGTTCTGGACCGGGCTCCAGCAGTGCTCTTTTCTAAGGAGGTGGGGGTGTACGCAACAGTTCTTCTGTGCGTGCACCCCCGAGGTTCGAA
>Ga0208373_1004927_pt1 | contig 11504 bp, 10 predicted proteins | sample RifOxyC2_FD_184036 | JGI IMG/M metagenome (GOLD analysis project Ga0208373, IMG submission 184036) | Soil microbial communities from Rifle, Colorado - Rifle Oxygen_injection C2 (SPAdes) | ecosystem: Environmental > Terrestrial > Deep subsurface > Rock core/Sediment | place: Rifle, Colorado... | reverse complement strand
CCCGGCTCCGAACATGTCCACTATGGTGCCCTGCTGGAAGCAGGCGTGTTCCCGAAGCTCGAGGAAGTGTATGCAGAGAAAGGACTTGATTTTATAAATCATCGAGCCGGAGCAATGTCGTCTGACAATTATTTACAAATGGAGCCTGCCGTGGCCAAATGGTTGACGCAACAAGTTATCTGGTTCAACAGATGCTATTGACGCAGTCGCAATTGCAGACAAAGTGGGAAGAATTACATTGGTGGATGTCCGGTGATAAGTATGATGTGAATGGAGCCTTCTCGTTCTCGGCCGCGCCCTATTGCCTTGTGCCTGGCAGTAAGTTCGGGTTCGGCTACGATAGCGCCGCTCATGCCGCTGCGCAATGCGGCGCGCTCGTCCTGCCCTTCGCCGTGATTTAGACCCTTGGCATTTGGTGTTTTGGATTTTTGTTTGCGACTTGTAGCTGTCTTGTTTGGATTTTAAAACTTCCCGCCACTGAATGGCGGGAAGTTTTTCGATTTTTCATTTTTCTCGTTGGGTTGCCTTCCGTAAAGAAGCTCTCAATTTGGAAAATGACTCGTTCTGAAATTGAAAATTTTAAAAGAGCCCTGATTGTCGGGCTCTTTGGTCTCATGGATGCGAAGGAAATTTTTCAATAATGGTTTCTACGCGATGAGAATGAGCGGATAGCAGGGATAAAAGAATTTTTTTGCGGTCGGCGAGGCGTCCGGTATTATGGATGATCTCGTCGGCGCGCAGGAGAATTTCGGCACGTTTGGTGACCCAGATTGACCAATGCCGCGGCGCCACTTGGCGGTGGATGATTTTGGCGACAAGATTATCAATTTGTCGATCGAATACCACGGCCGGCAGATCCAAAATGTCAGGCACTTGAGAAAAGAGGCGATGCACAGCTTCGCGAATTTCAGAGCAGAAGGGTGTTACCGTAATGCCGGCAGCGGCGAGGAGGTGAAGGATTTCGATTTTTCCCGAACCGGCTCGCTGACCCATGCTAGAGATTGCGCCATCGGCAAAGGGGTAGCCCCGCGGATTGAGCATAATCGTCCACGCATTGGCCGAAATGGTTTTATCGCGGCAGGAGAGGAAAACGTCTTGCGTTTTTTTGGGGACGTTATCCATTTGCGGCAGGTCGTACTTTCTCAATAGCGCTGTCCATGCGTTTTCGCTGACAGAAAACATTTCTTTGAACCAGCCGATGGCGTTGGTTTCGCTTTTTTCTTCCGGAGTTAAGAAACCGATCAGGTGTCGTCCGATGGCCGTCGGCAGTGAAGCGGTTTTGTCAAACCGCTTGATCCCTGCCGTTTGGCGGTCGGTGATGACTTTTTCTTGCGCCGCGCCGTGCAAAACATAGCGGCGGGTATCGCTTATGCGATTCGGCAAGAAGCTGACGAAACGCTCAATCAGCTCGCCTGCGGAAAGAAAATAGGCGGCCGTGGAATCGAGACGATAGCGCACATGTTTGAATCGTTCTTTGCCCGGCGCAAAATGGCGGATAGTATCTTCCGTAAAAGCAATTAGCGCGAAACGCAAGCGAGTATGCGGCGCGCGCAATTGCGCCAGCGCCTGATTAACCGCCGACACAAAGTGCGGACTGATTCGGCTGTCTTTTCCGAGCGCGGCTTGGAGCCGCGTCGCCACTTCATCGGGGTCAAGCGTCAGTTCCTTTACCAAATTTTGTGCGTCAGCGCGACCGATGCCGGCGGCCATAATTTCATCAGCCGCTCTGTCAAAGCATCCGGCCGCAATTTGCAGATTTATCTTGGTAATCCATGAGTGAAGAACAAACGGATTATTCCGCAGCTTTTCCGGCAATTCGGTCAATTGAATATTTATCAATCGATAAAGGGGATCATTTATCAGCTGACTCATCACGTCCTCGGCCATGATTTTTCTCGGCAGACGGATTTGGCATGGCGCGCGTTCGGTCATTCTCGATACCTTGGCCACGTGCGCGTCCACGTCCTCGCAAACAGATGCGGGCAACCGCAGATTGGCGCGGAGGGTTCGCAAAAGACTCAAATCGTCCGCAGTGGATTTTGCTCGCGTATCTTCCGAAAGAATTTTTATCAAGCGGCATTCGGCGGCTATTTTTTCATCCGTATCGGCGATAGCGCGAAAGGTGATATGGCCGTTTTTGAGGTCGAACAAACGACCAAGCGCAAGGCGATTTACCATGACGCGCGCGTGGGCAAGCAACAAGTCATTGCCGGCCAAGCCGGTTTCCACCCCTTGCAAAAACAATGTCATGGCCGTGGTCCAGCGCGACACAACGGCCGCGCGATTGCGGCGAAAGTCATTTACCGTTTTGCGCGTGGTCGCTTCCATCTTTGTCAGTAACGTTAAACGCGCCAAAAAAACATTTTGTAAGAACGGCGTGTATTCGGGTGTGAAAGATTTGACAAAGTCGAGCGCGTCGAACGTGGCCGCCCAATCGCCGGCGTCAATCAGCAAGCCGTTGATCAATAGCGGCGTTCGTTCGAACTTTTTGTCGCCGTCGAGCAGGTACTTGTCATGAATTTCACCGGGAACGCTTGATCGCGTTGAATCGAATTTAATCGGTTCGCCGATGGTTGTGGCTTCTTTGGCTGAAAGCGGAATAAAGTGCCAGTCGGGAAATGTTTCCGGAATGACCAGCCCCTTTTGTTTCGGCTCTTCCGGCGCGGGTTGAATCGGTGGCATTTTTTCTTTGTCCGGCAACATTGCCATTTGGTGCGATGTTTGTTTTTTTTGCGTCTTTGCCAAAGCATCGGCCACCAAGCGTTCAATTTCAGCCGTTAAGTGATCGGTCTGCTCGTCCTTGTTGCACGCCAGATCGAAACGCATCAGCGCGATTTCCAACGCGTGTTTGGTTCTGGCCGGCGCAGTAGCTGGCAATGATTTTACCAAAGCAATAAGACAATTTTTTTCTGCTAATTTGTCGGTCATGGTCTGATCTCCGTTGGTAAGGTTGTTAAGGAACTTCAAGGTTAATTTAGCACGACAGCGCTGGTTGTCAATGGAAGATACGGATTTAATCGATGAACACACGGATTAAGCGGACGAACACACAGATTCCACGGATGGAAATTAAAAGCCCCGACCGAGCGGGGCTTGAGAGTTATGTTTGCGGTTTTCTTTTCTTGTAGGGTGCTATGCGCGCTTTGTTGCGCCAGTTGCGAATTTTGATTAGAGTGATGCCGGAAAGAGAGCTGATCGTGGTGTCGGGAACTTTGCCGAAAAACGGTTTGAGCCGACGCCGGAGCAGTTCTTCCTTTGGCAGTTCGGCGAACGTGTAGTTGATTCCTTCGCGCCGGAACGCGGCGGTCAGCGTGCCGAAGTGAGCAATGGCGGAATGGAAATAGGCCTGATGCGCGCGTTCGATTTCCATCGGTGTCAGCAGGGCGAGGTTTTCCGTTGTGCGGAAAAACCACAGCGTTTGGCTGGCGCAAAAAAAGGGAAGTTCTATCCGCGCCGAGCTGTAGTAAGACACGAGTTGGCAATTGAATCGTTCGTGGCAGATCGGGCATTCGGTGGTGCGATCGAGCGGGTATTCGTTGAAGCCGCGCAGAATTTCGATCAGCTTCATCTTGTGCTTGCATTTCGGACAGCGGCCGTTCGGCTCGTACCGATGACCGTGTAGAGCCGCGGCCAGTCCGATGGCCAGCATGGCTTGGCTGTTTTCCAGTCGCAACTGGTGAGCCAGTTGTTGTTGCAATGACAGTTTTTGCTTCAGTTCAAGGCGCGGTTCCAAATGTTGACTTAAGGTGAGCATCATGACAAACCTCCTTTGGACATAGAAGCATAGAAACATAGAAACAAAAAAGCACGGGAACAACTATTAAAGAATAAAGAACGCAGATTCCCAGCTGAAGCCGAACACTTGCAAGAACGTTAACGAGTGATATTATACCATGCGTTTTTGCATGTCAATAGCCCCGCTTGGGCGGGGAAGGGCAAAGGGCCAAGGGCAAAAGTAAATGCAAAACTTAAAATAAAGAAACAAAATTATTCAATAACCAGTTCTGTAATTTTTATTTTTAACTTTATTTTTGGCCCTTGTTTTTGCCCTTTGCCCTTGGCCACCTTGCCCTTAACTAAAAGGCCGCCCCTGCCGGAGCGGCGCGTGTGATGTTGAAGAAGCGATGAACTATTCGACTTCGAGTTTGTGGTTCGGGCCGAGCGCGAGTTTGACGCGCTTGATTTCGTGGCCAATCAGGTCTGCTCCGCAAACCAGATAACAGCCCATGTCGAGTTCGGAGAAGAAGCTGTTCATCTTCGGGCAAAGTTCGTTGAGTACGCGGAAAAAGACGCTGCCAAGAGGGTGTGCGGTCATCTCTATTCCGGCGGTGACGTTCGGCCTGGCCTGTTCTAGCAGTCGCAGGACGTGTTCGCAGCATAGATTTGTGTCTCCTCGGCACAACGTTTCAAGGAAAAAGCTTTTTGCCAGCTTGACTTTCTCTTCCCATTGTATACCGCGTAAATGAACTAGTACCGGGCTTTCCGGCGTCGGCTCGGGTTTCTTGAAAAGGCCGGGAAAGTGGGCGATCAGCATCTCGTTTTCGCACGTCAGCTGGTCGATCGGTTCGACAGTGCCGGTTCGCAAGCGCTTGTTGTAATGCATTACAAAGTACTTGCCGCCAATGGTAGCGGTATTGCAGGCGCTACCGAATAGCAGAACCTCGTCTGGGTCTTGTCCGTGGTGAGTAATCGGAAAAACGCCAAAAAGGTGCACCCAAAACGGTCCTTCTTTTTTGAGTTTAAACATGAGTGCGCTTGTGGTGTTTTCTTGTGGGAAAAACCAGTAGCGGCAAATGATTCCTTCGAACATCGACGGTCCGTCCTTCACCAAATACTTTTTCTTTTTTTCTTCGGCTACCATAACGGCACCTCCTTCGAAGAACCCGGCTTGAGACAGTGCAAGCCAAAACACTCTTATCCACGGCATAACGCCACGGACGTTTCCGCTTGCCCCGTTCGCTGGGGCTTGGTCGCGGAAATTGGATGATATCACAACGGAACTGGTATGTCCACTTATGCGTATGTGCCGGACGTTTGGCCGGGCGTCCCATGCGGCATATCAACCAAAACAATGAAATCTAAAATCTTAAATGCTCGTTGGTCGACGTTACGCGCATAGGCATTTCAGATTTCCGATTTATGATTTTTGATTTCAGCGACATAAGCGAGTCACGGAGACGACAAAAAAACGAGCCCCGCCATGGCGGGGCTCGCTGATGTTATGAATCACACCAAGACAGAGCGGTGCTTATTCTTGATGTTTGGTATGCCGAACGAAAAGACGATCGGCGCGCACGGACACAGATCCCATTCGGTGATTGTTTGCGCCAGCCTGACTAATAGCCGGTCCATATCTCCGGCCGAGTCTCCCTGAAAATATGCTTTCATCAGCTCTGACCAAATGACGTAATTTTTTTGCGCTTCGTCCTGAAATCTTTTGCCGATCGCCATGCTGACAGACGCCACGTCGCGGTTGTTGTTGAGCAAGGCAAAATCATACAGCGCTTGCCATTTGATGGGCGTTGATTTCTCATGGTGGTCGAAATCCAGATATTTGACCGACATGATCAACGAGCCTTCTTGGATCATCATGAGTGGAAAGCCGTGCACGCCACCGGTCGCCATGGGCACGGTCAGGTGCAACATGTTCTCTTTGCCCCAAAGCGCGCCGCGACTCACCGCCGTGACGATCCCGCCAATCACTTGAATCAGTACGCGGTCGTGCAGTTTGCCGGAACCAGCGGAACCATCTGGCTCAAGCACGGTGACAAAAAAGCGACGCAGGATGAATCGGGTGACGACGTTCGCGGCCATAAGCAGGATGGCGGTAACAACGAAGATTTGTCCCAATTTTTCCGCCCCGAATTCGGAGGCGATAAATGTCGCGCCGGCGCTGATAAGTAAGATGAAAAAAATGAGCTGGCCAAGGCCGGTGACCGCGAAAGCGGCGCCGAATTGTTTGGCGACGGACACGTTTTTGGAATACATGGGTTCGGTGTTGAGCATGAGAGCCTCCTTGTGAAAGAACAAAGTGAAAGGCAATCCGAATCTTAGTAAAAATACGGACCAATCGCATTCATCCGAATTTACGAATCTTATTTCGACTACGATTCGTAAATTCGGATGAGTGCGATTAATTCGTGTTTATATTATGATTCGCATCGCAAGCGATTTATCAGATTAGCACCATGTTTCATTTTGTCAACGCCCCTCTTGTTTTTTCTTTTATTGTGTCGTACAATATCGCGGCTATGATAAAAAGACGCATCGTTGAATTTTTGGAGTATTTGGAAACGAAAAAACGTCGCGCCTCCCGGACGGTGCGGAATTATGATTTGTATTTGAAAAGATTTCGCTCGTTTGCGGACGCGAAGAAAGTGATTGATGTTTCGGACATTACGTCGGACGCGATCGCCAAGTATCAGGCGTGGCTCCGCGCGTTTGTCGTTGACAAGAAACAAATAAAAAGTAACACGATAAATTATCACTTGATCGCCCTGCGCGCTTTTCTCAAGTATTTGGTGCACAAAAAATTGTTATTCCTTTCTCCTGCCAAGGTTCGCCTGAATCGCCACGAACGTGGCGTCATGGTCTGTCTCTGCAAGCCGGAAATGGAAAAGTTGCTCAAGGCGCCGTTTCAATTTGCTTCGGATAAAATTATTCAGATGCGCGACCTGGCGATTTTGGAACTGCTTTTCTGCACGGGCATGAAAGTTTCGGAATTGGCCGGGTTGAAAAAGTCGGATGTTAACGTCGGCAAACGGCAAGTGGTTGTTCATCGCGGCGAAGAAAAAGAAAGAGCGATCGCGATTACCAACCAAGCCGCTTATTCCGTAACTCAATATTTAAACGCGCGGCGAGATGATGTGCCGGCGCTTTTCATCGGTCACGATCGGACGCTTGTTTCACGCAAGACGAAGAAATCGCTCGGCGCATTGACAGGCAGGAGTATCGAGCGCATAGTGGAGAAGTACGCGAGGCTTTGCGGTATTAACATCAGGGTTACGCCACAAGTTATTCGCAACACTTTTGCCGCGCGTCAGGTAAAGCGCGGAACGTTGCAAGACGGATTGCAGAGCGAGCTTGGTTGTTCATCGGCCAACACGGCGAAACGGTTTTTCGAATAATCTTTTCCCGCCGGTCAGTCTACCGCTCCACAGGTTTCAGTTCCGTTTGTTCAAAACGTCCCACCAGCAATGGCCCCGATCACGCATCGGGGCCGTCTTTTTTTATATTGCCTATTGACAGTTGCTTTGTCATTTGATTAAATGCATCAATGTTTAGTTCTTTTATTAACCAAAGGAGGTGTCTCCATGAGAGAACACAAGCAGTTTTTCGGTATTCCGCTGACGGAAAAAGATTGTCTGGGTTGGGTGTTGCAAAATCCGCCGTTCGAAATCATCGTGAATCGGACGCGTGGGGAGGTGCGCGTGGTCATGACCGATTGGCTCAAGGAACGAGAAGCTTTGGCTCACCTTGCTTGCTTGTTCGTCGCATTGGCGGACAAGGCGGAGAGGATGGCGGCGGTCAAGCGACCATTCTACGGCGCTGACCAAATGCTTGATGGCGGATCCGGACATTCGCCGCGATCGGGAAGGTTTCATGATGAGACGCGGCAGTATCATGCCAACCAAGCCAAGGTTGGGGTTGAACTCGATAAATTGTTTGATCAGCTCCCGGCCATTCTCGAAGACTGTTGTACCAACGAGCGAAATTTTGAAGCTTACTTTTTGGTCAAACACTTTTTCGACACAGCGGCGGAGTATTGGCCGAGCGAGTTCCAGTCCAAACAAAAAACAATAAACAAGTTGCTTGGCAAAAATGAATTTGCCCCTTGCCGTGATTTCGCTATTACCGCGGCGAAAGAAGTTTATCAGTATCTGGAAGCGGTGACGATGGAATTTTTCAAGCTCAAGTTTAGTCACAAACATCAATTTCTATCCACGCCCGTTTAATTTCTTCACACAAATCCCAGCTTCACGGTTGGGATTTTAAAAACGCACAAACCTTGACAGAATTTTATTTGCATGGTATTTTTTTGAGTTCCTTAAAATTGAATATGGACCATTTAATTGGGAGGACAGCATGGAATTTGCCATCAGAGTTACGGATCATTGCAATCTCAATTGTCAGTATTGCTACGCCAGAGTGGCAAAGCCAAAGAACATGAGCGTTGAAACATTGGATCGAGCGCTGACCGAAGTCGCCGGCTTGTCGGAAGAACCGGTCACCATCAGCTGGACAGGCGGCGAACCGCTGACCATGGGACATGAGTTTTTCGAATCAATCGCGCGGATTCAATCTCGGCTTGGATCAAACCGGTTTACCAACATTCTGCAATCAAATCTGATTCTGCTCGATGCGCATTATATGCGTTTTTTGATCGAGCAGGGATTTCAAGTGCGAACCAGCTTGGATCTGCCGCCCGAAAATCACGATGCTTTGCGACGCGCTGGCGATTTTGCGCGCGCCCTTTGTAGCGTTGTCGCGCTGAAGTCAGCCGGCGTACCGGTCAATGTTAACACCGTTGTTACGGGTCGAAACATTGATCGCCCGGAAGAGATTTTTGCCTTTTTGAAAAGTATCGGAATCACCAGTTTCTCGGTCTCCCGTTTGGTGGAACAAGGCAACGCCACCAATCATCCGGAATTCGCCGTGTATGACAACGCGGCTTTTGGCCAATTTCTCGTGAAGCTTTTTGATTGCTGGATCGCGGACAAGGAAAAACCGTTGATCGAACGCATTACCCCTCTCGACAAATTACTTGCCGCTTGCCGGCGCGGTTCGCGGGACGAAAAGGCAAAGTGTTTCCATTGCCAAAGTCAGATGTTCGCCATTGGACCGGATGGTGCGGTGTTTCCGTCGTGCAACAAGTTTTTTGCGCTGATCGACACTTGTCTTGGCAATATTTACGAGACAAGTCTGCGATCGGTGATCGACTCCGAGGCGAGAAGAAAATTTCTCGTCGCCACCAGCGATGTTTCCAATCGAGTTTGCGGTGAGTGCGAGTACGTGGATTATTGCGAAGGCGGTTGCTATTATATCGCTCACACCGCGCGCGTGAAGGGTGAGGACATGCACACGCGGGAACGGTTTTGTAAAGGATATTATTTGGTGTTCGAGCGTATCTTGCGCCACCTCAAGGAGGCACGGTCATGACCGGTGAAAACAAATTGACATGCGTGAAATTCCAAGTCGGATTCGCGTGCAATCTGGCCTGTTCCTTTTGTCTTGTACAGGAGCAGAACACGACACAAGACCTGTCGATCTCGACCGCTGAACACGCATTAAGTGATCCTGTTTTGCGTCGTCAGTTGAAACGTGTAGTTATAACCGGAGGCGAGCCGACTATGGGTCGTTATCTGCCGACCACCATGGCTATTGCGCGGTGCGCCACGGCACTCGGAGCGGAAAGCACCATTTATAGCAATGGTACGTTGCTGACGGACGCAGTTATTCGAAAACTGCACGCGGTCGGGTTGACCGAGATTCGTCTTTCGCTTTACGAACCGGTTGATTGGGTCAGAATGAAGAAAACGCTGGACGCCATGGAAGAGCACGGTTTTAATCGTTTCATCAAGGTGACGGTGACGCGGAAGACGTTTTTTCTTTTGCCGGCACTCCTTGAACGATTGCCAAGCTTGCGGCCTAGTAGATTTCAGATCAAGCCGTTCAATCAAACGGGCATTGTAAAGGTTGACGCGGTTGAAGAAATGACGCCGCGGCAAGTGCTTTCGATGGCGCGTCTCATGCTCGACTATCGTCGCCGCGTGCCATTCAGGGTGGATCTCCTTCCCTTGTGTTATGAATTTCTCGTCGAGTCGGTACCGGATGAATTTGTCTGCCGATGCAATTGCGGTAAAGGCGGCGAAGGTTACCTCGTAATTAATCCGAACGGCGATGTGTTGCCTTGTGGCGCTTATGCGCAAACCGTGGGCAATCTCAATTGCGCCGACAGTGTCAGCCTGACCGAAATGTGGAACAAATCATCTTTTCTTGACACGATTAGAAAAATTGAAAAACAACCGGCTGACGAATGCCATGACTGCGTGCATCTGCGCCAATGTCTTACGAACGATTGCCACAGCACGACTTTCAATTTTTACGGCGGATTCACGCGAGGCAATCCGCAGTGTCCGATTTTGGCACGCAAGCGTTTTCCGGCAGAGGGGTAGCGTAAGTCCGTTTCTTCTTAATAAAAAAAGAACATCCGACCTTGTCGGATGTTCTTTTATTTACCGCGTTGACTTTGGTAAGCAATTTTGATAGTATTACAGATGTAGCTTGTTATTTGAATAAAAAATTAAGAAAAGCGGTCTGGTTCCGCTTGGCGATTTTGGCAAAGGAGAGAAATAATGGAACTTTTGACGGAACAAGAAGCAATGGCGCGTGACAAAAGAAATTGGCAATTGATTCGGCATGGCTGTTTTTTTGATTTTGGAGGCGAACGGTTCTTCATCGCCACGCGAGAAATCGACAATGAGACATGGGAAGTGATCGAGCTGACTCCGAAAAATCGAGAGAGATTGATTCAAGGCCTCGGTGGCACGCGTACCTTTGTCAAGCTTTCCAATGCGTATTCGTATTGTCTGAATCTGCATTGACCGCACCGGCGTTGCCCAATCGCAACGCCCGTTTTTCTTAGTTTTTCAGCAGGTCACCATAGTTTCCGCCTTCGCTAGTCGCCGAGTCGCAAGCTTCCATCTTCGCTAATCGCCAAACCGCAAGCTTCGGTGGACGCGCAGTAGTTAAGTCCTCGTAGTTTCCATTTTCGCTAATCGCCAAGCCGCAAGCTTCGGTGGACACGCAACGATTAAGTCCCCATCGTTCAGTGGACCCCGCACCAGACACTTCGTGACGGTGCGGGGCAAGTAGAATATATAATTTTTGTCCTCGTAGTTCAACGGATAGAACAACAGCCTTCTAAGCTGTGGACGAAGGTTCGATTCCTTCCGAGGACACCATAATTTATTCATTTAAATAGGTAAGAAAACAAGAAATCAAGAAAACAACATGGACTCCCCCGTTTCTGTTGCCCCAATTTCAAATTTCTAGTTTCTTATTTCAACTTTATGAACAAAACCAGCAAAATGGCGAACAGAAAGCATCTGAAAAAGCGCGGCAAGCAAGTGAGTTGCCGGCATCGCTAAACGCAGGAAGAGTTGATGGAAGTTGATAAAAGTTGATGACAAAACAGTTGATAGGAGTTGAGTTGATATGTTAATGCGTTGAGCGCATTCTGTGATCAACTTTAGTCAACTGTTCAATCATCAACTTCTATCAACTCTTTTCTTGCGTTTGTCCCCGTGGTTTCCGCCTTCGCTAATCGCCAAACCGCAAGCTTCGGCGGACAGGCAACGGATATGATATCAGAATGCCTCGCTTTGAATTTTAGTTTTTAGATTTCGAATTTGCTTTGATTTTCGTGCTTTGGATTTTGAGTTTTTCTTGTCCCCGTAGTTCAACGGATAGAACGAGGCCCTCCTAAAGCCTAGAAGTAGGTT
>Ga0208373_1004922_pt1 | contig 11533 bp, 7 predicted proteins | sample RifOxyC2_FD_184036 | JGI IMG/M metagenome (GOLD analysis project Ga0208373, IMG submission 184036) | Soil microbial communities from Rifle, Colorado - Rifle Oxygen_injection C2 (SPAdes) | ecosystem: Environmental > Terrestrial > Deep subsurface > Rock core/Sediment | place: Rifle, Colorado... | reverse complement strand
GTATCATCCAAATCAATAAAACTAAAATCAAACATATTTAATTATTTTAAAGTTTTCCAAAGGGCGTCGAAAATTCCTTTTTGAGTTTGATACACACCGTCATTTTCAATTACCACTCCCACCAAATCATCGTGAGCATTCAAAGAAATATAGGCAGAACTCCCTGGATAAATAATAATGTAAGTCGGAGAATCTTTTTTTATATCCAACCATTTACGTTCGTCCAGACCACGTAATTCACCGCCACCACCAATGGCAATGGCTTTTACTTTTATACCTTTCGCAATTCGAGCATCACTAAATGATTCAAAACCTTCGTAAAGATAATCTCGAATCGACAAATCTGAATAAACTCGATACTCCAAATCTTGAGTTTCCTCACAACGTTGTAAAACTTGTTCTAAAATTTTTCGTATATCCCCTTTCTCATAATAACGTGCCACCGGACGCTGTCCACCAGTATCGTAAACAGACTTTAATTCTAATACGACATCTTTCATCTTTTTATTTATCTCTTGCAATTGCTCGGCCTGTTTATTTACCAAATCATACAATTTGTCAGGGTCTTCTGCCACAAAAAATTGCTTAGCCTCCTTCTCATAATAATTTATTACCCCTACATCTCTTAACCATTTTAAACTGTCATAAACAGTACCACGATTAAATTCGGTTTTTTTTGCCAAATTGCGCACCGAAGATGGCCCTAAGCTTATTAGTGTCAAATATATTCGTGCAGCCTTTTCTGTAAAACCTAATTTTTTAAGTACTGTTAAATCCATATTTCTCTTATATTAGCCATATATTGATTATATCACAAATAGAAAAACTGTCAAAATATTTTCGACAGTCTTTCTGTGGATATCTAATAAATCGCAATATTTAAGCTATTTCTAGGCTAGAATCATATTCCCCGAGCGAAGCCGCACTGTCCAAAGATGCCCTATTCAAAAAAGCCTCTTGAGCTTTTTCGACATTTTCCGCTTTTCCTGACCATACTGCCAGAGCGGTATTTTGTAGTGCACGACCGAATGAAAAAGTAAATTTCCAAGGCGTGTTTTTGGCCTGTTTTACAATGGCATTCAAATTTTCACAGGCCTCTACCTCAGTCTGTCCGCCAGACAAAAATACTATGCCAGCCAATTCTTTAGGTAATACTTCTTCAAAACATTGTACAGTCAATTTAGCAATAGTTTCCGCTGATTCTTTTGGCTGACTACTACCTTGAATCACCATATTTGGCTTTAAAAGTAAACCAGTAAAATCGACATCAGCTTTCGATAATTCCTTAAACAAAACCATTAGAGTTTTTTTCGTAACATCGTAGCACTGTTGAATAGTATGACCACCTTCCATCAAAACTTCTGGTTCCACTATTGGAACAATCATATTATTCTGACAGAGTTTGGCATATTGAGCTAAAGCCTGCGCATTTTTGATAAGACAAGCGTCAGTGGGGATACCTTCGCCAATCGTTATCACCGCTCGCCATTTAGCAAACCGAGCGCCCAATGCATGATATTCTTTTAACCGTTCATCCAATCCCTCCAACCCGATTGTAATTTTTTCCTGCGACGATCCTTCCATATTCTGCGTACCTAAATCTACTTTTATACCTGGAATCACCCCAATTTCCTCAAGTAATTTTGGGAAAGATACACCATCGTCCGTTTTTTGACGAATCGTCTCATCATACATTATGACACCACTAATACATTCGTCCATTCCCGGAGCTGTAAAAAACAGTTGACGATACAAACGATGATTTTCTACCGAATCGGCAATCCCTACCCCAGCCAATTTCTTGGCAATTGAACTCGAACTTTCATCAGCGGCTAAAATACCCTTTCCCGGAGCGACTAATAATTTGGCAATAACTGACAAAGGTAATTCGGACATAGAAGATTAAAAAAATATTAACACCTATATTTTACCACTTCTAAAATCAAAAAACCAGCCAATTGTGGTTGTCTTTGAGCGGGTTATGAGCCATGGCTCATCCTTTTGCCCTCGCGGGCAAAAAAAGCGAAAAGATAATCACAATTGGCTGGTTTTTTATCCATCCGAAAATAGATAAGATAAAATTTTTAGAAATAAAAAAGAACCATTGTCCTGGCGACGGCCTACTTTTGCCTTACGGCTATCATCAGCGCAGACGAGCTTAACTTCTGTGTTCGGTATGGGAACAGGTGTGGCCTCGTCGCTTGTGTCACCAAGACACTGGTTCTTTTTTTAATTTACAATAATTCAACTATATAGGATATGGCTATAAGCACTGCTTAATGCTTATGCCGTATGCTCGACCGATTAGTACTCCTCCGCTCAACATATTACTATGCTTACACGTAGAGCCTATCAAACTCATAATCTATAAGTGGTCTTGACGAACATTAATCTTGAAGACGGCTTCACGCTTATATGCTTTCAGCATTTATCCGCTCCGAACATAGCTACCCAGCGATGCCGTTGATCGACAACTGGTGCACTAGAGGTTCGTCCGCTCCGGTCCTCTCGTACTAGGAGTGGGTCTTCTCAATGTTCAACGCCCGTAACAGATAGGAGACCGAACTGTCTCACGACGTTCTGAACCCAGCTCGCGTACCGCTTTAATTGGCGAACAGCCAAACCCTTGGGACCTTCTACAGCCCCAGGATGCGATGAGCCGACATCGAGGTGCCAAACCGCGCCGTCTATGTGGACTATTGGGCGCGATCAGCCTGTTATCCCCGGAGTAGCTTTTATCCGTTGATCTTCTGCCTTCCTATGAAGAGCAGTCGGTTCACTAACTTCTACTTTCGTAACTGCTCGGACTGTAATCCTTGCAGTAAAGCCAGCTTTTGCGTTTGCACGTCCAGCTCGATTTCCATCCGAGCTAAGCTGACCTTTGTAAACGCCTCCGTTACATTTTAGGAGGCAACCGCCCCAGTTAAACTACCCACCAGTCACTGTCTTCTTTCCCAGATTCATGGGAGAAAATTAGGTGTAAAAATATTTAAGGGTGGTGTCTCATTGGCGCCTTGCGGCTCCCACCTACGCTGAACATAAATATCCTTACACCAATAACAAGTTGTAGTAAAGCTTCACGGGGTCTTTTCGTCTAGTTACGGGTAGGAGGCATCTTCACCTCCCTTGCAATTTCACCGAGTCCCTTGTTGAGACAGTCCCACCATCGTTATGCCATTCGTGCAGGTCGGAACTCGCCCGACAAGGAATTTCGCTCTTCGATTCCTCACACGATTGGACTCTATCTTCATCCTGATTGCTCAGGAGCATAGCATCTAGTCTCTGAGGGTTCTAACACGTTGTTAGTCTTCCCTGCTGATTGGTCTTGCGACTTTCCAGCATATGGCTATGATCGGATTATTTCTCACATTACTGTGAGCAAGGCAGCTTTTTATGGCTTATGATGTTTCGATCATCTGCTTGATCATTTTACGATGTTTACTTTTTTCTATAATTCGTCCCAATCCTAGTAAATTCAATTGCTTGAATCCACTACCTTAGGACGGTTATAGTTACCGCCGGCGTTCATCAGCGCTTCAGTTCAAGGCTTGCACCTCTCCCTTTAACGTTCTGACACTGGCCAGGCATCACCCCCTATACTTTAGCTTACGCTTTTGCAGGGAGCTGTGTTTTTGGTAAACAGTCGCAGTGGGTCTTTTGTTGTAACCTAAATAAATTAGGTAGGCCTTATCCCGAAGTTACGGCCGTTGTATTGCAGAGTTCCTTAACAAGGGTTCTCTCGTTCGCCTTGGTCTTCTCGACCTATCCACCTGTGTCGGTTTCCGGTACGATTGCTTATAGCTTAACGATTAATAGCTTTTCTAGGCACCTCATCTACTGTTATTGACTCTACCCGAAGGCTTCGTCTCTTGCTTGCGCAACGTGTAATTCAATTCACGTTTCAGCTTTAGAGATGCGCACTATCAACCAAACTATACGCAGTGCTGGAATATTAACCAGCTCTTCCATCGGTTACGCCTTTCGGCCTGGCCTTAGGATCGACTAACCCTGGGACGATTCGCGTTGCCCAGGAAACCTTGGATTTTCAGCGTCAGGGATTCCCACCCTGATTTTTGCTACTTATACCTGCATTCTCGCTTCCTAACACTCCACTCTGACTCGCGTCTGGAGCTTCAGTGCGTTAGGAACGTTCCTCTACCAAAGCAATACGAATAAATTCGTATCACATTTCGCGGTTTCGGTACTATGTTTGAGCCCCGATACATTTTCGGCGCGAAAACTCTTGACCAGTGAGCTATTACGCTATCTTTAAATGATGGCTGCTTCTAAGCCAACATCCTGGTTGTAAAAGAGTTAACACCACCTTTTACACTTAACATAGATTTAGGGACCTTAACCAGCGATCTGGGCTGTTCCCCTTTTGACGATGGCGCTTCGCCGTCACCGTCTGACTCCTGTACTTTTTATCGTTGGCATTCGGAGTTTGATTGAAAACGGTATCCCGAAGGACCCAATTTTCATCCAGTGCTCTACCACCAACAAGAACATACAAGGCTAGCCCTAGAGCTATTTCGAGGAAAACCAGCTATCACCGAGTTCGATTAGAATTTCTCTTCTACCCACAACTCATCTCCGAGTGTTGCACGGCTCGTGAGTTCGGTCCTCCCTCTGTATTTCTACAGAGTTCAACCTGGTCATGGGTTGACCACCCGGTTTCGGGTTATGTGCATGCCATCATTAGTTCGCCCGTTAAGACTCGCTTTCGCTATGCCTTCGGACCATAAGTCCTTAAGCGACGACATACAGCACACTCGCAGGTTCATTCTTCAATAGGAATACCGTCACCCTTGCGGGCTCCGGCTCTTTGTAAGCGCACGGTTTCAGATACTATTTCATTGCCCTCTCCGGGCTGCTTTTCACCTTTCCCTCATGGTACTAATTCACTATCGATCACCAAATGTATTTAGTCTTAGACCATAGTCGGCCCAAATTCAGACGGAATTTCACGAGTCCCGCCCTACTCAAGTATGTAAACCACGATGTATATTTTCATTTCGCGTAAGGGACTTTCACCCGCTTTGGTTGCTCATTCCAGAAACATTCTGCTATAAAAATACACGCTCGCCTAATTTTGTAGGAAATTAGCATTTACGACTTATAACACCATATAAACAACGGCCTATCCCTTTAAGCTATAGTTCCAAGTTAATCGTGAGACCAACAATTCACTATAACAACATTTATATGGTTTGGACTTTTCCCTTTTCGCTCGCCACTACTAAGGGAATCTCTTCGATTTATTTTCCTCCAGCTACTGAGATGTTTCACTTCGCTGGGTTGTCTTCAGTTACCTATGTATTCAGTAAAAGATTCTTGCTTCTTCAGCAAGAGAGTTTCCTCATTCGGAAATCTGCGGGTCAATGGTTGTTTGGGACCTCTCCGCAGCTTATCGCACCCTACAACGTCCTTCGTCGACATTTGGTGTCAAGGCATCCACCATGCGCACTTATTTAATTGCATACGGCAAAAACACTAAATAGTGCTTTGCAGTTTATTGGAAAATACTTCTTCAGTATTTTCTACCCTATATACGTTGAATTTGTAAATTGTCAAAGTTCTATCAGTACAACCACATTTTTGATGTCAACATTTTTGACATTTGGATCTGGTTGTAATTTTTAAAATAAAAGAGCCACTCTATAAGTGGCCCTCTAAAACGTCAGATTTGAATCTGCATTTATGAACCACTTGGATATTCTGAGTAAGAATTTAATTGCAATGTAAACATTGTATTTAAATTGTTTGGTATCACGATCAATGTCGTGATAAACCCAGAGGTCCAATGGTACGCTTCTCTACCAAATACTTTGGACGTGGCTCCATAAAAAGGAGTAACTAAAACGTAATTGCGATTATACCTTGTAGATAGAAGTATGTCAAGGGCTGTTTGTGTGGACGAAATGTGGATAAAATATAATCAATTTTTTTGGCTAACTAAAAGGTAATTACGGTGTTCTAAAGTTTGGCATAGCGTCTTCATCCCCAAAGAAATAATCTAAATATTCCCACGGTGGATTGTCTCCTAGAATAACATTATTTATTTTAGATACTACGTCTGCAATATCCGGTTTTCTTTTGGAAATTTCTAGAAAGATATTTTTTATAACAGCCAAATCTCTATTTTTAATAGCATTTTGAAGTTTTTTCCTCTTTGCTGGATTGGTAATGGTAACCTCTACAAAATCCACAAGTGTGACAATCGGCTCTGATTTATCTAATTCACGACTATATCGATAGTTTTCTAATCCACTCTTACGAAGCAGGGGTGGAGTTTCTTTCGTTTCCCGTAATTCTGTGCCAATTTGATCTGGTCTAGGAAGTCGTTTATCACTTGTTTGCTTTGGCAGACGATCAATGGCTGATAAATTTTCTGGTCTATAACCTCTTTCCATATTTCATCATTAAAATAATATTACACAACTTCCGCCTTCTTCTTGATATGCAGTTATTACCGGATAATCTTTAATTTTGTTCAACACAGCGTCATGCAATCGCCCAGTGCCACCACCATATATTACTCGAGCACTATCAGCATTTTGCTCGACACACTGATAAATAAAAATATCTAACCGGTCTAGAGCATCACTAGGATAAAATCCGTGCAAATCGAGTGTAGGGATTTTAGCCCCAAGTTGAGCGGCAAAAAATTTTATCTGAGAATTATTCATATGTACCGCCTACTATATTTCCTGCTCTTCACCTTTTCTAATCACCCTGTGTTCTACAATATGCATCACGGCATCTGAAAAGGTTTTAAGCACAAGAAATAAAGGCAAAGCATTTACGTAATATGACCCAAGAATTATTGTGAGGTGCATTGGAATTATTCTAACATAAGGATAAAACATCAAGTTGCCGATATTTTGATTTCTAGAATCCTTAGGTTTATTGTAAAAATAAGAAAAAAGGTGATTAACAAAAAATATTATAGCGGTTAGAAAAATGGATTTCAATTCTAGAATATCAAAATTTTGTCCGTAAGGTATGGCAAAATTTCCAGATAAAAGAAATATCATATAACCAAAGTGGAACAAACCATAATGGACTAAAAAGAAAAAAGCGGTGCGGATTTTTGTACTTTGTGTTGGCTCAACGGATTGACCGTTGATTCTAAGTCCTTCAGTAGAAAACTCTTTTAATTGAAGTATTCTGACAAAATTAAAAAAACCGATTGTAATACTTTGAAACCAGTAAACCCACATTATAGTTGATAAATTCCAACCTTCTTTAGTTGCAAAGAAAATTGTTATAAAGTTCGAAAATAATAACAACCACAAAGACGAGTCTGCGAGTAAATTTCGTTTGGGTGAAATTATAGACATAACATCTATTGATCAGCATGAGTTAAAATCTAAACTCAAGTGTCTTTTTGCTTGACGATGAATTAATACAAAATCGCTTTATTTTATAATGGCGAGAATGTATATGTTTGTGCCTGGGAGAGGACTTGAACCTCCACGGGATTACTCCCAGCAGCTTCTAAGACTGCATTGTCTACCATTTCAACACCCAGGCAATTTATGGCCTTATTTAACCATATTGTTTATAAAAAAACAAGACCCAAATAAAAATACCTTCTTTATCGGGAAGGTATTTTCAAATTTTTTTTAATTTTTTCTCAGCCTTACAATTATTTCAACAAAAATTTGTAATTAAATAATTTGTAAACTAATAAAGCCGCCATAAATTCAGAAGATGGAAAACCTTTGATTGGAGCCAATTCTAAGACATCAAACCCAACCACATTCTTTTTTTCAAATACCGCTTTCATCAAATCCAGACAGTCATACCAACCTAATCCACCTGGTTCAGGTGTTCCAGTTGCCGGCAAAATACTTGGATCAAATCCGTCTAGATCAATTGTGATATAAACATCGTTTGAAAGTTTACTAACAATTTCCTTGATTGATTTAGCTTTGGTTGCTTGATCCAACCCAAAACGACGAGGACTAAATATGTTGTCCGCAATCTTTTTTTCTTTAATATAAATCGCCTCATCCTGACAAATACTACGAATGCCGACTTGAACGATTTTATCTACATGGTCATAACAACGACGCATTGCACAAGCATGACTATTTTTGGTGCCTTCGTAACTATCACGCAAATCACCGTGTGCATCCCACTGCAAAATAGATAAGTTTGGATATTTTTTCTTTAGGGCTGGCATTACGCCTGGAGTTATCGAATGTTCTCCACCCAATACACCAACAAATTTACCATCCTGCAATAATTCGCTATATTTTTTTTCTAAAGTTTTCAACATTTTTTCTGGAACCAATTTGCTCACTGGCAATTGTGGCAAAGTAAAAATACCATATTTTTCATAGGCTTCACAATCAAATTCACGATCGTATAGCTCAATTTGAGGCGAGGCATCAATCACAGCTTTTGGGCCTAGATCAGCACCTTTTCCATAAGAAGAAGTCTTGTCATAAGGAACAGGCAAAACCACCGCTTTGGCCTCTTTATATGTTTGACCAGTTAAACCACCAAAATTTTTAGGATATTTTGTACGTTGATACATAAAAAAATAATAATATTTTACCAGCCAAATTTCTTACCGACATCTTCTGCACTTTCGTGAGCACGAGCGATTTTGATATCACCGTCTTGGCAAACAATATTCGCCGGAGCAGACAATAAACAATGCTGTGAACCAAGTGCGTCTTGATAAGCCCCAGTATCCAAAAATGCTACGTACTGAGATTCTCCTTCTTCAAGTTTTGGAAGTCGCACATAACTACCGCCAGTATATTTATCATCACTATCACAACTACTACCACACAACCAAACGCGTTCTAATGTTTTAGAGTGCAAATTATTCACTGGCACAACATGCCATTTTTGTTTAATAGCCCAAGTGTCAATCAAATCATTCATAAAACTTCCGTCGATAACATACCATTTTCGAGCCGCTGCACCTTTGTTGATATTTTTTTCAAAAAGCACCTTGAAAATTGTAACTTGTGACGGCGCCATAATATGACTTCCCCATTCACAAATAATGTGCGGTGGAGGAATTCCATCGTCACCGGTATGTTTGGAAAGATAACTGACAATTCTTTGTACTACGCCTTGCACGGAATACATTTTTTTCTTTTCAAAATTTACATTAAACCCACCACCAATATCAATAGTGTCTAATTGTGGATTAAGTTTTTTTAATTTTTTATAAATTGATAACCCTTCTTTTAGAGCTTTAATAATATCATTGGCATGCGGAATATGAGAACCAACATGATAGTGTAAAATTTTCAAATTTCGCATTTTACCCAAATCAAATAGCTCATCTGGGGTAAATCCAAATCTATCTACTGAATGATCCCAGTGGGATTTTGTACGGAAATTTAAATCAACTCGAATACCAACTTCACCCTTGTAGTTTTTTAAACTTTCATATTCATGGTGATTTTCAATGATTGGCACAATATCCAAACCTTGACCACGAAGCTCTTTGATTAAACTCAAATATTCATCGGTCTTTGGACCGTTACAGATTACTTTGATGCGAGAATTAAATTTATGTTGTTCCCAAAGACGCTTCACAATCCAAAGTTCATTGGCCGAAGCGGTTTCGAGATTGGCACCCTCAGTGATAAGTGGCAAAATAAATTCACGATTCTGATTCACCTTCATTGGATAATGAAAATAAAACTTACCGCGATATTTATATTTTTTAATATAAAAATTAAAAGTATTGATAAGGGTTTCAACACGATGTTCAATAACAAAAGGAAAGGCCATCTCTAGAGAGGTCTCATATTTTTTGGCTAATTCATGAAGATTGTATTGGTAGTTTCCCTCTTTTACCAAAAGTTCACCGTCTTTGCTGATATCGTAAAACTGAGTGTCGAACTCCGCTTTGCCGAGTTTCCAAAACTCTTTAAAATTCTGAGTAGTCATTTAAGAAGTGATAAATTTTAATAAAACACCAATTAATTGAATTTAGTATATCACAAAAAACGTCTTTTGTCAATGCTTTTTCAGCTTGCCTAAAGGGTTTTATCGTTGTTTTAAAAATTTACACAAAAATGAAAACACGACCGGTTACTTTTGAGCGGGTTATGAAGCCGAGGCTTCATCCTTTGGCTCTCGCGAGCCAAAAAAGCGAAAAAGTTACCGGTCGTGTTTGAAAATAATTTGAAATTTATGAGATTACTATTTAGCGTCCGCGTCCACCACCGTGACCACCGCGACTTCCACCACCACCAAATGTACGTTCACGTGGAGGTTGTTCCACATAGCCTTCTGGTTTCTCAGTCAACATTTTCATACTGAGGTTGACGCGACCCATACTGTCTACTTCTTTTACAACCACTTTGATCTTGTCACCAAGCTTCATGACGTCGCTAGGTTTGTTGGTACGTGCCCAAGCAATATCGCTCACATGCACCATACCGTCTTGACCTGGCAAGATGTTGATAAAAGCACCAAAGTCTTCCATACGAACAACTGTACCGTCATAGACCTCACCTGCAGTAACTTCGTGAGTAAGTTGCATGATCCATTCTTTGGCTTTCTGCATACCCACACTGTCGTTGGAAGTAACCAATACCTTACCACTGTCATCGATGTCGATTTGAACACCAGTTTCAGCGATAATTTTATTAATCATTTTTCCACCTGGACCAATCACATCACGAATCTTATCTGGGTTGATGATAATTGTTTCAATACGTGGAGCATATTTGGACATTTCTTTTCTTGGCTCGGCAATAATAGTAGCCATTTTATCCAAAATCATCAAACGAGCTTCGCGAGATTGTTTGAAAGTCTGAGCCACGATTTCCCAATTTAGACCACTAGTTTTGGTATCCATTTGAATAGCAGTAACACCATCACGAGTACCTGTAATTTTGAAATCCATGCCACCAGGACCATCTTCCACATCTTGTAAATCAGTCAAAACTTTCCAGCGTCCATTTTCATCACTAGCAAGACCCATAGCAATACCAGCTACTGGTTTTTTGATTGGTACACCAGCATCCATCAAAGCCAAAGTGGATCCGCAAGTAGAAGCCATTGAACTACTACCGTTACTACCTAATACTTCAGACACCACACGCATAGCGTAAGGAAAATCGGCCGCATCTGGTAAAACTGGTTCTAATGCACGCTCGGCGAGCGCACCGTGACCAATCGCACGGTTACCTGGACCACGTAATGGACCAGTTTCACCGTAGGTGGCTGGAGTATCACTATAGTGATGCATGTAGCGTTTTGTGCCTTCTTCTTCCATAGTGTCCAAAGTCTGAACATCACCAGGAGAACCCAAAGTTACGATCGATAATACTTGAGTATCACCGCGTTGGAACAAACCAGTACCGTGAGTACGTGGTAAAAGTCCAACTTCTACATTCAAATCACGAACTTCAAATAATGAACGTCCGTCTAAACGTTGTTCTTTATCCAAAATTCCAAGTGTAATATATTTTTCAACATAAGTTTTCACGCGTCCCAAAATTATCTTTTGGATATCTTCGGCAATTTCTTTAGCCTTCAAAAGTTC
>Ga0208373_1004920_pt1 | contig 11534 bp, 7 predicted proteins | sample RifOxyC2_FD_184036 | JGI IMG/M metagenome (GOLD analysis project Ga0208373, IMG submission 184036) | Soil microbial communities from Rifle, Colorado - Rifle Oxygen_injection C2 (SPAdes) | ecosystem: Environmental > Terrestrial > Deep subsurface > Rock core/Sediment | place: Rifle, Colorado... | reverse complement strand
ATTTTTAACGCTCTTAGCATGCGTTTGAATAAATTTCTTCCTTGGAGCCACTTCGGATCCCATTAAGGTCGTAAATACTTGATCTGCAAGTTCCGCATCAGCAACAGCAATACGAATTAAACTCCTTGTTTCTTGATCCATTGTTGTTTCCCAAAGTTGTTGAGGATTCATTTCACCAAGACCTTTATAACGTTGAATATTTTGATTAGTAATTTCTTCTCTTTTACAAATTTCTTCTTTTTCCTCATCTGTAATTACATACCAAGCTTGTTTTCCTTTACTCAATTTATAAAGAGGCGGTTGTGCCACATAAAGATAACCTTTTTCAATAATTTCTGGGAAATGCCTATAAAACATAGTTAAAAGCAAAGTTCGAATATGCGCTCCATCAACGTCAGCATCAGTCATGATAATTACTTTATGATAACGAATTTTACTAACATCAAAAGTCTCTCCAATACTTGTGCCAAGCGCAATTACTAAACTTTTTATTTCATTATTTTCTAAAATTTTATCAAGACGTATTTGTTCAGTATTTAATATTTTGCCTCTCAGCGGTAAAATGGCTTGAATTTCACGCTTTCGTCCTTGTTTTGCTGAACCACCAGCACTATCCCCCTCAACTATAAAAAGTTCGCATTCCTCAGGATCTTTCGAAGAACAATCAGCAAGTTTACCAGGAAGCGTCATCCCTTCCAAAACTCCTTTTCGAATCACGGTATCTCTAGCCGCTCTAGCCGCTAACCTTGCTCTTTGCGCAAGAGAACATTTACTGACAATAGCATGAGCATCTTTTGGATTTTCTTCCAAAAACATTTCGAAAGCATCTCCAAATATTGTTTCTACAGCAGTCCTCATTTCCGCATTTCCAAGTTTTGATTTAGTTTGACCTTCAAATTGAGGATCAGGTAATTTAACAGACACGATAGCTGTCAAACCTTCTCTTACATCCTCAGCAGAAAAATTCTGGTCTTTTTCTTTTAAAAGATTATTATTACGAGCATAAGAATTTAAAACTCGAGTTAATGAAGATCTAAAGCCTGTTAAATGCATTCCCCCCTCTTGCGTATAAATATTATTAGCGTATGTAAAAACATTCTCTAAAAACGTACCTGTATATTGCAACGCCACTTCAATAATGCCTTCCTGCGCTTCTTTTTCTACATAAAATATCTGACCGATCGCTTCTTTATTATGATTTATATGCTGAATATAAGATTTAACTCCGCCCTCAAAATAAAATTCATATTTAAAATCGGCATCAAATCTTTTATCAATTAATTTAATAGTCACTCCTTTTGTAAGATAAGCCTGTTGTCTTAATCGGCCCAAAACAGTATTTATATCAAATTCAATTACTTTAAAAATCTGAGGATCCGGATAGAAAGTTATAACCGTACCTGTCCCCACAGCTTCACCCACAACCGCTATTTCAGAAACAGGCTCGCCTCCATTTCGATATTCTTGCCGATAAAGCTTATTATTTCTCCTTACCTCAGCGATTAATTTTGTCGATAAAGCATTAACTACTGATACACCAACTCCATGAAGTCCACCTGAAACTTTATATCCTCCCCCACCAAATTTTCCTCCCGCATGAAGCACTGTTAAAACTGTTTCTAAGGCTGACTTTCCTGTTTTTTCATGTCTATCCACAGGAATGCCACGTCCATCATCATCAACTGATACAGCTCCGTCTTTATGCAAAACAACTATAATGTTCTTACAATAACCAGCCATCGCTTCATCTATAGCATTATCAACTACCTCCCAAATAAGATGATGCAAACCTGCAATATCAGTCGTGCCGATATACATTCCTGGTCTTTTTCGTACAGCAGAAAGACCCTCTAGCACCTGAATATCGGATGCGTCATAGTTTTGACTCATACTAAAAAATTAAGGTTTTGCTTTTAATTGTGCGCTATGTATAGCCCGTGCTCTTACTAATCGCTTTTTTACAGGAGCTCGTCGATAGCGTATACCGCGTACAAATGGAACTATTTTCATTCCATGAATTCTTTTATAACGATTCACAAGCCGCTCAAAAGATTCTCCTTTTTGGCGTACTACTTTTCTGCACACAAAATGTTTTCCAAAAAAAACTGAAGGAACTTGAGACATAATATTTAAAAATTTTAAAAATAAAAAAACATTACAAAGACTATTTTATTCTAAAGGAAATTACAAAGGGAAATCAAGAGGATTTAATAATTCTATTCGCATCCACCTCTCGCACATCAAAACATCTCTTCTCTTTCCCCACGCTCTCGCAAAACCCCCTGACCTTTGGGGAATAACTTAAAGCTATAAAAGGTTTATTAAACTTATGCGCCAAAATAATGGCATGAAGACGCATACCAATCACTAATTTTGCCTGAGAATAAAGTTCAAAAATCTTATTCAAATCTGAACAATATTTTTGTACATGAAATAAATTTTTATTCTCTATTTTTTCTTTTATTACAGCTAAATATCTCTCATCATCATCTCTTAATTTTTCAAACGGAATAGCAATAATTTCATATCCTTTTTCGCGAATAAAATAATTACACAATTTAATTATTTCTGACTCAAATTTTTCTTTTTCTTCTTCATTTAACCATTTTCGAAGAGATAAAATAAGGTAATTTTTATAATTGGCAACCGGCAATCGATAGTTAGATATTTTTATATTTAAGGCTAAATCTTGGACTAATTTAATCTCTCCCTTCACGTCAATTTCCTTTAAAAGTTTCAAGGATTTCTCATCTCTAACGGTTATTTCGCAAGCTTTATTAAATAAGAATTTAACAATTTTTTTACTGCAATTATAACGTAATGGCCCAACAGAATTCCCTAAAATTCTTACTTTTTTCCGCAGTAAAATCGCTAGAAACAAATGTATTCCCCAAATAAAAATAGCTTTAGAATTATCATCTTGCATTAGTCCACCACCACCAAAAATAAACTCATCAGCTTGGAAATAAGCTTTTAAAGTTTTAAAAATTTTTAAACCTAAAAAAGATTTAAGAAATGATCGGAAACCTGCAGGCAGAAAAAAAACCGCTAACACCTTATGATCTTTTTCAGTTTGCTCTGGAGAATAACTCAAAACTGTTATTTTTTCTTTAGGATACAAAGTCAAAAGACCCTCCAAAATCAATTCATCACCAATATTAGTAGCTCCGTAATTACCGCAAATGAGAATATTCATACTTTTTTATTTACTTTCCTCCTCTTTACTTTCTTCTTTTGTTACTTCTGCGTTTTCTTCTTTTATATTATCTTCCTTTTTACTTTCTTCTTTTGTTACTTCTACATTTTCTTCTTTTTTATCTTCTTTCTTACTTAAATTCTCGACATCTCCATTTTCTAACCATTCCCCTTTTAATCGTGCTGATTTTCCAGATCTATCACGCATAAAATACATTTTTGCTCGTCTAACTTTTGCTTTTTTCAAAATTTCTATTTTAGCAATCAATGGAGAATAAATTGGAAAAGTTTTTTCAACTCCAATACCTTCAACAATTTTTCTTACTGTAAATGTAGAATCAACCCCATTACCAGAATTAATTTTGATTATCAAACCAACAAAACCTTGAATACGCTCCTTATTACCTTCTTTGATTTTCTGATGAACTTTTACAGTATAACCAGCTTTAAGAAGCGGTAATTGTTTTGGTTTTGACTGCTCGGAAACGAAATGAAGTAAATCTTGAAACACTTTATTAAAGTTTAAATTCTAAATTTGCTTCATGAGTATAAGCAAGCAAATTCATTAAATCAATAGAATTTTTACAATAATCGCTAACTGATAAATTGGCTTAATTGTTTTGTTAATTTATTGATTCCAACAATATTAGATTTATCTTTTAAAAGCTTAGTAACGAACATATCATTACAATCTACTCGATATAGAAAATCTTGTTTTGACATCACACTAAAACGAATAGGATTCCTGCTATCAACTTCTTTATCCAAAAAAGACTCAATTACACTGTGATCAACTGTACCAACAATGAGCAAATCCACAGGAGATTCCTTTTTTAAGAACACTCCTGACATTAAAATAAATTCAATTTCACCTAATTTTGATAGTTTTCGAATTAAAGCATCTTTCGCGTCCATTGTTTTCAAAAACAAGTTCTTTAATTCTTCATATATTAGACAGCTCGCATTTAATTTAAAATATTTTTTTCGATTTTTTGCTCTTGAAGTAAGCAGTCCAATTTTTTTCAAATTATCAACTTCACGTCTAATTGAATTAATTTGTTCATTTAAAACCCTAGTAAGTTCTCTTACAAAATATTCATTATCTGGGTTCATGAGAAACAACTGCATTAATTTAACACGAGCACTTGAAGTAAATAAACGTTTTAAAATATTCATAATTTGTATACATATTTTATACAAGATGGTTGCATTGTATAAAATTTAAGATCAGAAATCAAGCCTTTTTTTAATTTCATCTCAAGGAAGTAATGCTGATAAATAAATGATTTATATTTTTTTCCACTTTACAAGTTAAAAAATATGTTCAAGAAATAAAGGATTTTTTACTACAAAAATTATCATATTTTTTTGAACAAAAAATTGATTCAAAATTTAAAAGCTATCACTGTTTTTAAAATAATAGTACTATACAAACAATATAAATTTTAAAATTTACATTATGAAAAAATTTTTCCTTCTATTTCCTACTTTCTACTTCCTATTTTTTTCTTTTTTATCTTCTTCTTTCGCTCAAACAATTTATCTTCCTACGGAAACTTTTTCTCAATATCTTCCAACTGTAAAAATTCATGCCTTTTCACTTGATGATAATGATAATTTAACAGCACAATCGCTCGGCTCAGGGACTTTAATAAATAATCAAGGCGTTATTCTTACAAATAATCATGTAATCCAAAATCTATATTATGAAGAACAAACTCATGATGCTTTTCAAATTTGTCTTACTAAAAGCAATGACATCCAAAATCCTATTTGCGAATTCACGGCCTCAGTAATTGCTAGAAATATAACTCTTGATCTTGCTTTACTAAAAATCGAATCAACTGATATTCGAGGTAATAATTTAAATTTCAATTTTTATCTGCCTTATGATAATTCTGCAAAACCGCAAGTTGGCAACAAAATCTCCGTACTTGGATTTCCTGATACAGGAGGAAAAACTTTGACGGTAACAGAAGGAATTATTAGCGGTTTTATCAATATCAATAATATTTCATACATAAAAACTGATGCGGATATCTCTTTTGGCAATTCCGGAGGAACAACCGTAGATAATAACGGTAATTTGATTGGAATCCCAACTTATATTTCAACAAGCTATTCCTCAGAAAGCCTTGGTTACATTTTCCCTATTGCCGAAGCAAAAACTTGGATAAATGAGAATATTAATTCAAAAATTATAACTAATGAAATAGCTAACGCTAATCTCAAAACTTTGATGTTGAGTTTTATCAACGCCAATGAAACAGGATATTATAAGAATTTTTTTCCACCATATGAAATAAACATAATTAACAATTGGAAAATAGGCAATTCGCTGGAAGACGCTTTTGATCAAAATAATTTATATGGATACTCATCTGCAAACAGCATCGTAATTTATCCTATTAAACCTGAAAAAAATTCTTTTCTTTCTATTTCAATATATATTCAAGATTACGGATATTCAGTAACTCTTGATGATATTATCAGAGATTTGTCTGAGTACCTTTATGATGACGAAAAACTTAATTACGAAAAAACTAATTTTAATCAAAAATTTCCAGCAATAAAGCAAACTGAAAGTTATGAGGACTGGTGGTATTCAGATGGAGATATTATTAATACAATTTCGTATCATATCCCATACGGAGATAAAGTAATTAGTATTTCTTACAGTTATAATGAAAATGACCAGCTTGCTGAAGTTGATGAGATTCTTTCATCTTTTAAAATTGATATGTCAGCAATAAATTTTGAAGAAATCACTTATTTAGAAAATAAAAATCCGAATATCAAAGTTTCTTTGCCTGAAAATCTATCAGACTGGTACTTAACTGACGGAAGCTATAAACAGGAAAATGCCAATTTCTTCAGCGCAGATTTTGGGAACAAAAAGAATTCCAATTTCTATTTATCAATTTATAACGCGGAATATTCTGATCAGAATCATCAAGAAAATTTTGATTTATTTAAACAAGACACTCTAAATTACGCCACACAAGCAGATTCGGAATTTTTATCGCAAGGCAAAATTATTATTGATGGTTTCGAAGGATTTTACCTTAAGACAAAATATGATTATGAATATTATGATCCAACTATTGAAATTACTACTTATATCAATTTAAACAAAACAAATTATTTAGTTATTTACTTCTCAATTGATGAAAAAAGCTACGACAAAGAAATTACAAATTTAAGAACAGTTTTAAAAAATATTAAATTAAATAACAATGGTGTCGGTAAATATTTAGTGCCAAGTTTCTATGCTGAAATAAACGAAAATTTAAGCGATATCAAAAACTATATTTATCAAGAAAATATCAAGAATTTAGATAAAATTAAAATTTTTGGAGAAAAATCCCCTATCTCTTTTCAACCAGCAGAACCGCTTTCCAGAAAAGATTTTATCGTTTGGGCCGTAAAAAGCTTAGGTGAAAATGAAGACTTTCAAAATTTTGAAAAATTATATATGGGATGCGAAAAAGATTGTTTGAAAGATGTGGATTATAACAAAAATAACGGCATGTATATTGCTTTTGCTCAAAAAAAAGGTGCTATTACTGGAGTAGAAATTGATGGAGAAAAATATTTTTTACCAGAGAAACAAATTTCTCTTACCGCCGCCATCAAAGTTCTTTTTGAACTTTATGATTACGAAGTTTGGTCAGCTCCTTCTTTCATAGACTGGTACATTCCGTATCTGCAACTTGCCTATAAAACAAATATTTTACCATATGGAGTTAATGATGTTTCTTATCTGCTCACAAGAGGAGAAGGCGCGTATATGATTGATATGTTGAGAAATGATAAATTATAATTCGTGATTCGTGATTCGTGATTCGAACCACGAACCACGTTTCCCTACTTCACCTTATACGTCCACACCCCATCCCAATTTTCTAAAGGCGGAGTTTGCGAAAATGCCTGGCAACGAGCTAAGAAAACTTTGCTGGGATCATCATTCGGACGAGCTGTTAGAACTTGATTGAAATAATTCTGCGCTTCGATGAAGTTTTTTTGCTGATAATATTCAAATCCTTTTTCAAAATTTTGAATTGCTAGAATAGCAGGTTCAGGTAAACCTCCTTTTTCGCTTAAAAGTTCGTAAATGGTAATAGGAATATCTTTTCCTTTAACTCGAATTTTATCAAGTTTCCTAACTTCAAACTGATCTTTAATTTTTTCATAAGTATTTTCGCTTAAACAAATATGCGTTTTGTATTGTTTATTAATTCCTTCGAGTCGTGAAGCCAAATTAACGCTATCGCCCATGGCTGTATAATCAATCCGGTCTTTTGATCCGACATTGCCAATCACGGCTATTCCAGTATTTAAACCGATTCGATATTCAAGACTATTTATATCAATTCCTTTTTCCGCAAAAATATCTCCATAATTCTGGCTCCATTTATCTTTTAGATATTGAAGTTTTTCTCTTTGAGCTAGAGCACTTTTGCAGGCAAAATAAGCATGATCCGCAACGTCAAGTGGTGCATTCCAAAATGCCATGATAGCATCGCCTTCATACTTATCCAAAGTCCCATGATTTTCCAAAATAATTTTTCCCATAACTTCAAAATATTCATTCAATAATTTAACTAAAACCTGCGCATCAAGTTTTTCTGAAAAATTTGTGAAATTCTGAATATCTGAAAAAAAGATAGTGATTTCTTTTGATTGTCCGCCAAGATTAATTTGTTCAGGATTATCACTGATTTTCTTTACTATCGTTGGATTAACATATCTTGAAAAAGCAGTTTCAATTTGTTTTTTTTGTTTAATTTCAGTGAAATAGCGATAAAGATAAATTGAGATAAAGCTCAAAATAATTGCTAAATAAGGATAAACCATATTTAAAATTATTCCATGATCGAAGCTGAATTTAGCTATGAATGTATAAGCGCCTCCTGCGATTAAAAAGAAAAGCACTGATGGCAAAATGCCAAAATACATAAAAGCCAAGCAACAAATTAAAGCAACTCCAAAAATCGTAGCTATTTGCCCAATTCGGCTTTGATCTTGTAAAAAATCTTGGTCAAGGATAGTTTGGATGGCATTAGCATGAATTTCAACACCGGGCATTTTTGAGGTATCTGAAGTCGGCACTAATTGTCTATCTTGAAATAAAGCAGAGGTAACACCAATTAAAGCAATTTTATCTTTTACAAGATTCTTATCAAAGTTATTATTATAAACATCAATAAAAGATAGATATGGAAATGATTTATATGGTTCTCCATGAAAATTAATATACATTTGAAGATAATCTGTAGTCGGAATGTCGATTTTAGGATTTTTTGTAAAATTAAAAATATTATCATGATAATTTAAAGAAATATCAGGATTATCTGTTAAATATTGATGGGCTATAGAAGCAGAAAAACTTTCGTGTATTTTAGCATTATAAGTATAAACAAGCGGAATTTTTCTAATAATATCGTCATTATCAAGCATCGTATCTCCAAATCCGCTCCATTTGATTTTACTTTGAAAAATTTGATCTGATTCTTGTAATGCTATTTGCTGAATAGGCGTATTTTTATTTGCAGGATATTCAAAACTGCTATGTCTCAATAAATTTATTTTATCAGAATATTTTTCAAAAGTTTTTACAAGTTTTAAATCATTAGGATTAGCATTCTCAAAATATTCAATTATATTTTTTAGAACTTCACTATCTTTTTTTGATTCTTTAGCGATAGAAATTAAATCATCTTTAGATAAAAGCGATTTTTTTTCTAAAAAAGTAAAATCTAGACCCACAACCGATACCTCATTTTCCAATAAATTTTCTATTGCTGTTGCATAATATTCACGAGTGATATCAGTTAAATTTTCTGAATTAGAATTTATTGTTTTATCGTCAAATCCAATAATAATTATATTAGTTTCATTTTTTTCTTTTTTGTCATAATACAAATCCTGGATTTTTAAATGCCAGGCTTGAAAAATTTGAAAATACAAAAGTATAATCAGTAAAATAGACAAAAATATTCCTGTTAAGACTGCCATCAATAATTTTTTTACTTTTTTTATCATGAAATAAAACAGATAAGATCATTATCTATTTATTTTAGCACAAAATGACTGATAAATTAAGCTGAGATTAGAAAAAATGCTATAAAGGAAATGCTTAAGCTTTGGCAGACAGGCGCAAAGGAGAGGATTTAATAATTTTCTTTAATTAATTTTTTTGGAATTTTCGTCTTTTTAAACCATATAATCCCATCCCTAATAATATCAAAGCCATTTGTGTATCCATTGCTCTTCCATTTATAGCTGTATTATCACAGCCGCAACCTCCTGGGATTGCTTCATCTGGATTATCTGGAGCTGTTGTGGGAGTTTCAGGAGATGAAGTGCTGTCATCTAAAACAGGTAAATCAACACTATAGTTAGGCGCATTTATTGTTTGTCCGACCTGAATATCTTTTACTTCTGTCCCGTCAGGGAATTTAAAGTCAGCAGTTACAACACCACTTTCTCCTATAATTTTAAGTGCTTCTTCTATATCGCATGAAGCAGTTCCTATATTTCTTGAACTATGATCATCGTCTGCAGGAGCAGATTTATTTTGCCATGTGCCAGGAGCTAATGTACCTAATACTTCATGCGCTACACCCATTTCTTCTGATGTGCCATTGGCGTGTAAAGTTACGGTCGTAGTTTCACCTGCTAAATTTTGAAGATAAATTGTTAAAGTATCACTATCTTCTGGGGACTCAAATGTAACTTGATATTTAACACTAACTTCTTTATCTTCTACAGCCTCACCATCTATTGTTTGTTTTACCACATCATCACCTCCATGTTCGACCGTAAGACCTTCTTCTTTTTCTATATCAACCTCTCCTCCATTATCAAGGCAAAACGAGCCTTCACAGGCATTTTCAGTTGCATCATCATCATCTCCAGGCGCCCAAGTAACAGTTGGAGTGTCTTCAGGAGTTGGCACAACTGTTGGTTCTATTGTTGGATCTTCGATATATGGGGTCGGAGTTGAATAATCTGAATAGGGAGTGGGAGTGATTTCAATAGGAGGGGTCGGTTCAGGAGTAGGAGTAGGCGTGCCGGCAGGAGCTAGGTCATCTGTTGGAGAGTTGCGGAAAGAAAAAATTGAAGTGGCTCCAGTATAAGATTCGCCTAAAGGTGCTTCAAGTGGTTCAGTTATATCTGAAGCAGATAATTTATATACTTGGTTATTTGTCATTCTTAATATTAAAGTGTCATCTGTCGCATTATATCGCATGTCAACAATACCCTGTGTTGGGAAAGGTAATTCTACAGTTATCTTAGGATCACCATTCAAAGGTATTTTTGTTAGAACGTCTCCAGTTGTTAATGCAAATATAGCATCTGGACTGATAGCTAATTTACTTAAAACTGCTCTACCTTCCATATGAAATAAAGATTCTCCTTCACTTAAAGGAATCATTGAACCGTCTCCTGCTAATTCCATCGCATAAACATCATATTCTCCATTTACTACCATAATTGCATTATTTCCATCCTCATTAGAATATAGAGCCATAGTTGCTACACAATCATCTGCTTTAGCTTTAGGAAATAAATCTTGTAATGTGAGTGGATTAGATTCTATTAACTTTTGTCCATTTGGATCCAATACACAATATTGAATGATTTCTTCAGTTTGACTATATCCCGCCACAAATAAATTATTTCCTACTTTTACCCCTTGTGTTTGTGATAAATAAGGAATATTAAATTGATGAGTTCTTGTTAAGGTTTTAACTTCTCTATTTAATTTTGCAACAATAATATCACCATCTTTACCATTATCTAACATAACATAACCATCCGTTACTTCAGTTACTCTAGTCATTGTGCTTGTATCAAAATCAGCAGTTAGGTCTTGAATGCTTGCCGGTTGTCCTTCTGTTGTAAAAGAAGATAGATACAATGCTCCATTTGCTAATAAAACAATATGTATTCCCTTACGCGTATCAGCAACAGCGCTTTCAATTTCTTTACCTTTTAAATTATCTGGCAATAAAGTCTGAATTTTATCAATTGGGAAAGCAGTACCTTCGATTGATGGGATTTGATTATTTATAGCGCCTCCTGCCTGTGCAGTATTCGATGGTCCTAAGGCTTGCGCACCGAATAACGCTCCCATAACCGCCGCTGTTCCAGTTATCCAGGAAGGCATTTTTCGCCCCTCTTCTCTTATATCGCTTTTAGCATTTTCCATAATTGACAAAATTAGAAAATGTTTTTAACATATATTAAAATATACTCTTAGAGATTTGTAAAGTCAAGTTTTGGCTTTTAAAATGAGATTGTGAATTCATTTAAGTTAGGGCTTAATACAG
>Ga0208373_1004919_pt1 | contig 11537 bp, 17 predicted proteins | sample RifOxyC2_FD_184036 | JGI IMG/M metagenome (GOLD analysis project Ga0208373, IMG submission 184036) | Soil microbial communities from Rifle, Colorado - Rifle Oxygen_injection C2 (SPAdes) | ecosystem: Environmental > Terrestrial > Deep subsurface > Rock core/Sediment | place: Rifle, Colorado... | reverse complement strand
CCGCAGATGGCCTGCCCCAACACACCCCCGTATGTCAAATGCTTTCGAGCAAGCGACATACGGGGGTGCTTCATTTTTATGGTATAATATACTTCGGAAAGTAAATGCTTCTGCCCACGGTTACGGCTTTGGGCGATTGAAATCTGGACACAACAATAAGTGAGAGTAGATAAGGTCACGGCTTTATTTAGAGTGCTGTTGCTGTGTTCCAAAATGATGAACTTGGTATAAGATATTAGTGGGAATAATGTCCTCAAATAAAATACAGCCCTGAGAGTATTCTAAGGGCAGTGACACGGACGATGTCTTATATTTTTTGACGGCTCTTCCTGGGTCAACCCGAACGACAACCGCAACGTGCCCTATCTGAACAGGGACGGTTCCAACCGCAAGCTTAACCTCAACTGGTTCGACAACGACTGGAACGAGAACTGCCGGTTCCTGGCCGTCCGCCAGTCCAATCATTCTCCCTCAACACCTGTTGGGGGAGTTTCGTTATAATAAAGTTCTCGGTGTTGGATTTTCTTTGAATAATTTCATCCACCCGCCGATCATCCGTCCAACCTCGGTCAAAGGAATTGATAGGGCTGTCAGTTTGTTGGTATCAATTTCTTTTATCTCCCAGAGTAACTTTACGAAAAATTTGAGTGTATCAAATTTGGCATTAAGCTGTTCAATCGATTCCATTTTTTTATCTCTTGGTTGATAGCTGGCGAGTAGAGCAATCTCTAAACAATCGGTAAAAAAATTATCTATTTTTTCTCCCAAAGTATAACGGGTAATTTTTGGCAGGTGAATTAAAAATGAGTGCCAAAGTTTGTATGCTTCATTGAGCTTAGCTATAATAGGGATATCTTCTTGTTTGTTAGAATTAAAATTTTGCGTATGAAAATTAGGTTGAGCCATAGTTATAATGACATTATTGGATTAAATAATTTGTTTTCGGCGTGGGAGGAGTTTATTGTCGGCAAAACTAACAAGGACGATGTTCAATCTTTTTCTCTTAATTTGTTTGATAATGTTGCCAAATTGCACGATGATTTAGTCAACAAAACCTATAAGCACGGCGGTTATTATAGTTTTTATATCAACGACCCTAAACGCCGACATATCCACAAAGCCAAGGTCAGAGATAGATTGCTCCATCACGCCATTTACCGTCTGCTTTATCCATTTTTTGAAAGAACGTTTATTAGCAATTCTTATTCTTGTCGGTTGAACAAGGGTGTATATAAGGCCATTGGAAGTTTTGACGCTAAGTCATATAAAATAAGTAAAAATAATACTAAAACCTGCTGGGTTTTGAAGTGTGATATAAAAAAGTTTTTTGACAGCATTGACCATAAAATTTTGCTCAACATTTTGAGCGAGTATATTCCCGACCAAGACATAATTTGGCTTTTGGAGAATATAATTAACAGCTACCACAATGAGTTAAAACACGGTGTTGGTTTACCGCTTGGTAATCTTACTTCCCAGCTGTTTGCCAATGTTTATATGAATGTTTTTGACCAATGGATAAAACACAAACTCAAAACCAAACATTATATCAGATATGCTGATGATTTTGTAGTTTTCTCCCGTGACAAAAAGTGGCTGGAAAACATTATTGAGTCAATGCGGGAGTTTCTTTTGAGTAAATTAAATCTAACTTTACATCCTACAAAGATAAGTTTAAAAACTCACGCTTCGGGTGTGGATTTTCTCGGGTGGGTGCACTTTCCTGATTATAAAAAGTTGAGAATAAAAACTAAACAAAGAATGTTTAGGAAATTGGCAAATAGACCACTACCAGAAGTTCTTCAATCTTATTTAGGATTGTTTAGTCACGGCGACACATTTCAAGTTGAAAATGATTTGCGAAATGTTTATTGGTTGCTCGGCGAGTAATTTTTAAATTTTTATTCTGTTAAAACTTTCACGATTTCTCTGCCAAAATCATGCGCGACCGGCGGTCCGGAAGCGGTAGTGATGTTACCATCGGTTATCACATCTGTTTCCGCGTATTCAGCTCCATTTTCCACCAGTATCGCCGGTAATTCTCCGTCTCCGTTCCAGCCGGTGGCTTGGATTCCCTGTAAAACTCCGGCTTTGGCTAAAATCCTGGTTGAAATACAAATTGATCCATAAGGTTTTCCACTGCTTTTCCACTTGCTTAATAATAAATAGACTTCTTCTTTATCTAAAAATTCCATCGCGCCCGGTCCACCGATTAAATATAACCCATCATACTCCGCCACATCCAAATCTCTAATTTCCAAATCCGCCATCACCACAGTTGTCCCGTCTTTGCCAACCGCCTCGCCACCGCTGTCGCTCGCGGTTAGCACCTCAACTCCGGCTTTTTCAAGCTCTTCTTTGGTTCCTGAATATTCAACCTGTTGGAAACCTTGGCTGGCAATTATTAAGACAACTTTTTTACTCATAAACTAAGCTAAACTTCTTAATTTATATTCCTGTTTTCGGCCGACAAAATGTTCTTCCGTCCGGCAAATCGCCTCGTAATGATGGGGCGGGCCGAGCAAACACAAACCGTATTCAAAAGATAAAACCTGTTGTCTTATTTCCGATGCCAATTCCGGATGCTCTTGTTCATCATCAGCCATCATCAATAAAGTGTTTAATCTTTTTTCTATATCATCCAAAATCACTTGAAACTCCACAATCTTTTTTTCATATTTTATCCGTTCGGAAGCCAGCACCGATTGGGCGGTATATCTGGCAACATCTTCATTAACTCCGACCAACGCCTCACACATTTGTACCCGTTCTTCAGTATCAAAAAACATTGCCGGGTTCCCGCTATGTAAATCGCGAAAAGTTCCGCCGTATTCCAAAAATCCTTTATATTTTCTTTTCAATTTTGGCTCCAATTTGCCGATTAAAAATTTCTCTCCCATTTCACTTTCATGTATATTAAAAAATTCTTCAAAAGCCCGACGATATGGCCACAACTTTTTCCCAAAAACAATAATAGTTTTCTCCATTTCTTCAAGACTAAGGTCAAAGTTGGTTTTCATCTGTTCATACGCCTGTTTAGCGTCTTCTTTGGTATCATTAGGAACCAAAGGAGGCATTTGTTTTACCAAATGAGAAAAAATATCAAGGGTATGTTGCATTAAAGGGTTGTGCATATAGAGCATTTAAACATACAAACATTTAAACATACAAACATAAATGCTTATTGTTATTATAACATAAAACCGGGCAAATACTAAAACCAGCACCACTTTGATAATAAATATAATTACACACAAAAAAACAAACTAAATAAAATTTTAAACTATTCACAAATCAGGCTCTGCCAAAGTGGTGCTGGATAAAACAAGGATAAAAAAAGCCCCGCGCGGTTAAGCAACGGGGCTGAAGTTGGGGAGGGCGCCGGCGACATCAGTCGCCGATTCCCTCCAGTTGGTTGTACTCCTCCAAGGAGCAGGGCTCCCCGGAGGGCTCGTAGCGGCAGCAGACTGCCTTTTGCGCCACAATGACGTCCTTGGAGATAGTTCTCGTGGTCTCGGACCACGAGATCACCCGCCGAGGCGGGAGCTCGGCCTCCCCGTAGGAGGAGGCGTACTTTCTCTCCACCGGGACGAGGCGAACCTCGCCGCTGCGGGTCTGGTGACCCACCGAGACGGCGAGCGCCAGGGCAACGAGGATGACGGCAACCACGAGAACGACAACGAACATTACGATATTCTTATTCACTTTGCCCTCCTATGGGCGTTTTTACCCGGCACCATACCGGATAAAACAATTAAGTATAGCACAAAAAAATGCTTTTGTCAAGCATTTTTCATCAATATTTAGCTAAAATTAGCTATTTCTTATGAAGAACATACATTGCAATCCCGCCGGCAATACTGACATTCAGGCTCTCTTTTTTGCCCAACATCGGGATATGGACGACTTTATCGCATAATTTCAAAATATCCTCCGTAACCCCCTCTACTTCATTGCCAACCACCAACGCAAAATCCCCGCTTGTCTTAAAGTCTTTAATATCAATACTATCGGCCGTTTTCTCCAACGCCACTATTTCAAACTTGTCTTTTTTCAATTTTTTGATTAAGGTCTTCAAATCTTTTTTAACTTCAAACGGCATCCACTTTTCCGCCCCCAAAGAAACCTTGTCAATCTGTGGTTTTGGCGGAGCCGGCGTGTAGCCGACTAAAAAAATCTTGTCTATGCCAAAAGCATCAGCAGTTCTAAACATTGCGCCGACATTATGACAAGACCTGATATTCGGTAAAATCAAATAGAAAAAATTTTTACGCATAAAAAGAATTACCCCGCCCGGCTTGATAGCGGGGCGGGGAATAATTTTATAATCCCATTTCTTCATCCAATTCCTGCCTGATTCTTTCATTTTCCATTATTCTGGCTCTGGTTTGTTCCGCTTCCTTCACTTCTTCCTCCGCGCGATTATTTAAAACCTGATTCTGCAACATTCTTGTTTCTTCATACTGCTCTCTAAATTGTTCCAGCTTGTCGGCATATTCCGCCCGTATTTCTTCAAATCTACTTCTTAATTGTTCCTCATTTAGACCCTCGCTGACAATTCCTTGAATCTCTTCCGCGCGCTCTCTGATTAATTCCCGCTTTTGTTCAATTAATCTTTGCGCGTCTCTCAACAATAAAGATCTTTGCTCAGCGTTCGCGTCGCCGTTCTTTATTTTTTCCACCAATCCTTCTTGGCGTTGTTTATATTCAAGACGAATCGCTTCCAATTCCGCTTTTCTTTCTTCCTGTAATAATTGCAGGCTCTCTACTTTTTGTTCTTCGGAAAGTTCGTTATTGTCTAAAATGCCTTTCTTTTCTTCTTGATATGTTTTTACCGCGCCGAGATATTTTTCAATTCTTTCCCTGACATTATATAAATGTTCAGAAGTTCTCTCAGTCATTTCCTCGTCGTCTATATCGCCAATAAAAGTTTTCCCATGCTCCAACATTTTCGCTCTTAATTCTTCAATCTTACCCTCAAACTCTTCGGGGGCATTTTCTCCCAATTTATTCAAAATTGCGTCCCTTCTTAAAAGATGCGTAGCTAAATTATTTTTTAATTGTTCAACTCTTTCCGTTGTCTTGTCCGCCCATTTATCTTTTCTTTCTTGTATTTTTTCAAGGTGCCTTTGCGCGACTTCAATCATCTGCTGAGCTTTTTCCTGAGCTTGAGGGCTAGTGCTTTCCGCCAGGATTTTCTCGGCGATTTTCATTCTTTCCTCAGCATAAATCATTTGTTTTTCCGCTTTTTTTACCGGATCAAGAGTTAGCGCTAAGACAATTCGTTCTCTCCAATCGCGAAGCCACAATCCAAAACCGTCCGGCACGCTGACTTCGTCTATTTCCACACCTTCCAACGCTTCTTCATCATCCAATTCTTCAAGAACTTGGTTCACATCGTCCGCGTTTTGTTCATCTGTCGTCTCTGTTTGAGCAGACACGAAAGAAATAGCAAAAATTGCTATAAAAAAGCTTACTAATAAGCTTAACAACAAACTTTTTTTCATATTGATTTGTTAAAATTAATTATTATTTGATATATGTATCGTAGTCTTTTAGGAAAGAAGTGTCAACCTCCTATATTGGACTTGAAACTCTGGGTAAAAACAAAAAAACAGCCACCAAAAGCATGATGCCTGCGAATAAATAATAATAAATACCGGCGAAACCCTCATTTTCCATTTGTGTCGCGCCTGAAAAAGCCCCAAACTTGTCGCGTTTGTTATCCATATGTTTATGTTTATGTTTATATTTGTGTTTGATTAAAAAATCCTGAAGTCTTTAACGACAGGATTAATTATTTCTTATATTGAAAGTTCATCATCCCCGCCTTCTGTCTGTTCTTCAGACATTGGCTCCATATGATCGACATGATCTTCATGATCCGCCATTGGAGCTTCCGGAGCTTCTTGCGCCGGAGGAGGCATCATTGGGGACTCTTCCTCTTTTTTGCCAAATAATTTTCCAAAAAAACCCATACTTTTATTTTTAAAAATTAAATTTTTACTAATTAACTATTATAGTATAGCACAAAATTGACGTTTTGTCAATAGTGTCGTACAATATAATCACTTAAACACCCAACCACCCGACCACTTAATCACCCAATTGGCAAGTGGTTAAGTGATTAGGTGGTAAGGTGATAAAGTAAAAATTTATGCCAAAAAATATTTCCAGATATCTGCGTGAATTTCTTGAAAATCTAAAACAAAGCAAGGGGCGGACGGAAAAAACTATAGAAAATTACCGATTCTATATGTCCAGATTTATTGATTTTTTCGGAGACAAGAAGCCGGACAGGTTGACGGTTGATACAATCAAGAGATACCGGAAGTGGCTCGGCGAATTGATTGATGCGCGGGGCGAACCGCTCAAAAAAAATACTCAAAACTACCACCTAATCGCTTTGCGGAACTTTTTGAGGTATTTGCAATCCAAAAAAATCACCACTCTTTCTCATCGGGAGATAAAACTTGACCAGATAAACATGAAGAAACCGAGCGTATTGGGCAAAACAGACCTGGAACGGCTATTGGACGCGCCATTAAAAGATAAAACCGCGGGTAAAAATGATACTTTATCAAATCACAGAAACAAAGCTGTTCTTGAACTGCTTTTCAGCACCGGGATGCTGGTTTCCGAGATAGCCAAGCTCAAAAAAACTGATATTAACTTGAATAAAAACGAGTTGTCTTTATTAATTAAGAAAAACAAGCAAAAAACCGTCCCTCTCTCTGAACAAGCCAGATACTGGATAAAGCAATACCTTAATCTAAGAAAAGACTCCAACCCTTATTTATTCATCCCCCACGATAAACGGGCGGGGAAAAATAAAGATAAAGGCATTACTCCCCGAACAGTCCAAAGAATTGTTAATAAATGCGCAAAGTCCGCCGGCCTGCAGAAAAATATAACCCCCCACTCTTTCAGACATTCATACACTCTTTCTATGATTAAGAGCGGGGTTAGTGTTGAAAACATTAAGAAAACCCTTGGATTAAGCAATGACAACAGTAGTCGGTACTGTTGATACTCTATAATACCCAACCAACCTGATGCCAAATAAGAAGAATTGCTATAATCAAACATATATGCTATAATTATAGAAAAATTTATTACTGTTCAATTTATGAAATACGATGAGAAAATAAGGGCGATCAAACTAAGGCGCCAAGGCAAAAGCTATAACGATATCAAAACTAAAATTAAAGTCTCTAAAGGCACATTAAGTCTATGGTTAAGAAATATAAAACTTACTCCCGAACAATATAAAAAATTATATTTTACGGCTAAACAACAAAATGCTTATAAATTGGCAAAAAAAAGACAAAGCGAGATAAATGAAAGAAAAAAAATGATTTTTCTGCAAGCAAAAAAAGAAATACCCGCGTTATTTAATAATCCTTTATTCATAGCCGGTTTAATGCTATACTGGGCCGAAGGTGACAAATCTAAAAAATTTGAAATCATAAAATTCACTAATTCAGACTATAAAATGATTGAATTAATGATGCGTTGGTTTAGAAAATTTTGTGGAATTACAGAGAATAAATTTAAAATTCAATTACATATACACGAATTACACAATAAAATTGTCTTGGAAAAGTATTGGTCCAAAGTTACAAAAATACCCTTATCTCAATTCTACAAAACTCAAATTAAACCCACCTCTTTACAACATAGAAAAAATATGTTATACAATGGTACATGCTCTGTCAGAATCTATAACAGAGATCTATTTAGAAAGATAAACGCGTGGAAAATCAATTTTATAGAAAAAATAGCGATATAAATGCGCCTGTAGTTCAATGGATAGAACAAGGGTCTTCTAAACCTTAAATCCAGGTTCGATTCCTGGCAGGCGCACCGAGAGCGCATTGGTTGGTACCATGAACCACAAGGGTTCATGGCCGTGCACTCTTGTAGTGCGCGGTAATGGTAGATCAATCGCAGTTTACAATATAAAATATAAATCAAAGAATACACTGGGGTGGTCATGGTATAATGGTTATTACTTCGGCTTGTGGAGCCGAAAATACGGGTTCACCCCAGTACTAGATCCGCCAGCCGGCGGATCAGTACGGGGTAGTCCTATACTGAGCTTTGCTCTAGTATAGGGCAATTCCCTCAAAACAATTTAAAAAAAGAATACACTGGGGTGGTCATGGTATAATGGTTATTACTTCGGCTTGTGGAGCCGAAAATACGGGTTCACCCCAGTACTAGATCCGCCAGCCGGCGGATCAGTACGGGGTAGTCCTATACTGAGCTTTGCTCTAGTATAGGGCAATTCCCTCAAAACAATTTAAAAAAAGAATACACTGGGGTGGTCATGGTATAATGGTTATTACTTCGGCTTGTGGAGCCGAAAATACGGGTTCAATTCCCGTTGGCCACCCCAGTGTATTTTTTAAATCAAGAAACCCCTTTTCTGTGGGTTCTTTTTTTTAAACAAAAGATAGTATATACTATTACCGTATGAAAACAGACCCTAAAAAAATCTTATTGGTATCGGTATCTACCGGATCCGGCCATGTCAGGACAGCGGAAGCGCTTAAAAAATCCGCTAAAATTTTGTATCCTGATTTAGAAATAGAACATATTGATATGATGAACTATGTAAGTTCGCCGATGAGAAAAACCATCGTTGAATCTTATGATATTCTGGCGGAAAAAATTCCTGAAATCTGGGGATTTTTTTATAAAAAAACCAATTCGCCAAAAATCCTCCGCCTCACCCAAAAAATGTCCATGGTTTTCAATCAGTTCAATTCCGGCTCCTTTTTTAAATATGTCCTTCAATATAAACCGACCCATATATTATGCACGAATTTTTTATCAGCCTACGCCATTTTACCAATTCAGGAAAAAAATAAATTCAACGCGAAAATCAGCCTGCTAATGACCGACTATTTCTCGCACGATTTACAAATTGTAAAAAATATCCAACACTATTTCGCTCCAACCCCCAAAACCAAATACCATCTGGTTGAATGCGGTATTGATAATAAAAATATAACTGTCAGCGGAATACCAATAGATCCGGTGTTTTATGAAGAAAAAAATATTAACAAACTAAAAGAAAAATACGGAGCGAAAAACGACAAAACAAATCTGTTAATTTTGTCCGGCGGGCAAGGTCTGGTGGACACAACCGGTATCATAAAAACCTTAAGCAAATCCACCACGCAATACAGAGTTTTCGCGATTGCCGGAAAAAACAAAAAACTGTTGGCAAAACTGAAAAAACTGGAAGCATCCGGCAATGTGGAATTGCATCCGGTCGGCTGGACCGACGAAATGGACGAATATATGCGAGTTGCCGATTATATTATTACCAAACCGGGCGGACTGACAATTACGGAATGCATCGCGCTCAATAAACCGATTATCGCGATTTCGCCGATACCCGGGCAAGAGGAATGTAATTCTCAATATTTGCTTGAAAATAATCTCGGAGTGGTAGTCAGAACTCCATCGGATTTATTATATTATTTGGAAAATACTTCTTGGAAAAACAAAATTGAAAAACCGGCGAAAACGCCGGCTTCAAGGATTATTCTGAATAAACTATTGGAAATTTGATTTTTTATCTTGACGGGGTGCCATAATCATAATCTTCCGTGCCCACATCATAGTCTAAATATGTTCCCGGCTTCAATTCGGTTGACTGCAAGGCTGCTCCGGCCACCAGCGACAAAATAGAATACGCGCTCATCGCGACAAAAATCCCGATTATTCCGGTACGCAAAGTATCTTTGCCTTTTTTTACTTTTTGTTCGTCTCCGGCCGAAGATAATATCAAATATCCGGCGTAAACCGAATAAGCAAAAAACATTATTCCCACCACTCCCAGCATGACTTTTATCAATCGCGCGATTACAACCTGCGGTTCGTTTGGTGTGCCTTCTCCAATACCGGATTTTTTGGCAAATGTCTGAAATTGCTGTTCAAAAGAACTTGAGGCAGTGGCGCCTTGAGCATTAACAACCGAAGGAATGGCATAAAATACAAATCCTGCTAATAATATTACAATCAATAAATATTTTTTCATATATATTTTACTTTTATCCGGCAAACTCTTCCCAACAAGTCGGGTCGCCCTCCAAACAATCAAAATTTTCGCTTGGAGTTGGCTTTTCCAAAGCATCCTGCACACCGGAAGTAACGAAACTGGTAATCGCATAAGCTAAAACCACGACAAACAGGCCGATTATCGCCCTTCGTAATGTTGACATCGCCTTTTCAACCTTTTCTTCCCGGCCGCGAGCTGTTATAAACCAATAAGACGCCATCGCGACTAAAACAATAAAAATTGAACCGACAAAACCTAAAAATATTTTTATTACCGAAGCGATAGTAACCTGCGGGTCAACCGCGTCGGAATAACCGGCGCCTGTTTTGCCGGCATTAATTTGATCCATAATTTTCGTATTCAAATCCTGCGCTTGAACCGCGCCAAAAAAAACCGAAGAGGCCAAAATAGGAAAAATCACGGCGAATAAAAATTTTCTTTTTAAAATAAGATACATATTATTCCAAAGCTGCTTCCTTTGGCGCAGTTTCCGTCAATAGTCTTGGCACAATAAAGAAGGTGATGCTGTAAGCGCTGACCACAATTACCAATCCGATAATTGAGGCCTTTATTATTGACTGCGCTTTATCAACTTTGGCTTCCTCGCCTCGCGCGGTCATCCATAAAAATCCGGCATAAACCATTAAACTCATAAATATCACGCCGGAAAAATTCATTAGTATTTTTACCACCGCGCCCAAAGTGGAGGCGAATGTAGTTTCGGTCGTGTTGGAATTATAACCGGCCTCTTTGACCGCATCCTTAACCAATCCATCATCTCCCAGTCCGATATTTGGTTTAGTTTGGGCAAAAGCAATCATCGGCAAAAAAACCAACCCGGCCAATAATGTAAAAAATAGTATTTTTTTTATTTTCATAATATCAATTATTTATTTAAGGCGTTAGTGATAAGGAAGGTTATGGCGTAAGCGGACAAAACCAGCACCAAGCCGATTATGGTTCCTTTGATTATCTTTTGCGCTTTGTCAATTTGCGCTTCTTCCCCGCGGGCGGTCATCCATAAAAATCCGGAGTATACCATCAACAACAAGAAAATCAAACCCACCATGGTTAAAGCCACATTTATGGCTCGTCCGGCGATTGAGCCTAAAGTATCATCCGCATTGAAACCGGTTTTACCCCTGACGGTTTCTAAAGGGCTATTTGTTCCGCCAAACGCGTCTTTTAACCCTTGCGCCAAAACCAAATTAGGAAAAATCACAAAACTCAATGCTATCAATCCTATAAATATTTTTTTTAATGATTTCATATAATTTTGATAATTAAATGGATAATACTGCGAATAGATTTGTTTTATTTATGTCTGTCATTACGAGTCCCGATTAGGTTGGCGTGTAGTCCCGATTTCGCCTCAGCGAAATCGAGGATCCTCGATTTTGTCGATACAAAATCGGGATAATCTCGTTGTTTGATATTAATTTACGGGATTGCGACAGTCGCT
>Ga0208373_1004916_pt1 | contig 11552 bp, 10 predicted proteins | sample RifOxyC2_FD_184036 | JGI IMG/M metagenome (GOLD analysis project Ga0208373, IMG submission 184036) | Soil microbial communities from Rifle, Colorado - Rifle Oxygen_injection C2 (SPAdes) | ecosystem: Environmental > Terrestrial > Deep subsurface > Rock core/Sediment | place: Rifle, Colorado... | reverse complement strand
ATTAATTATTAAAAAAACAATTATGTCAAAAGTAGCTTCTTTCAAAATGTGTTCTTCTAAAGGAGAATCAAGATTGATGAGTGGTGACTATTGGGCAATCGTCGTTTTGTGTTCGGCCTTGTCTTTCCTTGTCCTAACCATGATGTAGGGTATAAATTAGCTAATTAATTAATCCCCTTTAAGGGGAGTAAACAAATAAAAATATGGAAAATGCAGAAAATGGCATTTTAAATGTTTGCCCCAAATGTGGCACAGAAACTTGCCAATGTGTAAAATCTTTTCACTTAGTGAAAAGACGGGATCACCCCCAATTTGAAACGCATGAGAGCTGGCTATTGCTCGCACTTTTCTTGCTAGAGACCATGGTCTTTACGGCGACGTGAATGACTTAAAAAAATAAAATAAATATATGAAATTAAATAATAATAATTTGTACTTTATTCCCACTTTAATCCTTTTATTGGTTAATTGGGCTAACTATACATTATTTGTATAACAATTATTAAATATATAATCCGGGACTGTACTTTGAAAATTTAAAAGCGCGTGATATTTCTCTACAATTGAATATAGAAAAATCTTTTCTTTTTTAAAAAATCCCTTAGCAGACAACTGTTTGTTTAAGGGGTTTTTTATTTTGTGCTATCGCCCAAAGGGCGACCACCCTCTGGGTGGTAATATTCCTTGAATGATGAATGTATTGTATAATATAAGGGTGAAAATAAAAATGAGGAATACATTAGGTTTCACCATTGTTAACTTAATCATTAGCCTAGCAGTGTTTGCTATCTTGAGTACTATTATTTTGGTAGCAATAGATCCAGCCAGTAGAATACAGGAAGCCAGAGATACGCGTCGACGGCAGGACGTGGTGGCCTTAGCTAAGGCTTTTAAAGACTATAGTCTAAATCATCAGGGGCAGTTACCCTTAGTCGGCGATATTAGTAACCGTAAAAGAGTTTTGTGTAGTAATATGACACGTTTGACTTGTGGAGATGATGCTGACGCCTGCTTGGAGATTGACACAAGCACTGATTTTTTAGACTCTTATTTACCCACTTTACCGATTGATCCAAGTAAAACTAATGCCGCTGATTCTGGCTATTACATCGAAGGCGATCCCAGTACTGGGCAAATCACTATTGGTGCCTGTAGCTACGACCAAGCAGCGGTCACTAATCAGCCGAAAATTAAAGCCACGGTTTTAGACTGCGGTACAGCTGGCATCGCTTATAATGGTTCTTGTTGGTATATCGCTGCTGCAGCTGCAGCTGTGAATTGTACTTACGTTTGTAGTGCGGGCTTTAGCTTGACTTGCGATGGTGGTGTGACGCCAACAGTGAATAGCTGTGAATTAAATCGTCAATTTGGTGTTTCGGCTTGTGGAGCTTGCAGTAATACCACTGGCGCTGGATTGGCATATTCTCCAGGCATCTACACCTTGACCGGTGCTTGTTATGAAGATAGCCAAGCTGATGTTTGTAATGGCTCAACTTCAGCTTATGGTAGGCCAATTTGCCCTTGTTATTAAAAATAAATTTTAAAACACTCCCCCTGACGGGGGAGTGTTCTGTGTAAATAAGAGAAGAATGTTTGCTGCTAAAAGCGGCATTTTTTATTTTATAGCATCTGTGTTATAATTTAGGAGAAATAATTTATTTTTACTCCATGAAAATTGCTAATTTTAACTATTCTTTAGGCAAAGTTTTTTTAGTTTTATTGATTCTTAGTCAAGCGACTATTTTCGTCAGTCTTAAAGCAGCGACTCCTAGTAAAAATCAAGTTTTGCCAGTTAATTTTTTCTTGAGTCAAACAGATTTTACACCGGGTGACAAAGCAGTCTGGCTAGCAGGCTTGGATAAAAATACAGATTGGCAAGTAGTCAATTTTTTGCTAGAAAATACAGAACAAAATATTAGTTTATATTTTCAAACTTTTAGAAACGAAGAGGGCTTATATCAGGCGGATAGTTTTTGGGATAGCGCTGACTATCCAGGGGGCAAGTATGCTTTAAGTGTACTAGCTCAAAATTTTGATGAGCAAGGCAAGATTATTACTCAAGAACAGTCAGCTTTACAAAGTTTATATTTAGCTAGTCTAGTGGTTTTAGCTGTCGCTGATACAGGAGACGACAATAGCACCTCTACGCCAGAGGATAACAATGCCACTAGCACAGCCGTAGTAGTTGAAGAATTTTTATTACCACCAGCCAGCGCCGAAGTCAGTGGTCAAAATATTGGTTTTGCTGTGCAATTAAATCAAGTCATAGCTGACAACCAAATAGTTGGGGGAGCAATCTTTACTTTAGATGGAGAATTAGCCACTACTTTAAGCTTCAGTAAAGAAAATAATAGTAGTGCGATTTACAACGGTGTTTTGGCTGACTCTAGTTTGTATGCTAACGGAGATTATTATTTAGTCGTTTGGCTCAATAATAATCAGAACTATATTTCTGAACCATTAGTTTTTAAAATCAATAATATTGCTGAAGAAGAGGTGACCACTGATCCGAATAATTATCAGATAAATTTAGTTAGTCCAGAAAATAATAGTAAGATTTCAACTAAAGAATTTTTAGTTAATTTTAGTACAAATTTTGCTGCTCAATCTTTAGGATTTTTATTATTTAAAGAAGATGATCCTTCGATTGGCGGTGAATATACAATCGAGAGAACAGATGGATTTACTTGGAGTAAGCTAGTTGATTTAGACGCTAGTTTTGTGACGGGAGAATATATTTTGTCCAGCATTGGTGTTGATGTAAATGGTGTGCCCTATGAACAAGTATTTAATTTAAATATTGATTTAGGTGAGACTTTTGAGAATGCGACTAGTTCGAATCCTTTATTGCCAGCCTTACCGGGTGATGAAAATAGTAGCTCAACTAATGCTACTTCGACTGATGAGGAATTTGCTACTTCAACTGTGGAAATAACTTTAACTCCGTATCTAGACGATTTGTGTTTAGCAGAAAATATCAGCGAAGCTAAAGCATGCGAAGATTATTTAAGTCGCGTTTATATCGAAAAAGAATGTGAGCAAGCTAATATTTTTAATTTACAAGATTGCCAAAACTATACTAAAGAGAAATACTTACCTAAAATTCAATGTTTTTTAGCTGATCAAAGTCAGTGCCAAGGGTTATTACAAACTGATTATCTTAATCGTCTAAGCGTCAAAGAACAGACTAGAATAAAAACGGACGATGTTTTAAAAAGTTATTTACAAAAGAATATTTCAGTGCAAAATTTACAGTCTAGTTTGGCGAATAATAATCTAAATAATTTTTTGCCACTGATAGATGCTACAACTAAAGAAGTATTTTTAGCTTCAGCTGAAAGCTACACTGCTCTACAGGTCAATGGGGCTTTAGATTTTTTAAGCAATGTAGTATTAGTATTTGATACAGACGCCGATGCTTTGAGTGATGATTTAGAGTTTTATTATGGTACAGATTTAAATAATCCGGACTCTGATAATGATAGTTATTTAGATGGTCAAGAAGTAGCCAATAATTATAATCCATTAGGAGTAGGGGCATTGGACAAAGAAAGCAATGATTTGGCTAAAGTTTTAAGTCAAAAACTAGCCTTAGCTCAACCAAAGCTAAATGCTAGTATAACAGCTGAACTGACAATCGATGAATTTTCTAAAGCTGATAATAGTTTGATTTTGACTGGCATTGCTCCAGCTAATACGTGGTTAAACTTATATTTTTATAGCCAAGTGCCATTATTAGTTAGCACCAAAAGTAATGCCCAAGGTGATTGGTCTTATCAGCTAGAGCAGGCTTTAGTTGAGGGTGATCATCAAGTTTATTTAGCTATCAACGATAGTCAGGGAAAAATTGTCAAACAATCAGCACCCTTGGCTTTAAATATTGATCAAGATAAAATAGTTGAACCAATCATTAATAATCTGGTTAATGATATAACAGTGGTTCCTAGTATCAATTTTTGGCAAACTTATCGCTGGTATATTTTAAGCTTGGGAGTTTTAGTTATGATCTTGTTATCGACTTATTTATTTTTTAAATTTCGTAAAGAAAAAATTAATACTTAAAATTTTTTAGTGAAGAAATATTATTTTATAGAAGACACTTTTAGAAATAGAATGATCGTGAGTTTGATCACGATCGCTGTCTTGTCGGCTTTTAATTCTTGGTTTTTATATAAAGATCAAAAATTATCACAAGCAGCTGTTACCCCGCTGACTTTTTTTATAGATAATAGCTTAACAGCTGATTGTTTGGTGGGTACTGGTAACTATAATCCTAGTACGCGTACTTGTGTAGAAGCAAACACTAGCTATAAGGCCTGGCGTAGTCCGGTCACTGGTTTAGCTTGGATTAAAGCCGCGCAAACAGCAGGTAGCATCGCCACTGGTGGTCATAGTATTTATTTTCGGGCTGGCACTTATCGGAATTATTTGACTAGTGAGTATCTGCCATCTGGTGTAGATGCTAGAAATAATAAAGTAGAGGCTTATCAAAATGAAGAAGTGATTTTGTCAGCGGCAGCTGTCAAAACCATCTGGGAGGAGATGGGAAGCGGTATTTACAGGACAGCTTTAGGTGAGCTCAATGGTGTCAAAGAAAAAGATTATCGTGGCGTGTTTGAGGATGGCGAGGCTTTATACAGTGCTCGTTATCCAGAAGATTATACAACTAGATTGAATACCTCTAGCACAACTAGAGAATTTTTTATTGATTGTGATTTGAATCAGTTGACGGATGAAAAAATTCTTGGCTCTTGGTTTGAAGTGATGAATGAGCATCTATGGCATAAGAAGGCTCAAATCACGGCCTATAATCGAGGTTCTTGTGTGGCTACTTTTTCGACTGTTGTATCAGAAAATAATTTTTTAGAAATAAGTAGCGCACCATCAGTTAGCACCGATTATCGTTTAATAGATAATATAAATTTATTAGATAGCCCCGGTGAATATTTTTATCAAATAACGGCAGATATAACGGATTTTGATTATGTATCTGTTTGGCCAATTTCTGGAGAGGCGCCACAAAGTCATCTGTGGGAGGTGGCCGCTCGACCAAATGCTTTGTATTTTTATACTACCGCTACTAATAATACCCACCATTTAGAATTAAGAAAATTGAGCTTCACTGGCAGTGGTGGCACAGGCATACAGGTAAAGGGTAACACCGAGGTGATGGCTAATTCATATTTAATTTTTGATGATTTGCATGTTTATAATAATGCGGGGTCAGGATTTTTTACTACGGGCTATAATAATCATATTATTTTTAAGAATTCTTTAGTGGAAAACAACGGCGCCATTGGTGTCAATTATCAGGGACCCTATAGCTCCTATGGTTATAATATTGTAGATAGTCAATATTATTCAGTGAATTCAGAAATAGCTAATAATCAATTTTTAAATAACGTCAGCTGTGGCTCTTATACGGTCTATGTTAAAGATTTAGATATTCATGAAAATTATTATGAAGGTAATGCTTTATTTAATTTAAATTCAGCTCTATCTATTCATGATTCTTCAGACGTTGAGGTCTATGATAATCATATGTTTCAGAATGGTGGCAATGGTATTTTATTAGAGGGCCTAAGATTACAGCGCGTACATCGTTTGCATTTGCACGATAATTTAATTGAAGAAGCAGCTTATTTATCCCCGGCTTGGGTAACTGGCATTTGGCTATCCGATACGGACAATACTTTAGTTGAAAATAATATTGTCCACACCCCTAATGGTTTGGGTTTACATATTGATTCTGGTAGGGACAATGTAGCTATTTATAATCAATTTCTAGATATTTATGATAATGTGCCTACTGTAACTTATGCCGCTGTAGCTTTAGAAAATTCTGATGGTACGGATCCCAATGGCACTTGGGCTTATGCGATTAACAATACCATCGCTCACAATGTTTTTACTGGTAGTTTTAAATATGGTTTGAAAGTTTATGAAGACTTAGATGACGCTGATGGCACCAGTGTGCGGGATAATACAGTGGCTAATAATATTTTTTATTCTACCAGTAATAGTAAGGTGATTCCAGTGAGCTTATTAAATGACGTAGACCATTCTTTAAACACTTACGACAATAATATTTATTATGCACCTTCAGCTTCCGAAGTGAAATTTGTTTATCAGTCTTTCGGTAATCAAGCTAGTGGTGAGTATACTTTTGCTAATTACCAAATACAATCTAATCAAGACTCTAACTCTTTAAACACCAACCCTTTATTTACTAACTTTGCTTCTAACATCTTCACCCTACAATCTAATTCTCCAGCCATAGATAATGCCATACTTCTTGCAGATATTAATAGTAGTAGTTATCAGGGTTCAGGCCCAGATATCGGTGTCTTTGAATATGCTTCAGGCCCAGTATGTGGTAATAACCTGATAGAAAGTGGAGAGCAATGTGATGATGGTAACACTACAAATAACGACGGTTGCTCTTCATCTTGTCAAACAGAACAAGCTAACCCACCACCTCCAGTCAACCCCACCTGTTCAGATAATCTCCAGAATGGCAATGAGACAGGTATCGACTGTGGAGGCTCCTGCACTAGTTGCTCTAATAATCCACCACCAGTGAATCCACCACCCCCACCAGAAGATCCTCCAATAGCTTGTGGTAACAATATCCAAGAGCAAGGAGAACAATGTGATGATGGTAATCTAGTAAATAACGATGGCTGCTCTTATCTATGTCAAATAGAAGTAGAAGTCACTCCTACTTCAACTCCTACTATCTTAGAGATAGATAAACTCCAAGGTAGAATAGTAAAGACTCTATTAGATCCTAAAGTCTATTATATTAATACTAATAACCAAAGATACTTTATTCCTAATCTTAATACCTTTAAATCATGGTTTAAGAACTTTAATAATCTAGAAATAATTACTCCTCAAACTCTAGCCTCATATGAATATAAAGGTAGACTGACAGTGAAACCAGGTAATCTAGTCCAATTTAAAGATTCTAATAAAGTCTACGCAGTAGAACCAGAAAAAATCTTAAGATGGATTACTACAGGCACCATTTTTAAAGGCTTTGGTTATGACTTTAAAAAAATAATAAGTCTACCCCAAGAGGATTTTCAATATTATACTCAAGGTGAAGATCTCTCTACTTCAACCACTCATCCTACAGGACAATTATTAAAACATGGTAACTTTGCTCCTATCTTTTACCTTAAAGATAATATAGAGTACTGGATTAAAGATGAAACTACTTTCTTATCTTTAGGCTTTAGATGGCAAGACATTATCACTATCCCTGTTAAGTATTGGTATACTAGAATACTAGATAACTTTAGCTTTAGATTAAAGGATAGATAAAAATATATATTAAAAGAGGCCCCACTTCGTGGGGCCTCTTTTGTGAGGATATTTTGTTGTCTTAAAATGCAGCAAGAAGCTCCACGTACGCCGAGGTTTTTGTAATAACGCAAGATAAAATCTCTTTGAAGCTAGGGCTGACTAAAATGCAGCAAGAATCCCCGCCGAAGGCGGGGATTCTTGAGAGAAGTTTATTTTAGATGTTTTAAATCTAATTTGATATTTTTACTTTTTTGTAAATAACTACCGATGACGAGTAAGTTAGCGCCAGCATTTTTTATTTGTTGAAAGCTTTCTGCATCTACTCCACCATCTATTTCAATATTTATTTTTGGATATAAACGACGGAGGTTTTTTATTTTAGCTAAAACTTTTTCTTCAAATTTTTGATCTTGTTTTCCGGGATAAACTCCCATCAGCATGACAGTGTTAATTTTGCTAATATTATTTTTTAGCACTGATAGTGGCGTGTCAAGATTTAAGGCTAGACCAGCCTGAATCTTTTGTCGCTTTAAGAAGTCTGCTAAACAAGCAATCGCTTTATTATCGCCCTCGGCTTCATAGTGCCAGATAATTTTTTTTACTTGAGAAAGCTTTGTCCACTCGGCTAAATATTTAGCGACATTTTTAACCATTAAGTGAATTTCTAGCTCATGATTTTTGACAAATTGTCTGATATGTTCTGGCTTAAAAGGGGTAGTGGTTTTGACAAACTGGCCATCTCCGATATCGATTTGTAGATAAGAAAAAAATGGTGACACTTTGTTCCATTGAGTAACAAACTCACTTTTGTTGCGTGCCAAAACAGCGGGGATAATCTTGATTTGTTTATTCATCCTAGTTTATTTAGTTTTTGGACTCTTCTTTTATAGCGAGGAATAGCCAAGAATTTGCTACTCAAAAAAGTATTAATAAAACTTTCAGCTTTTTTTAAATTTAAATTTTTAGTCATTAAGCACAAGACATTGACGTCTTCATCTTGACGAGCCTGTTTAATGCTAGCTTCACTATGAGCAAAAGCAGCACGAAGATGCTGGAAACGGTTAGCGGCCATGAGCATACCTTGACCACTGTCACAGCATAAAATACCGCGGCTGTCTTTATTTTTTTTCATCATCAAGGCTACTCGCTTGGCATAGTCAGGATAATCATCGTCTGCTTCGTGTTTTAAATTTCCCTGATCACTTACTTTATAACCTTGTTTTTGTAAAGAGAGTTTTATCTTTTCTTTTAATAACCAACCATCGTGGTCAGCCCCTAAATAAATAGTCATAAAATTAATCTTGTTAATTTATTTGTCCAGTCCCCGCATACGCGGGGATGGCGGACAAAAACTTACTGATTTTCCCAGCTTTATTTTTATTTTCCCCGCTTCGCGGGGAAAGCCAATGTATGCATAAGAATATAGATAATTTAGCATATTTTGAGGAAATAGTGAAGTATGCTAAGATGATTTTATGCGTGTACCGATCAGAAAAGCAGGAATTTATCAAAATTTAAAAGCAGACTCTTATCTAACTCAAGATAAGTTTTTAGAATTGCAGGATAAATTAAAAAAACTAAAAGTAGTAGCTAGACCTAAATGGATCAAAGAAATGCGCATCGCAGCTTCAGACGGAGATTTTTCTGAAAATGCATCTTATCAAATAGCTAAAGCTAAACTCAGGGGCACAAATCAAAAAATCGATGATTTAGAATATTTACTTAGTCGAGCACAAATTATTTCAGCAAAACTTGATAATACTATTGTTAGGTTAGGTCACAAAGTCACTTTACTAAAAGACCAAGAAAAATTTATTTTTCACATTTTGGGCGCCACAGAGACTAATCCAGATAAAGGTATTATTTCCTTTTCTTCTCCTTTAGGCCAAGCCTTGATGGCTAAAAAAGTAGGGGAGATAATAAAAGTGAAATTAGCAGATAGAGAGCTAGAATATAAATTAATAAATATCCAGTAAGTTTTTCCCCGTTGCGCGGGGAAATGTAAAGCATTACGTAGTTTAGGGCTAAAATTTATACAAGCAAAAACCCCGCCAACGGCGGGGTTTTTGAGAAAATTTATTTAGTGTGTTTTTTTTTGGCCTTGGCTTCTAGCATTACTTTTTTTACTTCTAGTCTTTTCTTGGTTTTTTTGGAGCTAGACTTTTGTGGCCGACCATGGGCATGTTGTCTCTTTGACATATCAATTTAAGATTATTTTAATAAATATAAGCTATTCTAGCCTTTTATGAGAATAAAAGCAAGTAGCTGACTGATTTATTTTGACAAATGTTTTTGTTTGTTCTAATCTTTCCTTAGATCTTTTAATAGACAAACATTAAAACTGAGGAGGCAAAGATGTGGTGGTTACCGCATTTGCTCATCATTTTTGTGCAGGTGATAACTGTACTACCCTATGGTATTGCCAGTTATCGTTTCTACCACCGTCAACCAAGAGTCATGACTTGGCTCTTAATCGGCATTATCCTGGATGTAGTGATGGCAATGGTTGGTTCTTCGGGTTTGTTGCCTCGGATGAGTGATAACCAAGGAGCGCCATGGACCAGCGTGTTGTTTTTGCTTCACATAGTGACTGCTGGCTTAGGCATGTTTGGTTTTATCTGGCTGTTTTTCTATCTGTTAGTGAAAGGGGTAAATAGAGAGTACGGTAGATTGCGTCGGTTCCAGTATTTTGTTCTTTTACATATGTGGATCATTGGCGTGGGGATAGCTATCATCAACTTCATTAGCAAAGTGGCCTTCGGTATCCGCATTTATGATTTGCTTTAATTGTTTTCTGTTTGTTCAGCACAGCCACGTTGCAAGATACGTGGCTTTTTTATTTGACTGAATAAGTTCAGGCACATATTGGACTCCTAGGCAGCACAAAGTATATGCAAGTAGGGTTCAAGTATTACAATTGTCAGGGTTTTGGTAGATTATATAACTATGCTATTAAGCAAAGCTATATGATTACCAAAGAAGCAACTCAAAGATTAAAGATCCTCCAATTTTGGAAAAAACATGGATTAAAAGCAACTAACGACGCATTCGGAGCGAAACGCTCCACCTTGTTTGCTTGGTGGAAAATATATAAAGAATCAGGATTTAAAATTGAAAGTCTAAATCCAAAGACTCAAAGCAGAGTCATTAATAACAAAAGAGAAATACATCCCTTAATCTTAAAAGAGATTAAACGTTTACGTCTAGAAGAATGCCCTAATATGGGCAAAGCTAAAGTTAAGAAGAATTTAGATATCTTTTGTAGGCTGAATAGCTTAGTAAGCTATTCAGAGTCTAAAGTAGGTAGAATCATTAAAGAAAAAAAGATTTATCATCATCGTCAAAAGATATATCATAATGGTAGAGTGAAAAGCCTTACTAAACGTAAAAAAGAACGCAAACCACAAGGTTTTGTAGCGAGGTATGCAGGTGATTTAATTGAAATTGATACAGTTGTTAAATTCACTCATGGTATTAAAAGATATATTATTACTGCAGTAGATATTAAGACAGAATATTCATTTGCTTACTGCTACAAGGATCATGGCAGTTTAAATGCTAAGGACTTTTTTAAAAAATTAGAACAAGTATTCCCTTATCCAATAAAAGCAGTCCAAACAGATAATGGTAGTGAGTTCCATAAATACTTTATGGAATACTTACACGCACAAAAAGTTATTCATTATTGGAATTATAAAGGACAACCAACTAAGAATGGTCATGTGGAAAGGTATAATAGAACCATCCAAGAAGAGTTTGTTGATTGGCATGAAATATACTTAGAAGATACAAATGAATTTAACCAAAGATTAATAGATTGGTTACTATGGTATAATACCAAAAGATTTCATTGGAGTTTAAATTTAAGCTCTCCAGTAGATTATTTATTAAATAATAGCCTAGTGTCCAATATGAGCTGGACTAATACATTGACAAGAAAAAATACTAGCAGTATAATATTTGTTAGAATGTTAAAAATAATTTTTCCATTAAAAAAACATCAAACAGACTATTGTTTAAAATTTTTTCAAAATATATAAATCGCTCCATTTGGAGCGATTTTTTTATAGGCTAATAATTAAAAGAAAAATTATGCACAAAAGTCAAATTGCCCGCCTTGAGGGCTTCGTGATCAAGGAAGCAGAAGATTTTTTTCGTCATCAGGGCTTTATACCTTTATTTCCCCCGAAAATTGTACGAGCTTCTGGAGCTTGTGAAAACATTGACACACTCTTTGAGGT
>Ga0208373_1004910_pt1 | contig 11566 bp, 15 predicted proteins | sample RifOxyC2_FD_184036 | JGI IMG/M metagenome (GOLD analysis project Ga0208373, IMG submission 184036) | Soil microbial communities from Rifle, Colorado - Rifle Oxygen_injection C2 (SPAdes) | ecosystem: Environmental > Terrestrial > Deep subsurface > Rock core/Sediment | place: Rifle, Colorado... | reverse complement strand
CGTATACCCGTGGAGTATCCCCCCTATACCTATGGAGTATCCCCCGTATACCCGTGGAGTATCCCCCCCATACCTATGGGGTATCTACCACCCCCCTATGTAGTACCTGGGGAGTTACCCTGTTGCTCCTTTTCTTTATTCAAAATGATGTTCTGGTATTTCTGCATCTCTGCCGGAACCAGCCAGAAATAGTCCTGGCCGGCCTCTTGGCTCATACAGAGTTTTTCCTGTCCCAATAGCCAGCCCGCCGCATACTTGGTTGTATCTATGTCAATATTGATGTCCTCGGCTATCTTGCTGATACTGGTCTTACCATTTTTTCCCAAATAGCGCCAGATGACGCCGGCGGTGGTGCCGTATTTGTCGGCGGTATTAATCCGGTTGCCTATCCCGGCCGGTTGTCCTGGAGCAGGGACTTGGTCTAATTTCGCCTTGAGTTTGGCAAAGTCGCCCTTCATCTTGGCCTGGCCTTCCGGCGTCTTGGAAAATGCCTCCGTCTTCATCACGGTCATCGTGTCCTGCCACTGGGTCAGGTCTTTCCGGCATTCCTTACAGTTCTTGAGATGCGCAAACAATTCCTCTTTGGTGATGTCCATCTTCTGGCCGGCCGCAAAGTCGGTGATGGCCTGCTCGTATTTCTTGCACCCGGTAATTGGCGGCTTGTTCTTGGCTTTAGTTGAGTTTTTATTTGGCATAATTTTATCCTCTCTTAGTCGCTGTTAAACTTCAGTTGTTACAGCGACTTAGACCTCGCCGCAGCCCACAGGGGCGTAGGCGGGCTCCATTATCGGGACTCCCCTCTGGGGTTTAGTTTCTGTTTAATACGATACACTTTTTTCTTGATGGAGTCAACGGTTTTATGATGCTTGAACTCCAGCAGGGCAATTATCTTCTCGTAGGGCATCTCCTCTACAAAGGCCAGTTGGGCCAGCAGTTGGTCATTTTTATTGAGTTTAGCCATCACCTCTTTGGCCCGTTCCTCTATCTCCTCGTAATCGTCCGGGTCAACCTCGCGGTAAGTGAGGCCGTCCGGGTCTAAGAGTTCCTCCTCGGTAAATACCTCGGTCACCGGTCTGACAATCTTCAGACGGTTGCGGTTCTCGTCAAAGATAATTCTCCGGGCGGTCTCAAAGAGGTAGTGCTTAAAAGAGCCGGGGAATTTGGGCGTAAAACGCCCCTGTTTCAGGTTGCTCAATACCGTAAAGAATATAATCCCCCTGGCATCGTCAATAAAAGACGGGTCTCGGTAGATAGAATTCCTTTTGATATAGACCCCGATGGGATTATAATATCGCTCGTAGAGCACCGCGTATGATGCGTCGTCATTGCAGGAACAGGCAAAGGCCAGGGCCTCGTCGGAAGTTATATTGTCGGAGGGCATAGGAGTTATTTACCCGAAATTATACTACATTTATACTGGTAGATTTACAGGGTCCCCTTCTTTGTATTCCTGCCTATGTTCTATCCCATTTATTTTATAATTAATGGTTAATCTTTTAGGGACACCAACATCTGGATCTCCCGCAATATTATTTGAAGCTTTAATGGATAATTTATTATTTTTTACTTGCTCATTAAGTTTTGTAGTAACATCAATAAACTTATTTACGGTTCCATAGATTGCTTTAATAATTTCAAGCGGCTCAACTACTTCTTCAACAGTATCACCCGCTGTAATTGGCCGTACCTTTTCCTTAAGCGTTTTTTCTTGTCCGTATAAAAGTTTTACACCGGTCAATGCATAAAGTGGTGATGCTGTATCAGGGAAAATAAATTCTCTTGCTGTATAGCATTTCGAAAAATCATCAAGAATTTCTCTTGCCGTAACTTCTGGAGCGTATAATGTAATTTTAAGTTTCTTGTCAGGATTATCAGGGTCTGTAATTGTTTGCATAGACCCTTCTGGGTATATTCTAAATCTCATCCCTTCACGAACACCATCTTTAGATCCCTTATTTATTATAACTGAATACTCATCTATTACGGCCGCTATTTTTGCTTTTATTGCAATTGATTCTGGCATATTACTAATCCTCCTTTTTAACTTCTAAAGATTGATATTCCGTAGTTTCCATCCCACGGTAAAACCAGGGATTACCCCCTACTCCAAAATATTTATCGTAACCGTCACTATATTGACAATTTTTAGCGGTTGCTTTAATACTCATAAGAGGATGAAATTTCGCAATTCCTATCCTTATACTTTCTCCTGATTTTAAACCATTTATATATTTGTAAGGTTCGGTTTTACTGAACCCCAGAACTGGTATATTTATTTCAATATCTAAACTAAGATTATCAACCATTCTGTCTCCTACATTTCTTATTTCCATAACTAATATCCTTATATCTTTTTTATTAATTCCTCCTACTTTAATTGATTTTTCATTAGTTTCATCAATAGAAGGAGTAGTAAAATTCATCTTTTCATCGATTGAAAAATATATAGATAATCGCCCTGATGGTTTGAGCTTCTGGGTTTCTTCTACGAGTTTATAGGTTGCATAAACGTAAATAGCCGTAACCATTATTAGAATGATTACGAACATCTCGTTAATCCAAAATTGAAGTGACACTCGTTTCTCTGGCAAATAATACCATACTAAAATGGAAAGAGCTAAACCCAATACAAAAATTAATATAATTTTCACCGGTGTTAATGGACGTATTTTTAATTTATTCTTTATTTTTTCTAGTAATTTCATACTCAATCTATTTCATCAGCACTTAATCTGGTACACAATACCAATTTCTTCATATTTGTCAAGCCAATCCCTGTTTATTTCTGCTAAAGTACCCGGTGCGCTTTAGCCACTGGCTAAATGCTACCGACCAGTGCTGTACCCGTTGCGCTCCGTTGGTGCTCACGACCAATCCCCCGATTTTCATCGTGGGACAGGGCGCACAGGGCCGCTTACAAGAATTTACACCAAGATTACTTAAGATTCCCTTAGTCATAACCACATTTAACAAACGAGTTATAACAATCTGCAAATAAATCTCATTTTCGGTGTCCACTTTTTGCCCTTTTTCACATTAGGATATTAGAGGGAGAGGGGCTCCCTGATGGGTCTAAAAGCCGAAGGCAATGACCTCAGGGTTGAAAAGCCCCGCCCTCTATAGATAACCCCCGCCGAGGCGGGGTCTAACGGGCTGTAACGACCATAGGTCTAACAGCCCCTAAGAGAGGCGGTTTATATGGAAAGATGTAGAAACCACATGCCGTGCGGGGCTGGATGCACTGGCCATGTGCCCAGGGTTAAGCCAGGGGCGTTGACCACCGAGAAGCAACTGGAGGCGTTTACCTGCTCACTGCTCCACCTATGCCGGTATTGTTACCGGATGCGCTTCGGGCCTCGCAGCCACGGTAAGGTCAATACCTCAATGCTTAATTCAGCCCAGATTCGGGAAAGGTTCATACGATTCCATAGAGAACCGGCTAAACGGCTTTATGCACCGGCCTTCTATAAAGGAATGGCTGGAATATTGGAAGACCTGGTGGAGGGGATACGCAAACTAAGGGGGATAATATGAAACAAGTTATGTTATTGGTTATGGGAGTCATCCTGGTAATAGGATGCGAGATACCGGATGCCGGATACCAAATACCGGATGAGATAGTTATAGTCAAGGCGCCGGGACAGCCCCGGCATCCCTATCAGGATGAATACGAGCGGATGTTTTACCCGACGGTAAGAATAACGGCAGGATTCTCTACTGGTTCCGGTGTGGTTATCAGCCACACTCAAATCTATATACTGACTGCCGCACATGTAGTAGAAGACGAATCAACCGTTAATATAGAATTATATAACGCAACAGTCATCACAGGCACGGTAGTAATAACTGACACCATTAGAGATTTAGCGCTGATTAAACCTTTCGGGCTGATATCATATCAAGCCCAACTGGCCCCAAGGAAATATACCCCATACCTGTTTACGCCCGTCTGGGCGGTGGGTTGCTCCTTGGGGCTCCCTCCCAGACCATCACAGGGAATCATCTCTGTTATTGAATCAGACCATTGGGAAATAACCGCTCCAATCCTGCCGGGTAATTCGGGCGGGCCGGTCTATGATGCCCGGACTTACGAAGTCATAGGTATAGCAGTATGGGTCAAGGTCTATGGCAATCAACTGGTGACCACTATGGCCGGAGTAGTTCACATTCAGGACATCTACACATTTTTAGAACAAGTCAAAAACTAATCAGTCAGTCGGTTCTTTTGCATCAGGATGTGCCCTTAAACAGTGCGCAATGTTTAAGGAACTGTGCAACCGATTGGCATAACCACCATTACAAAGGGGGTGAGATAAAAAATGGGATTCAATAAGAAGTTTGAGGTAAAGCTCTACGTTCCTGAAAACGCAGAGGTGGCCGGAGATATGCCGAACCGTTGGGCCAATAACCTGAAGAATGCGGCTGAGATAATGAATGACCGGCGCCAGGCCAAGATACCTGACGACGCAACGTTCATACACAGAATGGGAGGTCCCGCGACCGCAGGTTTTGCGCCATTCGTGCCGCCGGCATTTGTCTCCAAGAGCGACCGCTCGGCCGAGGCAATCAAGGGTACCCATTCAGCTAATGTCAACGCCGCTTTCAGTAAGTGGAATGACAAGATGAATTCGGTATTTGCCACCAAGGATGGCATAGTTGCCAAGGAGTTCAAGGAAAAGGTAGACGCATCCAAAGACCGATGGGCATTGAAGGTAGGCGGAGGAGTATTGCGCCTGACCGGGGATAAAATCCGCGGGCGGGGCGTGGCTCCGGTGGCCGCCTTCTATCTGGTCGGCGACGTAAGGTCGGCTGACTTCCTGCACGCGGACGATTACAGCGATGGGGCTCCTTACGACATCGCTAAGATTTACCAGCGTGTGGCTCTCAAGGCCTCGGTTCAGCAGAGGGTTATCCAGGGCGGGTTGATGATTATCAACCAGCAACTGCAGGCCTCTGCGGTCACTGCCGAGAACAGCACCAATACCGACCTCTTGAACGGGTTGCGAGACCCGGCCAAGTGCGACGTGTTCGTGGCGGTTCCGGCACCTGACACGTGCTTCTGCGTCTGGGCAGTAGACCCTGATACCAAGAGATTCTATCTCTGGATACAGGTCGGATTGACTACACCGTAAAGTTAGTCATGGGAGAGGGGTGTGGTGTACAACGCGCCCCCGACTCCCTTATAAATAGAAACAGGTATTAGCCACTAAGGCACCAAGACACGAAGAATTTCTTAGTGCCTTTGTGTCTTCGTGGCAGAAATTAGGAGTTTTTTATGACATACAATCCAAGATATTTCAGCGGTGGCCAAGTGACTATGCCCCAGATTAACGAAGGCGCAGTAACCTCTGAGAAAATCGCTGATGAAACAATTGAGTCGCGGGATATCAAGAACCAGGCCATCCAGACCGAGGATATCGCGGATAAAGCGGTCACCCTGGCCAAGCTGGGCGATGATGTTCCGGCTGTGGGGATTCCGGATAATTCCATCTCAGCCGCCAAGCTGACTGATGATTGCGTGGAGAAACGGCATATTAAAACAGCGGCGGTTGATACGGATGAGATGGCTAATGAGTCCGTGACAACAGACAAGCTCAGGGATGGGAATGTAACCAATGCCAAGATGGCAATTAACGCAGTGGGAGCAAGTCAGTTGGCAGTAGACAGTGTCGAGACGGCCAAGATAAAAGACGGCGCAGTAACCAATGCCAAGATTGCGACCAACACCATTACGCAAGGCAAGATTGCCAACAATGCCATCGGCACCGGTGAAATCCAGAATGGCGCAGTCACGCCAGAGAAGCTGTCCTTCGTTCCGGGCGGAGCGGTCCGGCCATTAGTGCCGCCGGTTGCTGCAGATGAAATAGCGGCTGGCGCAGTGGGAGCAAGTCAGTTGGCAGTAGACAGCGTAATAACTGAGAAAATCCTGAATGGCGCAGTAACACAGGATAAACTGGCCCCCGGTGTCGGCGGCGGCGATACCCTGACTATGTTCCCGGTGCCGGCAACTGCCCTTGACCAAGGCGGAATTATTGCCACAACACAACCGGCACAAGTTGACCTGTCCGCGATTATTCCGCTCAATACCAAAGCCGTCATCGTCTCAATCGCCTGTATCAACCAGAGTTATACCGATGGCGGGATGATGGCATACATCTTCAGACAACTGGGAGCGGAGTATGCCCTGCAGGTCATGGCTCCTCCGGTTAATTATCCGGGGATTAGTAACGGGGCATCGGTCCTGATGCCGGTAGCGGCTGATAGGACCTTGCTTTGGCAAGCGTATGTAGCTGGAACGAATTCGACGGAACTCGTAATCTATATCCTAGGGTACGTAATTTAGCCACAGAGACACAGAGCGCACAGAGGAATATTTATAAGTGCCAGTGCATGCTAACGCATGCTGGTATAAGGGGCAGGTAACGACTAAAGTCTAACTGCCCCTAAAAGGCCAGGAAGACATGAATAGTTTCTTGGTCTCCTGGTTTCCTTATAGAATTACTTTCCCTCTTTTGCTTTCTTGATTTCGTTGTCATTTGTGAGGTTTCTGCTGTATTGTTCCCGGGCGGTTCTATATAGAGTATTCATCTCCTCTTCTGTGACGCCTAATCTAAGAAGGGTATTTCTAATAGCGTGTTCATCTGCATAAAAAGCACCGGCGCTATACTCCCTAGATATGTCCGTAAGTGAAACAGTATACAATTCTTTCAACTTCGGAATATATTCTTTCTCATCTCCTTCCAAAATACTCCTCAGAGCCTCGTAGTAGTTAATGGAATCCTGCCAGCGGACAATGTTAAGAGGGCTTTTATACGAATACCACATCATCCCGGCGGCGGAAACGAGGGCGCAGATGAGGCCGATGACAATTAACAGGGTCTTTGACATAGGTTATTTGGCATCCTTGGTTTTTTTATGTTGACAGAATAGTAATAGTTTAGTATGATTATGTCCATGAAAATCAGGGATATCATCAAGCTGATAGAAAAGGATGGATGGTATCTGGTTACGACTAAGGGAAGCCATCGCCAGTATAAGCACAAGATTAAGCCCGGCCGGGTGACTATTGCCGGACATTCGGCTGACGACCTGGCGCCGGGAACACTTAATAGCGTCCTGAAACAAGCCCAGTTGAAAAAGGAGATTTGATTTATGCATAGATTCTTAGTTGTTATTGAAAAAGTTAACGGAAACTATTCCGCTTATTCTCCGGACCTGCCCGGTTGTGTGGCTACCGGTAAGACCACACAGGAAACCGAACAGAATATGTATGAGGCCCTTGAGATGCATCTTAAAGGAATGGCTGAGGATAAGCAATCCCTGCCCGAATCTTCTTCCCTGGCTGAATATGTGATGGTGAAATAATCCCGGTGGGATCTAAGAGTCCCGCCTGAAGCGGGACTCTAAGACAAGCCTACGTATCAGGAAACAACTCAACCGAGCTAGTAATCTACATTCTCGGTTATGTAATGTAGGGTAATGAACCCCCACACCAATCTTATCGGGACGCTTAACAAACGAGGAGATTGTATGTGAATGAAACTAAAATCTATAATACTAGCTCACATTAGATTGGTGTGGGGGTAAATCAGTCACCGGCGCTTTGCCTGAATTTGAAATGCCCCCGGGCGTCTATGATAGCCCAGCCGGAGTCGGTTTTTCTGAGTATCAGGTTGTAGCCCAGGCCGCCGATGCTGTTCCTGTCCGGTTGTTTCTGGTATATCCGGATGGTGTATTTGGCCGTCAGGCAGTCGGCTGATAATTTTATCTGCGCCTCGGCATTGATGCCCATGGCTCTGTCAGCCGGTTTGATGGTTTTATTGATGTGGTCCAGTGCCAATCTTTCGATGGTCCGGGGTTCGGCGTCGGACATGGCGCCGCGGTATTGGTTCATGTTAATCCGGCCCGGGATGATAAATGGTTTTGCCGTGATGTCAGCGCCGGGCAGTTCTGCCTGCGGGTCGAAGGTGGTTTTGGCCGCGGATATAGATGCGGCTTCTTCCGGGTCGGCCGGCGTTAGTTGGGTGGAGACAATCAGCCGCTCCCTGGGCAGGGCGTTAAGGTGATTATACCAGAGCATTCCGGCGGTAATCATCAGCGCGCAGAGGATACCAATTACGATTAATAGGGCACGTGTCATACAATTCAATATAACCACAGATTTCACCGATTTCACGGATTAGCAGTGTTAAAATCTGGGTAATCTGCGTAATCTGTGGTTCTATTTTACTTCGAGGGTTGCTTTTTGGCATCAGGTTTTTGCCGGTGCGGCACGGTGTTGTCCATCAGGATATTTGCGTCCATTTCCGTTACCGGGGTCTTTTTCTGGATGAGCGACCAGATGGAGCCGAGGTTGCGGAATTCGCCGATGGATTCAAAGCCGACCAACGCCCCCACACCAATTCCATTGGTGTGGGGGTAAATGTTATTGCTGATGAATATTCGCCTAATCGAGTTTTCGTTGCGGTAGGTGTATGAGCCGTTTAGGGACGGTTTGATGGCCCCTGATACTTCGGGGCCAGAATTACCGTCCCTTATCCCGCCCGCCCGCTCCGCCGAGACGAGGCGAGCAGGCGGGGTCAGGTGCGTTGTGTTTGGCTTTACATTCCCATTAAATATTTTACCCATAGATACGACCGGCAGTCCTTCAATATTCAGGACATTGATGCTGGAGGCGCCCGGATAATGGGTTTCTTTGCCGAGCATATTTAACGCGGCGACCTTGCCTTGCTCGATGGCATTGGGCCAGATGGCCGAAATGGTCGGCTCGCCGGTGATGTAGTCCACGGTCTCGGCCACATCGCCGGCCGCGTAGATATCAGGTTCGTTGGCCGTGCCTGCCGGCAGGCAGGTTTGCATCTGGTCGTTGACCATGATGCCTTTGTTGAGGGTGATTCCGCTGTCCCTGAGGAAGTCCATATTAGGCCTGACCCCGACTGAGACAATGACCATATCCACCGGCAGGTTTTTGCCGTTGTGCAGGACGATTGATTTTACCTTGGTTTTGCCCTTGATTTCGGTCACGGCGGTGGAGAGCTTGAATTCGATTTCCTTTAAATTCACCCTGCCTCCCTTGGCTAAAGTGGGGGCTGATAGGTGATTTGCGTTAATCTTGTTGAGGGCAATCCGGGCGAAGTCGCTGTCCAGGACCTTGGCCAGAATCCGGTCGAGCATCTCGATGACGATGACATTGATGCCTTGGGCGCGCAGGGCCAGGGCGGTTTCGATGCCGGTGAATCCGGCGCCGATGATGGCCACTTTTTTGCCCGGCTTTGCGATTTTCTCTTTCCGGATGTAGTCCTTGATGCGCCGGGTGTTCTTGAGGGTGTCGACAAAGAAGACCCCGGTTTTGTCTATGCCCGGGATGGGCGGCTTAATCGGCGCCGAGCCGGTGGCGATGAGCAGTTTGTCATAGAAAAATGTTTTGCCGTTCTTGAGCGCCACGGATTTCCTGCCTAAGTCAATCTTGCAGACCGGACTGCCCCAGGAGGTCTGAATCTTGTTCTTTTTGTAGAAGTTGCTGTCGAGGCGCGCCAGCCGCTTGTAGGGGATAGAGTCCGAGATGACATAGGGCAGGGCGCAGGGCGAATAGGCCAGTTCCCGCTCGGATGAAATCAGGGCAAGGTGGATGTCTTTGTCTGGGTGGTTCCGGCGTATGGTCTGGATGGCTGAGATGCCCGCGCCGCCACTGCCGATGATGACAATCTTCATTGGAGTTAATAAGCATAGGGCTTAGAGCATATAGTAGAAATGCTATACGCTCTTTGCTCTACGCTATGATATCACCACGATAGAGCGCAGTGATTCGCCTTTTCTGAGGGTATCAAAGGCGTCGTTGATTTTGTCCAGCGGGAATCTATGGGTCACCAACGGCGCCACTTTAATCTTGCCGATGCGGGCCATTTCAATTAACCGCGGGTAATCAACCGGCCGGCAGCCGAGTGAGCCGACTACTTCCATCTCAAAGAACATGGTCTTGGCGGCCGAGAGCGGGAATTCCTTGTCGGTATAGCCGACGATGCACAGCCGTCCGCCTTTCTTGAGCGAATTATAAGCCGCGGTCATGGTGGCCGGATTGCCGATGGCTTCAAAGGCGATGTCCACGCCGCCGTTGGTCATTTTACGGATGTCCTTGGTGACGTCCGGGGTCTTGGATGAGTTGAGGGCGTAGGTGGCGCCGAACTGTTTGGCCCAGTCGAGTTTCTTTTCGATGATGTCAACGGCAATGACCGTGGCGCCGGCCGCGGCGCATAACTGGACGACGTTGATGCCCACGCCGCCGCAGCCGAAGACGGCGACGGTGTCTCCGGGCCGGACCTTGCCGCGGTTCTTGACCGCGTGATAGGGCGTGGAGATGGCGTCGGCGATGATGCATCCTTCTTCAAGCGGGATTTCGTTGGGCAGGATGAAGACATCCTTGGCCGGGGCCTTGACGAATTCGGCATAGCCGCCTTCGATGTGGTTGCCAAACATGATCATGGTCTTGCAGATGTTCTCGCGTCCGATGCGGCAGAATTCGCAGGTGCCGCAGGTCAGGACGGCCGGCAGGAGCACCCGGTCGTTGGGTTTAAGGTTCTTGACATTGGCGCCGATTTCGGCGACCGTGCCGGAGATTTCGTGGCCAAGCACAAAGGGCGGCTTTTTGACGGTCGGGACGCCGTGGTCAATGTAATGCAGGTCGGTGTGGCAGACCCCGCAGGCCGCGACCTTTATCAGAACCTCGTCCTGATTGATTTGCGGCTTGGGGTACTTTTCTACCTTAAGGGGCTGTTTAGGCCCGTAAAATACAGCGGCTTTCATAACAATGCGTCAGGCGTTTTGCGTCAAGCGTCTTCCCGTCTCGGGGCGGGATAACACGCAACGCATAGCGCTATTTTTTCTTATCGGTCTTGGCATCAGCCTTGGCGGCCGGTTTACCTGCGCCAGCGGCCGGCGCCGCAGTCTTAGCGCCAGCGCCCGGAGCGGCTTTACCTGCCGCGGGTGCCTTAGCGCCCGGAGCGGCTTTGGCTCCCGGAGCAGCAGCCGTAGCCGCCGCGCCTTCAGCCGGGACCGCGCCTTCAGCCGCGGCTTCTTCCTTCTTGGGCTTGGGCTTGACCTTGAGCATAATATTGCGTAATTTGGGCAGTTCGAATATTAAGATTTCATCCGCTGGCTTGCCGTCCGCTAAGAGACGTTCTAACCGTTCGCTTTTCTTGAGGACATTGCGGTGCCTTTTGAGTTTCCCGATGATGGCTAAACTTCGATGGATTGACATAGTTATCTTCCTTCTTCTAATTTTACAATAGAGGCATTTTTAAGTCTGTAATGGACTTTTATTAATTTGGGTAATTCTTTTTTCAGTTCTTTTTGGGCCTGTTCCGATGATGAGTATTTGCCCAGGTAAACCGAATTGCAGGAGACGCCCTGGATGACTTCGCTTTTGGGGAAAACGGTAATATTTTTCTCGCGCAGTATCCGGTACATATTATTCAGCGCCCGGGAACCTTCGGCGTCATTTTTGTAATAAATCAGCCGAATCGACCAGATTTGGTTTGATGCCGGCGGTGTTTCCGTTGTTCTCTCGGTT
>Ga0208373_1004908_pt1 | contig 11570 bp, 9 predicted proteins | sample RifOxyC2_FD_184036 | JGI IMG/M metagenome (GOLD analysis project Ga0208373, IMG submission 184036) | Soil microbial communities from Rifle, Colorado - Rifle Oxygen_injection C2 (SPAdes) | ecosystem: Environmental > Terrestrial > Deep subsurface > Rock core/Sediment | place: Rifle, Colorado... | reverse complement strand
CGGCGTAGGCCAGCCACATGGGGTAATAGAGCGTGCCGCTTTTGGTCACGGCCGGGCTGCGCATTTCGCGCGAGAACTTTGGGAAAAAGGGCGGGTTCAGGGCAAGGATTTTCACCTCACCCCCTTTCCCCCTCTCCTAAAGGAGAGGGGGCTCGGGGTTGGCTGATTTTGTTGTAGCCCCCCCTCTCCTTCAGGAGAGGGGGGGGAAGGGGGGGTGAGGTGGTGATTGAATTTCACTGTGATAAAATATACTTTTCTAAAAAGTCATGTCTATAATCTTCGACAGGGACCATTACCTTCAAATCGTGGAAGCGGGCCTGCTTGCCGCGCGGGAATTCGTCTGGATCGCCACGGCGAATCTCAAGGACCTCCATATCGTCCACGGCAAAGAGGCCCATACGCTCCTGTCCGACCTCTCGAAAATGGCCGGGAATAACATCGCCATCCGCATTCTTTACGGCAGCGAACCTTCGGGTCCCTTTAAAAAGTCCTTCGACAGGTTCGACAATCTCGTGGCCGGCGCGGTCGAGCTTCAGCCCTGCCCGCGCATGCACGCTAAAATCATCATCGTCGACGGCGCGCTGGCCTACACGGGCAGCGCCAACCTTACGGGCGCGGGCCTGGGCGCCAAGTCGGACCGCAACCGCAATTTCGAGGCCGGCTATGTCACGCGCGACCCCGGAGAAATCCGCATGCTTATGGACTATTTCGACGGGGTGTGGATGGGGCGCCATTGCCCGGACTGCGGCCGGCGCAAGGAATGCGAAGAGCCGATTCAATAAGTTATATTTTACACTATGCGCGTCACCAAACGCTTCACGTTCAGCGCCTCGCACCGGCTGTTCAACCGGTCCATGGCCGACGACGACAACAAGTCGCTTTTCGGACAATGCAACCGGCCGCACGGCCATAATTTCGTCCTTGAGGTCACGGTCGAAGGGCCGGTGGACCCCAAAACCGGCATGGTCATCAATTTCCAGGATTTGAAGCATATTGTGAATAAGAACGTGGTCGAATATTTTGACCATCAGGATTTTGAGAACGACATCCCGGAGTTCGCCGACAAGGTGCAGACCGTCGAAAATCTCGCCCGTATCGTCTGGGACCGGCTGGCGGACAAGTTTCCCTTCGGGCCGCGCCTCGCGAAAATCAAAATTTGCGAAACCAGCGACAACTGGGTGGAGCTGGGGGAGTAAGGATATTAACTGATGAAGCAGAGTGTTTTAGTTACAGGTGGTGCAGGCTTTATTGGTTCATTTCTCGTTGATCAATTAGTTGAAGAGGGATATCCTGTCAGAATCCTTGACAATCTCGATCCTCAAGTACACCCCGGAAGCATTCCTCCAAAATATCTTAATAAAGAAGCAGAATTTATAGAAGGTAATGTACTAGATGAAAACATTTTTAAACGCGCTTTGTCCGGAATCGAAACGGTCTTTCATTTTGCCTCTTGTGTAGGTGTTGGTCAGAGTCAATATGAAATTGCAAAGTATACTTCAGTGAATTGCGGCGGCACCGCACTTCTATGGGACATTATTGTTAAAAACAAACTAAAGATTAAAAAGGTTTTTGTTCCCAGTTCGATGACATGCTTTGGTGAAGGATTAAGCCGATGTGATTCTTGCGGTATTGTTAAGCCTTTAATCCGTAAGGAGAACGAAATATCAACAACGGATTACCGCTGCCGTTGTCCCTGGTGCCGTTCACCTGTATCCCCTGTTCCAACACCCAGCGATTGCCGGATGATGCCCGGTTCGGTTTATGCGCTTTCAAAGAAATTCCAAGAAGAATTAACATTGGTGATGGGAAAAACATATAATATTCCTGTTGTTATATTTCGATATTTCAATGTCTATGGACCCCGACAATCACTGTCCAATCCCTATACTGGCGTTACAGCAATATTCCTCAGTCGTATAAAAAACAATAATAACCCTATTGTATATGAAGATGGTCTTCAAACAAGGGATTTTATTTCCGTGCATGATGTTGTTGATTTAAATATCAAAGCCATGGATGATAATCGTATGAGTTCTTGTGTTCAAAACGTTGGTAGCGGCATTCCGATGCCTATCAAGGAAGTCGGAGAACGTCTTATTAGGTTATTAAACGCCGATGTTAAGGTGGATGTAACAAGAAATTTCCGAAAGGGAGATATTCGCCATTGCTATGTAGATATTAACGAGTTAAAAACAAATCTTAGTTTCACTCCCCAAGTTGATTTTGATAACGGTATTATGGAACTTGCTTCTTGGTCTGAAAAGGAAAACGCTGTTGACCAATTCGATAAGGCAACACGTGAACTATCGGACAAAGGTTTGCTCTAACTTAATATGCATTAAAGGGTTTAGCATGAAATTACTTGTTACTGGTTCCAGCGGGTTAATAGGATCTGAATGCGTTTTTATGATGCATGCCGATTATGATTCTGTTCATGGTATCGATAATAATATGCGTATGGATTTCTTTGGAAAAGGCGGAGACACGCGTCCTGTCTTAAAGCTTATTAAAAATAAAGTAAATAATTTCATACATCATAATATTGACATTCGCAATCGTGAAGCCATACAGAAGTTGTTTCGTAAGGAGAAGTTTGATGTTGTTGTTCATTGTGCTGCACAACCTAGTCATGATTTAGCCGCTTCCCGCCCTTTCGATGATTTTGAGACCAATGCTACGGGAACCCTTAATTTACTCGAAGCGTCACGGCAATTTAACGGTACAAGTCCTTTTTTGTATATGAGCACAAATAAAGTTTATGGTGATCGGCCCAATTTTATAAAATTAAAAGAGATGGATAAGCGTTGGGAATACGATGATCCCTTATATGCAAATGGAATCAACGAGGATTTCTCAATTGATCAATCCAAGCACAGCATCTTTGGTGCTTCAAAAGCAGCAGCGGATATTATGGTGCAGGAATATGGACGATATTTTAATATGCCAACAGTTGTTTATCGAGGGGGTTGTTTAACTGGTAGTCGACATGCGGCTGTAGAGCTTCATGGCTTTTTAAGTTATCTTGTCAAATGTGCTATAGAGGGAAAACTTTATACTGTCTTTGGGTACAAGGCTAAGCAGGTGCGCGATCAGATTCATTCCTCTGATGTCGTCGCAGCCTTCAAGGCATATATCAAGAACCCTAAACCTGGTTCGGTATACAATATAGGCGGAGGCAAAGGAAATTCCGCATCAGTTCTTGAGACAGTTGAACTGGTTAAAGAAATTACAGGGCATGAACTTAAATATTCGTATTCAGATAAAAACCGAATCGGCGATCACATCTGTTATTATTCAGATCTAACAAGATTAAAAAAAGATTATCCAGAATGGGATATCCGAAAATCTCTTCGTGATATTATAGTTGAGATGGGGGCGGCCTATAGGCCTTAAATTATGTTTACAGCTTTTATTAATCCGCCATGGGTAAACCAAGGCAATACTTCAGGTATACGCGCTGGGTCGCGTTGGCCACATATAAGAAAAAATTATTTCCGAATATTTCCTTTTCCCTATCGACTCGCGGAAGCAACAGCTCTTTTAAAAAAAGCCGGGCATTTTACTATTCTTGTGGATTCTATTGCTGAAGGGCTAACAGATACGGAGACTCTTTTTCAAATCGCTGGTGTTGAATTGGCAGTTGTAGAAACGGCTACTAACAGTTTAAATAACGATATAAATTTCCTAAAAACATTAAGAATAAATAATCCTAAATGCATTATTGTTGCCGTAGGTCAACACGCATCAATAGGAGAAAAGGATCTTAAACCTTATTGCGACTATGTTTTCCCTAGAGAATATGATTACAAGGTTCGTGATTTAGCTAACGGTGTGACGCCAACAGATGTTGATGTTGATGTAAAAACCATACCTTGGCCTTATCGAAATAAAAATACTTTTCATTTATACCAGGATGGTTTTTGTACGGCATTCCCGAATGCTACGGTTACCACTTCAAGGGGGTGTCCCTATGCCTGTACTTTCTGTCAGGAACCAACAGTATTTTTTAATCGTCCTGGACGTCGCTTAAGAGACCCCGCTGACGTTGTTGAAGAATGGGTTTGGCTGCATAAAGAGCTTAAAGCCAAGGAAATATACATCGATGACTCAACCTTTACAGCGGATGAGGGTTTTGTACATGCCATACTAGATGAAAAAGAGAAAAGAAAATTAAATATACGCTTTTCAGCTATGGGTGACGCACGAGTATCGGATGAGTTACTAACACGTTTAGCAAAGAATAAATTTACAGGATTAAAAATAGGTGTAGAATCAATACATCCAGAAATATTAAAAAAGGTTAATAAGGCATGGTTAAAGCGCTCAGATATTGAGCGAACTGTACGAAAATGTAGAGAACTTGGTATCTTTATACATGGAACCTTTATCCTTGGCCTTCCAGGTGATACTAAAGAAACTATAACATCTACAGTTAATTATGCATTACACGAGCCTTTCAATTTTGTTCAGTTCAGTCCATTTATCCCACTTGCTGGAACAAAAATATATGACGAGGTTGTAAAGAATGGATGGCTAAAAAGCTCTTATGACACGGGATGCAATGTTATTGTCGATAGGCCAGAACTACATGCAAATGAATTGGAAGCTCTGGTTAAATCAGCCCAAGCCCGTATCAGTCGAAGAGTTTTTTCCCGCATCCATTTGTTAAAGAAATATTTAAAGCTTGCCTGGGTATCAAAAGAAACAAATCTTTTTCAGCTTGTCTGGGATAGAATCAGGTTATTGTTTTTAAATAGCAGGCTTTAAAATTAGCGGCAATTAAACATTCCTTGCGTAATAAAGGGCTTTTTCAACTACTGCCGACATCGAATTATAATTATAAATTTGTTCAGCGCGTTGTCGCGCAGTATTCCCCATCGCTTCTATTTCGCTTGCATTCATGCTCAAAAGACGTATAATTCCTTGCCCAAACATCTCTGCGTCGTTTGTGTTTACAAGAATACCCGCCCCGTCTTTCAACGATACGCTAAGTTCACCCACATCGGTAGCCACAATGGGCCGGCCCATGGCCATGTATTCGTATAATTTAAGTGAAGAACGTCCAATGTTAATGAAGGTATGAGGGAAATCGCTCTGATAGGGTAATAGATAGGCGTTAGCAGCTGATAGGTAATTGGGAACATCTTTATGCTCTACTTTACCTGCAAAGCACACGTTATTTGACATTCCAAGTTTATTTGAATAATTAATGGCGTCCTGCAGTTCGTTTCCGAATCCAATAACCAATAACATGATATCGTTGCGAGTAATCCATGCGAAATGAAATGAGTCGAGAAGCATTTGCCAGTTTGCGCCACCTTTTTTAAAGGTGCCAAGATAACAAAACACAAACCCTTGAAGACTAAATTTGCTTCTGATAGGCTTTCCGTCAAGTATTGGGTTAAATGTTTTTATGTCCGCCCCGTTTTGAGCAATAAAGACCGCTTCACGTTTTATGCCAGACAGAAAAATGCGTTCGGCTAATAAATGACTGGCTGCCACGATAGCATCCGCATGATGGGGAACCATTTCTTCAAAATATGTGATTATCCCTTTAACTAAAGCGCGAGATCCTTGTTTAATTGTTGCAAAACCACCAACTCCTTCCCAGTCGTCTGTGTCTAGAATAAAAGGTTTTCGAGCAAGAAAGGATGCTGGAAGCGCAACGATTGTACCGTAAGGTAACGGCTTGCTTGAGTAGACAACATCATGCATCAATGAACGAATAAATGTTAAAGGCAGCTTAACGAGTAGCAAGAAGAATATTGCACAAATTCCAGAAATAAATCCTGGCATTACAATAAAAGCATTCGGTAACGAAGGTGTATATTTAACTTGCACGCCTTCAATTTCATTTGGAAGGTAAGTTTTTTGTGTGCCGGGAAGATACTTGTTGCCAACGATGAAGAGCGTAACTTTATGGCCTCTTTTTCTTAGCGCAATAGCAAATCCCATCATCCGGTTCGTAGTGGAGGCATATAGGGGGTATTGTGATATAACAAGAATTTTCATTTAAATTTTACAGCGCCTGACTTTATCAATGAGGTCTTTCATTTTGACTCTGTTTTTTTCTCCAGGTAATATTTCCACGCCACTATTAACATCAACGCCATAAGGCTCCGCTTCTTTTAAGGCGGCCTCAACATTAAATGGAGTAATGCCCCCAGCAAGAATAATGCGCCCATATTTCTTAGCGTGCCGAACCAATGACCAATCAAAAGCTTGTCCTGTGCCTCCAATGAGTTCGGGTGAATGCCTATCAAGTAAGAACGCCGATACGTTTGCATTTTCATATGAAGCCAATGAATGAAAATTAAAATGGTCGTCAACTCCGAAAGCCTTTATGACCCTAACAGGCATCGATCTGCAATAATCAGGTGTTTCTTGTCCGTGAAGTTGAACGTGAGAGAGTTTTGTATGTTCACAGATATTTCTAACGGCAGCCGGGCTTTCATTTACAAAAACACCAACGGCTGCAATAAAAGGGGGCAAATCTGTTATTATACTATGTGCAATTTCAGGTGTAACATATCTCGGACTTTCTCGATAGAAAATAAAACCAATTGCACTGTAGCCGAGGTGCGCAGCATAACGTGCATCTTCAGGTTTTGTAATTCCGCAAATTTTTAAACTAATCATAAATAATTATTCAATAATATAATCGATAGGATCGATTAAACTCATTATTAAATAGCAATACATATTACAAGGGAGGTATACATACTGTCGCCGGGCACGTCAAAATGTACCACTCATGGGCGGTTGAAAATGTACCACCCTTTTGTATAATATAAATTAGTTTTCCTTCTTTTTGTTCAATGTAACTTATTCCCTTTACCGCAAAGATGATTGCATCCTGGAGGAAGCGGTCCAGGATCGCGGAGGTCGCGGCCGTGTCACCAAGGACAACGCCCCAATCCTCGATGGGGCGATTGGTGGCAATGATGGTGGAGGCGCTGCCGTGGCGGCTTTGACTTCTGCATGGTAATACTCCTGTTCTTCCGGTTAACTTCCGCTAATCCAGGAAAAGTGTGTTACCCTATTCCGCGTTTAGCAAATAGTCACTGGTTGTTAGCCCAGCAAAAAAAAGGATAAAAATGTTATAATATTATTAAAAATGGGATAAAAGATTTTGAAAGTAGGTCTAATCGTATTAATTAACTTTATTAACCTTAAAAAAGGAGTTGTTGATGTTTTCTAACAGCAGAAGAACAAACAAATTAGTTTGGTCGACGGTGATTTTGCTTGTATTGTCTATATCTAGTATACATGCACAATGGAGTTATAGCTATTGGGGGATAAATTATTTCGGAAAGATTGGTATTGGAACTGAATGTGTTCAAGATCTAGGTTTGATTGCAAAAGGTAACGCATTAATCGTTGGACCTGATTTTACACAAAATGGCCGCCAGTCAATTCTATATCTTGGGGATAAAAATAATAGTATCTGTACGGAATGGGGTTTGGGGTTAAAATTGAAAGCGTATGCGGCACCAGATGTGGTTATTCGAAATCATACGGGCAATGTTGGTATTGGTACAACAATCCCATCAGCGAAACTCCATATAGGTATGGCAAGTGGCAATGCTATTAATATTGGTGTTGCCAACGATAAAATGAAGACTGATGTTCCAATGGGTTCTGAAACAGGTCGCTATAATATAAATTTTTATACTTGGCGTGATGTCATGGCAGAACAGCATGGCGCACAGATTGCCATGGTTCGTACAAATAATTATAGTAACGGAAATGCGCTTGTACAGGCAACAAATCTTGCTTTTTCAACAAATACGGGATATAATGATCTTACAGAAAGAATGCGTATTAATTACCTGGGTAATATAGGCATTGGGACGTCTTCCCCATCAGAAAAGCTTGATGTCAGGGGCAATCTGAAAATAACAAACAGTCAAAATAACGGAAACCCTTATATTACGTTAAGCACTGAAAATTCTAATATTCAGAATGCGCAATGGTGGAATATTCAAGCACAAGCAACGGATGAAAATGGCTTGCTGAATTTTCGAACAGGCGAAGGTCCCACTGATGCGATTTGTATGCAACTTAGTGGTAAAGATCGTAGTGTAAGGATTGATGGTAAGCTAATAGCCAAAGAAATTCAGGTTAAGCAAAGCGTTTGGGCTGATTTTGTTTTCAAGCAGAACTATAAACTTCGAAAACTCAACGAGGTTGAATCTTTTATAAAGAAAAATGGTCATTTGCCAGAAATTCCAGATGCAAAAGAAGTTCGTGAAAATGGTGTAAGTGTTGGAGAGATGCAATCAAAATTACTACAAAAAGTTGAAGAATTAACGCTATATATAATCGAGATGAAGAAAGAAAATGATGCGCTAAAGGAAGGATTAATAAATATTAGAATGAACATGAATAATTAGTTGAATGTTTAACCCGCCGTTAAACAACTAATTGTTTTTCAAGGGGGTGCTTTGCTGCCCCCTTTTAGTCTTTTATGCGTCACACTTGTGACGCATTTTCAGCTTGATATTGCGCAACATCGGTGGGCGCTTGTGGTACGTTTTGCCGGTATCGAACGTACCGTCATCTGTTACAATCTCAATGAACGGTACCTAATACCGCTGACTGATTTCCAAACATGTGCTTATGCATGCATAGAGAATAACTTTTCCTCCAAGCCGAAGCAAGCTTCGGGTAATTAGACCCAAGAGATTAAATCCTAACAGTCGAACTATTTCATAAGGAGCATTTTAATAGATTTGGTTTTATCGTTACACGTTAGTTTGCAAATGTATAATCCAGTTGGGCATGCATTGTTGTTTTCGTTTTTGCCATCCCAAGTTATTGTATGATAACCAGTGGAATGGTTGCCTGTAAAGCATTTTATTTGCCGACCTTCCAAGTTGTAGATTTGAAGATAAATGTTGTTATATTTATTTACGGGGATGCCAAAATTAATTTTTGTTGAAGGGTTGAAGGGATTTGGTTGGTTTTGAAAAAGCACTAGCTCGGAAGGGGGGGTATCTAATTGTTGAGTTGTATAAAGGGCGTGATCAATTAAATAAAAGGATGTCGATGGAGACCATGCCGATGAATCGGTAGTAGAAGTGAATCTGACACGCCAAAAAAGATGCGTTAATAGAGGAAGCTGCGCCATGCTGTCAAGCTCGCAGATTTTAATTGAAGTGTCGGCAATGGCTTTTTGTGTCAGAATTGTATTGTTAAATGAAGGGAGGGTTGAAATTTGAACTTCATACGATTTGTCGTCTGAAGAATATACGGACGTCCAAATAAGATTAGCAATGGCAGATATTTCGCTTTCCTCTTCTGGCGAGATAATAATTGGTTGCTCCGCTTTAGGGGCTAGTATTTGTAGTTCATCAATAAATCCATTAAGGCACCAGGAGTTCGCACCCCAAGTATCGCCGCCAATATATGTTGAATATTCGGACGGAAAACTTAAAGAATCGATTGTGTCGGTTGCAACTAATATGTTGTTAAGATAAAGATTCTTTATGCCATTTATGTATTCTGCGGCCACCTTATTCCATTTGCCAAAAAAAGAATCTTCTAGTGGCACCTCAAGAGAATCAAGCCCTCCTGCATATGGGCCATTAGTTTGAAAACAAAGGACTTTTCGGTGGTGTGTCCCAACGGCCAAGGTGATTGTTAGTTCGTTTGCTTTTCCAATATGTAAGATGGGATTAGTTACGTCGTAACTATATGCGGGAATGTTAATAATGGCCTCTATTTTAAATTGTTTTGCCGTTTCAAGTTCTATAATATTTGGGATTGTAATATATGAAATTGGCGAACTGCTATAGATAGAACCACCGAATAAACCATTACGCCAGGAAACTCCTGGTAAAAGATATCCATTATAATTATGGCCGCTTATGTCAAAAACCGTATCGCCGCTTCTTTCATCAAAGTGCCATAAAGCTAATGTTTGTTTAGAAAGTTTAAATTTATTTAAGCCCGAATAATTATAAAGATATTTTATATCCTTCATGGTTAATATGTGATTGTATATCATAATGTCATCGATTGCGCCCTTAAAATATTCGCTATTGTAGCTTAGCTGATGAGAACGACCAATAAGTAATAAATGATGGTTACCAATTGAGGCTGGCATCTGATTAGAAAGAACTAATATTGTGTCGACATAAACATTGATATTATCAGCAGTATCTTTTGTTGCAACAACATGATGCCAGTAAGCATCACCATCTATAGAAGTTGGTATTTTTAAATCTGTCGATCTTGTTCCCATGCGAATATCAAGCTTTCCATTTCCATCAGTGAAAAGTTGGATTCCTTCGAAATCAGGATTGTTTTCATGGTTGCACCAGCAAATTATTGTATTCCAAACGTTATTAATGTTGTTTGATTTAAACCACAGACTAATGCTAATAGGAACAGAAAAATCTATCGTATCCATCATGATATAATTATCAATACCGTTAAAATTATATGCATTGTTTGAATCGTTATATCGATCTGCACAAGGCGTTGCACCAATAACATTACCATTATGATTGCTGCCGCTTATATCATTTGCATTTCCGCAAAATGAATAACCCGCAACCAACCCACCATATGGAAATAGACTGTCTTGCGCGGATGAGGGAAATTGAATAAGAATAATAATTAAGATCGAAAAGGATTTTATAAAGAGATTCATAATCTCCTCCTATGGGTTGAACAATCAAGACAACAATTTAATTATTTAAAAAACGAAGCTACTTTATCTTTAATGAAAATCTCATCTATACAGCCATTAAAACGATATTGACAATACGTCGGCGAACTGCCAATAACAATAGAATCTCCCGGGCTTTTAAGCGAAAAGCAACCTATCTTTTTAATCTGGGATATATCATCTATGTAAATGCTACGTTGTCCTAAAGAATAAATAATAATTATATGGTACCATTTATTAGGAACGAAATTAAATTCTGTTGAAGTTAAGTATTGAAATTTAACTTCGTCGTTAAAGTCAGCATGGAGTTGACCGTCGTAGTAATAAATGCTAATAGATCCATTAACAAACTCAAGAAAATATTGTTTTTGTGTGTTCGCGGTAAGATATTCATTCGGTTTCATCCAAAAATCCACCATAAATTCAGAATCCGGAAAGACCATGGGTTTTTCCACCACCCCATACCCGCCCCCGGAGAATGACAACCCGTTCCCAAACTTGCCGGGGACCCGCGTCACGTTCCGAAGAACACCGTGGTTTTTGCAAGGGGAGGAGTCATAGAGGGTATCACCCGATGTCTCATTAAAATTAAAGCAAAGAAGGGTCGAAGAATCCGGCTGGGGCGGCCGTATGGCGGTCACCGTCATCGAATCGAAATTAGAAGGGGCCGTGCTGACAAGTCCCGAAAAAGCGCGGATGCGGTAAAAGTACGTGCAGAAGGACATGAGCGCGGTGTCCTGGTAATTGGTGGTTCCCGGTCCCAACTGTTGAAGGATTGCCCACGCGGAATCATTGACGTTTCGTTCCACCCTGATGCTGTCCGTGGTTTTTTCGTTGCCGGACCAGACAAGCCGCATGTTTTTACTGGCTGGAAGATAAATCGAAAGATTGT
>Ga0208373_1004905_pt1 | contig 11572 bp, 7 predicted proteins | sample RifOxyC2_FD_184036 | JGI IMG/M metagenome (GOLD analysis project Ga0208373, IMG submission 184036) | Soil microbial communities from Rifle, Colorado - Rifle Oxygen_injection C2 (SPAdes) | ecosystem: Environmental > Terrestrial > Deep subsurface > Rock core/Sediment | place: Rifle, Colorado... | reverse complement strand
AATCACTCAAAGGCGGCATCCAGACCAAACGCCTCAAAGCTGCTTGGGATCAAAGCTATCTGCTAAAAATCTTGGCTAAATAATTTCTACATGCGATCGCCCTGAATTAAGAGGCTTGAGATTTTGACTTTTATATTGAACCTGGGTATATTACCCTGTAATTTTTTTTTGGAACCATGGGGGAAAGCTTATCCATGAATCGACCGGAGTATAAAATCGGCACAGGCCATGACGTCCACCGGCTGGTGGCGGGACGCAGGCTCGTTCTGGGCGGAAAGGAGATTCCCTTTGAGAAGGGCCTTGAGGGGCATTCCGATGCCGATGTCCTGGTCCATGCCGTCTGCGACGCCATCCTGGGCGCCCTGGGATGCGGAGATATCGGGGAGCATTTCCCGGACACAGACCCGGCCTATAAGGGCATATCCAGCCTGGTCCTGCTGGAAAACTGCCGGGCCCTCATGGAAGAAAGGGGGTATGCGATCAACAACCTGGATTGCATTGTCTTTGCCGAAAAGCCGAAGCTCAGCCCCCACAAAAAAGACATGGAAGAAAACCTGGCTCGGGTCCTGAAAACAGCCCCCGGTCTGGTGAACATAAAAGCCACCACCACGGAAGGCCTCGGATTTACCGGGAGACAGGAGGGCATTGCGGCCCAGTGTACCCTCCTGCTCAAGGCCCTGAGCCATTGAAACACAAAACCATAGGAAAGATCAGCATGGGTTTAAAAGTCTATAATACACTGAACGGCAGAAAAGAAGAATTTGTCCCCTTGACCGAGGGCAAGGTGAAAATGTATGTGTGCGGCCCCACGGTCTATGATACGAGCCATATCGGCCATGCCCGGTCCGTGGTCGTGTTTGACGTCATTTTCAGGTGGTTTGAGCGCCTGGGGTACGAGGTCACCTATGTCCGGAATTTCACGGACGTGGACGACAAGATCATCAAAAAATCCAATGAAACCGGCGAAGACTGCGCCGTGATCACGGAAAAATACATCAATGAATTCCATGCCGAAATGGATGCCCTGAATGTGAAACGGCCCACCATTGAACCCAGGGCCACGGGCCATATCACCCATATCATCGATTTTATCCGGATGCTCATCGAAAAAGGCAAGGCCTACAGCGTGGAAGGCGGGGACGTGTATTTTTCCATTGACGCCTTTGCGGCATACGGCCGCCTGTCGGGCCGGAACCCGGAGGACATGAGGGCCGGGGCCAGGATCGCCGTGGATGAGAAAAAGAGGAATCCCCTGGATTTTACCCTGTGGAAACCGGCCAAGCCCGGCGAGCCCTTCTGGGAAAGCCCATGGGGAAAGGGGCGGCCCGGCTGGCATATCGAATGCTCAGCCATGAGCTATGAATACCTGGGAGAAGGCTTTGACGTCCACGGCGGGGGCAAGGACCTTATCTTTCCCCACCATGAAAACGAGATCGCCCAGAGTGAGGCCCTTTTCGGCCGGCAATTCGTCAAATACTGGATTCACAACGGGTTTGTGGACATCAACAATGAAAAAATGTCCAAATCCCTGGGCAATTTCACCATGATCAAGGAAGTGCTGGCCAAATACCCGGGCGAAGTCATCCGCATGTTCCTCTTGTCCAACCATTACCGGAGTCCCATTGATTACAGCGAAGATTCCATGCGGGAGATTTCCATGGGTCTGGACCGGGTATATGCCTTCCTGGAAAGACTGGACCAGCTAAGATTGGACCAGGCAGGGATCAAAACCGGCGAGGCCCATACCGGACCTCTGTGGGAAGAGTTTGCCGGGGCCATGAACGATGATTTTAATTCTGCCAAGGCCCTGGCCTGTGTCTTTGACGCCGTCAAAAAAGGCAACCGGCTCCTGGACGAGGCCAAGGGTGGCTTGGATGAAGCCCTTTCAATGGAACTTGGTCTGATGCGTTCTGATATCCGGTCCCTGGCCGGAATCCTCGGCATTTTTCTGCTGTCCCCGGCCGATTATTTTGCGGCCAAAAAGGAAAAGGGCATGGCAGATCTGGCGGCGGAATCCGGAACCATCACCCCCGATGAAATCGAAGACCTCATCCGCCAGAGAGCCGAGGCCCGGAAAACTAAAAATTTCAAGCGGGCCGACGAAATCCGGGATCAGCTCCAGGGCATGAAGATCGTCCTGGAAGACGGCCCCGGCGGCACCACCTGGCGGTTCGAATAGAACCGGCCCTATGTTTTAGCCCAATTTGTTTTAGCCGGATTGGGTTTAACCGGACAGTTTGGCCCAGGCATCCTTCAGGGTCACGGTCCGGTTGAACACCGGCCTTCCAACTGCCCCGGCCTTTGAATCCAGGCAGAAATACCCCAGGCGTTCAAACTGGTAGACCTTTTCCGGCAGGGCTTGGCCCAGGCTTTTTTCAAGCCTGCATCCCTTCAGTTCCTCCAGGGAGGCGGGGTTCAGGTTTTCGATAAAGTCCTGTTTGTCCTGTTCCGGGTTTTCATCCTTGAAAAGCCGGTCATAGAGCCGCACATCCGCTTCCAGGCAGTCCCGGGCATTGACCCAGTGAAGGGTGCCCTTGACCTTGCGGCCGTCCGGGGTATTGCCGCCTCGGGTGGCCGGGTCATAGGTGCAGATGAGTTCCGTGACCCGGCCGGTTTCATCCTTGATCACCTCCGTGCAGGTCACCAGATAGGCATACCGGAGCCGTACTTCCCGGCCTGGCCCCAGGCGGAAGAATTTTTTGGGCGGATCTTCCATGAAATCGTCCTGCTCGATAAAGATTTCCCTGGAAAAGGTCAGGGGCCGTTTGCCCATCTCCTCTTTCTGGGGGTGGTTGGCCGCCTCCAGGGTTTCGGTTTGGCCTTCCGGATAATTTTCAATGGTGAGCTTCAAAGGTTTTAACACGGCCATGGACCTCGGGGCCCGCTCGTTGAGATCATTTCTCAGGCAGCTTTCCAGAAGCCCCATATCCACCCGGCTGTCTTTTTTGGAAACCCCGATGAGGTCACAGAAATTCCGGATGGCCTCGGGGGTATAGCCCCTCCGGCGGATGCCTTCCAGGGTGGGAAGCCGCGGGTCATCCCAGCCGTCCACATGACCTTCTTCCACCAGTTTCTGGAGTTTTCGCTTGCTCAGGACCGTATAATTAATATTCAGCCGGGCAAATTCAATCTGCTGGGGGTGGCAGGGGGTGTCCAGGACATCCAGGATCCAGTCGTAAAGGGGCCGGTGGTCTTCAAATTCCAGGCTGCACAGGGAATGGGTAATGCCTTCCAGGGCGTCGGAAAGGCTGTGGGTGAAATCATACATGGGGTAGATGCACCATTTGGTCCCAGTCCTGGGGTGGGAGGCCTTTTTGACCCGGTAAATAATGGGGTCCCTCAGATTGATATTGGGAGAAGCCATGTCGATTTTGGCCCGGAGCGTATGTTGTCCTTCCTCAAATTCCCCGGCCTTCATGCGGGCGAAGAGATCCAGGTTTTCCTCCACGGACCGGTCCCGGTAGGGGCTGTTTTTGCCGGGTTCCGTAAGGGTGCCCCGGTATTCCCGGATTTCTTCGGGGGCCAGGCTGCACACATAGGCCTTGCCCTTTTGGATCAGCTCCACGGCAAATTCATAGAGCCGGTCAAAATAGTCCGAGGCATAATAGGGGGTCCCGAATTCAAACCCCAGCCAGTTCACCGTGGACTGGATGGAGTCGATATAGACCTGTTTTTCCTTTGCCGGATTGGAATCGTCAAATCTCAGATTGCATTTGCCGCCGAATTTTCCGGCCATGCCGAAATTCAGGCAGATGGATTTGGCATGGCCGATATGGAGAAACCCGTTGGGTTCCGGCGGAAACCGCGTGGCGACCTTGCCGTTGTTTTTATGATTCTTTATGTCTTCCCTGATGATGGCTTCGATGAAATGCCCTTTACCGGTCTCTGTTTCCATTTATATCCTCAACCTGAGTGTTAAATTTAAAACTCCTTTTTAACACAGTTTGGAAATCCGAGGCAAATATTAATGTGAGGTTGAATGGGCCGGTTGATTCAAACCATCAATAATTCTTGCAGAGCTGTTTGCCTTTTACTGATGTCCCGGTTTTTAACGGCCATGGCAAGCGCTTTTCGGGTGCCGACAAATACAGCCAGTTTTTTTGCCCGTGTGATGCCGGTATAAATCAGATTGCGGAACAGCATTTTAAAATGCTGGGTCAGAACGGGTATGATGACCACTTCAAACTCACTGCCCTGGGATTTGTGGATGGTAATGGCATAGGCCAGATCCAGCTCCATGATATCGGTCTGTTGGTAATGAACCAGCCGGTTATCCGGATAAAATGATACAGAGCAGGTCAGATCAACGTTATCCATATCCCGGATGATGCCGATATCACCGTTAAAAACACCCAGATCATAATTGTTCCGCCGGTGTATCACCCGGTCTCCGATTCTGAAAATCTTTTCTCCGATTTTTAATTGTTTTTTGCCCTCCATAAAGGGGTTTGAGGCTTCCTGGATGACTTTATTCAGGCTGACTGTCCCCATGCTTCCCCGTGTCATGGGAGAAAGGATCTGTATTTCACAATTGCCGTAATATTTGGGAATCCATTCCTGATAAAGCTGTTTGACGACATCCAGGGCGGACAAACCATAATGAAGGGACGACCAGGGATGAACTTTTTTTAAGACGGCCAGCAATTCTTCAGCCCTGGTTTCAGCCTCGCACACCTTTTGTAAATTCACATGCTCGAACTTTTTCGGAATAACGATTTCCGTCTCATAGGGAATCACCGGTTCCCGGACCCGGAATTCGAAAAAGTCCGCTTCATCCGGATCATTGGACAAATTATTTTCCAGTCCGGGAAGGGTTAATTCATAAAATCGTTTCACCCTTGAAATAAAGCTGATCTGATCTTTGCCGGCCTCATCTGAATCCAGAAACAGGCAATCGGTTTTGTCCTGCCAGACTTGAGGGTGTTTAAACGGGGATTTTATCCAGGGGATCTCGCCTTTGTTGATCTGGTGGGCGTATTGAATGATCAAGGATTCCCGGGCCTGGCGAAATATCTGCGTCAGTTCAAAGCAGGGAACTGTTCGGGATGCAATGATATCCTTTAAAACATTTCCCGCACCCACGGCCGGCAGTTGGTCCGCGTCACCGATGAAAAGCACCCTGGCAGTCCTGGGAACCGCCTTGAGCAAGGATGCCGTAAGATTGATATCCAGCATGGAACATTCATCAACGATAAGAAAGTCTGTCTTTAAAGGGGTCTCCTCGTCTTTTTTAAATTTGCCGTTTTGCCATCCCAGCAGGCGGTGGATGGTTTTGGATTCTTTCCCGATAACATCCATCATCCGTTGAGCAGCCCTCCCGGTGGGTGCTGCCAGAAGAACCGTCAACCCCATGGCTTCAATTAATTTGACGATCACAAGGGTGGTGGTGGTTTTGCCGCACCCCGGCCCGCCGGTAAGCACGGAAAATTTCTCACAGACAATACCTTTGACGGCTTGGGTCTGTTCATCACTCAAAGAGATATTTTTCGCCTTGCAGTACAGGCTTACCCACCGGTTCACCCTTTCTTGTTCAATTTTTGGAGGGTCGCCGATATCTGCTATCCTTTTTGCCACATACAGCTCATCAAAATATAAAGACTTGGAATAATAGCATCGTTCAGGTATGCCGCCTGCCACGGCAAGGTCACGAACCATCAGAAATTTTTCGTCTTCCATATATCTTAGAAGCTCAGGCAGTTTATGGGACAGATCCAGCTTTAAGATTTCATTCACCTGGGAATTGATTTGAGATTCGGTCAGGAAACAATGTCCAAAGTCCCGGCTTGCCGCAAGAACATGTTTTATACCCGCCATGATGCGTTGCCGGCTGTCGGGAGCAAGACCGATGCTTAAGGCCACCTTGTCGGCAGAAAAAAAACCGATGCCGTAAAAATCATTGGCCAGCCGGTATGGATCTTCGGTAACGATGCCGATGGCCTCATCTCCGTATTCCTTATAAATCCGGACGGCAAACAGGGTGCTGATGCCATGGGATTGTAAAAACATCATGACTTCCCGGATGGCTTTATGCTCTGTCCAGGCCTCACTGATCATGTCCAGTTTTTTCCGGGCAATCCCCGGAACCTCGGTCAGCCTTTCAATATCTTTTTCGAAGATATCAAGGGTTTGCTGATCAAAATAGGTCACAATTTTTTTTGCGGTTTTGGGCCCCACGCCTTTAATCAGACCTGATCCCAGGTATTTTTCAAGGGCTGCTGCCGTTGCCGGTTTTTTTTCCTTTGCCAGGGTTGCCTGAAACTGACGGCCGTGTTTGGGATGAACGGTCCATGATCCTTCGAACTCCATGGTGGCCCCGGCAAAAACTTTGGTTTGATGAACAATGACGGTTTCCTGCCCGTGCGGATGATTAAACGGTGTCACCCGAAGAATAGACCAGCCGTTATCGGGATTATGAAAGGTAACCCGGTCCACAATGCCCGTAAGACTCTCGGTGATCATTCCTGTCCGGTTTACCGGTTGCTGCTTCATCTTCGCTGATCCTCGTTCATATATAATGTCAGTAGATACACCAATGCAGCTTTGGTGATCAATACTTTTGAGATTTTTTGAAACGGGAATATACCGGAAGACTATGAATTCATCCCGGCCGGGGATAGTGAAGAGGGGCTTTTTTCTCTGTTTCCGGTTATCCTTTATATCCTTAACCGGAGTGCTGAATATGAATGTTTAACGCAGCTTGGAAATCCGAGGCAAATATTAATGTGAGGTTGCATGCGATCCTGGGGATTTAAAATTTTTAAAATCTTGCAAAGTGTTAAAAAATACAATACCGGGTTTTCCGGGATGATTTTTTCAATAGGATTGAAGAAATTTTTGAATTTTTATTCAGTTAAATTATCTCTATGGTCTATTTTTCAAAGATCTTTACAGCTATTGGTAATATTGATATGGGGTAGTTGTTCTGGATTTTGCTTTTTCAGGTCGGACGCTGCGTAAAACCTTCACTTTGGAGAATTGATATGGAGTTTGCAAAGAAAGTAGCATTTGTAACGGGTGCTGGAACTGGAAATGGTGAGGCCATAGCTGAGCGGCTCTTCGCTGGTGGAGCATCCGTTGCTCTGGTTAGTCGCCGACTTGATTCAGTGCGGTCGATCTGTCAGAGAATCGATCCGGAAGGGTCAAGGACGTTGGCTGTTGAAGCGGACGTGTGTGACGCAAACGCTATGGAGGCTGCTGTCAAACGTGTTATCGAGAGGTTTGGCAAGCTCGATCTGGCCGTAAACAACGCCGGCGTCACTGGCCCGGCAGGAGTACCGATTCAGGATATAGAGGTGGAGACATGGAATGAAGTAATCGAAACCGATCTGACAGGCGTTTTCTACTCAATGAAGTATGAAATACCGGCGATGCTCGCAAACGGGTCCGGTGCGATTGTCAATATGTCGTCTGCCAATGGATTGGTAGGCTTGGCTGGAATGGCTGCATACACCACAGCCAAACACGGAATCATTGGGCTGACTCGGTCTGCGGCATTAGAATTAGCCGAATCCAATGTCCGCGTTTGTGCAGTTGCGCCCGGTTATGTCGCCACCCCACGGATAATGGATTCCGGTAAAGAGGTCACAGATTGGATGGCGAGTGTGCATCCCATGAGGCGCCTTGCCACTCGGGAAGAAGTGGCGGATTTGGTCGCATATCTCTTGAGTGATCGAGCGGCTTTCATAACCGGGAGTGTCCATTCAATTGATGGTGGGTACACCGCACAGTAGTCGCTCATGCCCAACCGGTTGCAGCGGACCTCAAAAAGCCGCGACCGATGAAAAGCACGGTAACATCAGAAACGAGAAATGAATATAGAAAGTGGCATCATATTAGATTGGAAAGAAGAAAAAGGTTTTGGTTTCATCAAACCAAGAGCCGGCGGTAATAAACTATTTTTTCACATAAATGATTATAGCTATCGCCATAAACGTCCTTTCAAAAACCTTGAAGTTCATTATGTTGCATCTACAGATCAAAGAGGCAGAAAGTGCGCTATTGATGTAGTACCCGTCAAAGGGCATAAAAACAATGGGTTTGAAGTAAGGCAAAAGGTCTTTTCTTTGATCCTGTTTGGTCTTTTTTCGGGTTTCCTATATTTTATTTTTCAATCAAAACTAATTCCACTTGAAGTGGTTTGCCTTTATGCATTTATGAGTGTCGTTGCATTTTTAATGTATGCTAAAGACAAAAATGCTGCTGAATCGAAGGAATGGCGAACGCCTGAAAGCACCTTGCATATTTTGTCGCTTCTCTGCGGCTGGCCGGGTGCTAAGTTAGCACAGGGTTTTTTAAGACATAAATCAAAAAAAATATCCTTTAGAATAACCTACTGGGTGACTGTTTGCATTAATTGTGGAGCATTGTACTGGCTGACTACACCCAAAGGAAGTATCTGGCTGAAAACTATGCTTAAAAATATAAATTTTGGTTAACCAAGCGTTTAACATGGATTTGCTAAAGCTTCTAAAGATTGATAACGCAACAATAAGGAGCTGTCTAATGAAAAACTTTTTGGACTGTGTTCCGGACCAGCAAACAGAACATTGGCCGCCAGAAAGAAATATCAGAGCTTATTTTTCCAAAAAGGGAAGAGAATGGACGGTAAAAAGAGACAAACCATGATCAGACATATGTCATATTCAGAAAATAATATCCGGACCTGGAAGCTGTAAATTGAACCGCTTATCCCTGAAATCCAGGCTCATTGTCAATACCCTGGTCATTCTGACTCTGGCCCTGGGGTTCAATGCCATGCTGACCCTGAATTCCCTTGAAAAATTCTATGTGGAATCCATTGCCTCCCAGTACAGCGTCGTCGGCAAGGATTTGAAACGCAATATCGAACGCTCCCTGGGGTTTGGAAAATCCATTGAAAATTTTGTCGGCATGGACAAAATCCTGGAGGACACAAAAAACAATCTGGTCAAAAAAAACGTCCGGGATGAGGCAGCCATCCATCTCAGCACCTCGACCAGCGATGATGTTTCCGTGTCCATGGCCCTGCCAGACGGCCGGATTCTCTCCAGCACACGGCCGGATCTGGTCGGCACCCGGCCGGCGGTCCATGCCCGGATCGATTATAAAAACGCCCCGGATCAGGCTTCGCCCGCCTACATCAAATACAAGGATACCTATGTGACCCATATCTCCATCCGGGATGCCAAGGATGAATGGGTGGCCACGGCCATGATCCTGTTTAACCAGGACCAGGTGAAATCCGTACTGAAAAAGGTCCGGAATCAGAGCATCGCCCTCATTTCAGCCATTTTATGCGGGGGCATGGCGGCTCTGGCCTTGATATTTCATTTTATGCTGCCAGACAGGTTTGGGTCGCCCGGAAGGAACGGCAACGCCTCCAAATTAAAGCTCCAGGTGGTAGTGTTCCTGGTGGTCGGCCTTGCCCAGATTGTATTTTCAGGCATCAATACCTATTCCTTTAGGACCTATTACCTTGAGATCAACCGGCAGAAAGCCGGCAGCCTGATCCATCTTTTGAAGGAGGATATCGAATTCCTTCTGACCAAGAATATCCGGATCCACAAACTGGTCAGGATCGATGCGGAATTGAACAAGATCATCATTGGTTCTCCGGAACTCCGGGAAATCGCCATCCTAGATGCGGAAGGGATGCCCCTGTACAGGGCCCTAAGCCCCGAGGCCGGGGACCCGGATGCCGGAAACCCGGACCCCGGAGACCTGGCCGGCGGGGCCGGGATCAAGGGGGAAGACCCATATACCATCCGGGTTGAACTCATGAAGGAAGGCCGCATCGAAGGCTATATCTCCACTCAAATTTCAAAAAAAGCCCTATTCAAGAAACTCCTGGAAATCGGCCTGGATTCGGCCACCATTATCGTCATTTCCATCCTGTTTTTCGGGGAACTGCTGGTCCTGGCCTTCCAGTTCATCCATCGGAGAAGGGCCGCTTCTCCGTCAAAAAGAATCCATTATAAGAGCATCCGGCCCATTGCCTTTTTGTTTCTGTTTTGCATCGACATATCCATTTCATTTCTTCCCCTGCATATGGAAGCCCTTTATGAACCGGTTTTCGGATTTTCCAAGGCCATGGTCATGGGGCTGCCCATCTCCATGGAAATGGCTGCTTCGGGCCTTGCCATTCTATGGGCCGGGATATGGATGGACCGGAGGGGATGGTATGAGCCGTTTTTCTGGGGGCTGGTGCTCTCCTTTCTCGGCTTGATGTATTCCTGGGCCGCCCCTAACGCCCTTCAGTTCATCCTGTCCAGGGGCATGGTGGGCGCGGGATACGGCTTGTCCCTCATGGCCGTCCAGGGGTTTGTCATTGTCCACAGTGATGAGAAAAACCAGGCCCAGGGCCTGGCCCAGCTTTTTGCCGGTGTCTATGCCGGAAGCATCTGCGGCGCCGCCATGGGGGCCATGCTGGCGGAAAGGATCGGATACCGGACCGTGTTTTTTATTGCCGCCGCCATCCTTGTTCTTTTGATCCTGGGCATTCTGGTTCTCATGGAGGCTTCCTTTAAGCGGCAAAAACCCATGGCAGGGTCCCATGACGGGCCCGCCGGGACTGCGCAGATCCGGGCGTTTTTCTTCAACCGGAGCATCCTCGGGCTCCTGCTCTTCGGGATCATTCCCAGCGCCACGGCCGTGGTGGGGTTTGTGAATTATTTTTTTCCGGTTTACCTGGACCGGATCGGCACGTCCCAGTCCAATATCGGCCGAGTGTATATGGTGTTCGGCCTCTGTCTCATCTATATCGCCCCCTTTATCGGCAGGATCATGGATGCCTCGGGCAGCCGGAAAAAATACCTGGTCATGGGCGGGGCCCTGGGCAGCCTTGCCCTTATCCTCTATTATTTTTTCGACGGCCTTGCCGTTACCGCCGGGGCTATCTTTTTGCTGGGCCTTTCCATGTGTTTTGACGCTTCCCGGCCCTATGCCCTGACCTTCAGGGAAACCCGGAATCTCGGCATTGGAAAATCCCTCAGTATTTTTACCTCCTTTGAGAAAATCGGTCAGATCATGGGTCCCATCCTCTTCGGGGTCCTGTTCATGGCAAAGGACCTTCACCTGGCCCTGGCCTATTTCGGGATCGGCTACCTGGTCCTGACCCTGGCCTTTTTCCTCACGGCCCGGAAGGATGGCGGCCCGTCTTCACTGGATGCCCCATGACCCCAGAAGCCTTGTTGGATCTTGCCTGCAAGGGCCTGCCAAAGGTGGGCCGGATCATTGGCCGGTACGGGGACCTGTCCCTGTCCGGCTATCTTGAAACCCTTGTCCCCGAGGCCGGAACCCCTTCCTATCAGCCGAGAAAGGATTTGCTGGAGGTGGTGGGCCGGTATATTGAACCCTTGCTGGGGCCCGAGGTTGCAAAGGCGGCAGTGCAGGACCTGGAGGCCCGTCCCGTGGTCCTGACGGCCTCCCATTTCGGGGTGGAATATTTTGCCCAGACCTTTCAGGGCCGGCTCATCTTCGCTCTTTCGGCCCTGAAACAGCAGATCCCCACCTTCCTGACCTTTGCCTGCGGAAATATTCCCTTGAACAATGCCGTCTTTCCCAGGGGCGCTTTGATTTACCAGGCCGGTCCCGA
>Ga0208373_1004901_pt1 | contig 11580 bp, 2 predicted proteins | sample RifOxyC2_FD_184036 | JGI IMG/M metagenome (GOLD analysis project Ga0208373, IMG submission 184036) | Soil microbial communities from Rifle, Colorado - Rifle Oxygen_injection C2 (SPAdes) | ecosystem: Environmental > Terrestrial > Deep subsurface > Rock core/Sediment | place: Rifle, Colorado... | reverse complement strand
AATGTTCATCAAGTGGAACGGTTCGTGGTCGGCGACGGGGCTCCACCTCCCCTTGAACGATCATTGTTACCCTGCGATTATCTGTTTTCCCCTCCTTTTTAAGGAGGGGAAAAATGGCGGGCGGTGGTTAACAACTTTCATTTAAAGGGGAGGTGGAGCCTCGTTGGCTTACAAAAAAGCAAATTTATTTAAAGTACGCTCCAAAACCGGCATTATAATCCTCTCTAATCTGCGCCAGCGACAAAGCGTAATTATAAACTTTCATTTCATCAATCAGACCGTTAAAATAATTAGCCGACCCGCCATCGGAACCTATATACAAAGAAGTATCCTGGACATCAATGGAACCGGTATCGGCGGTTTTACCCACTTCAACTCCGTTAATATAGCATCTGATATACGAGCCGTCATAAGTAGCCATAACATGCTGCCATTGATTGGCCGCTATAGTGCCGCCGCTGCAGGAATTGGAACCGCCAATATCAAAATAACCGTACAAGGTGGAGCCGGACATCATTAGGGCGTAAGCCGTAGTTTGGTCTTTATCAAGAATATATTGGCTGCCGGAAACGTCAGCCGGCTTAATCCAGGCGGAAATGGAAGCAGTGGTTGTTAAATCCAAAACGGAAGCAGTGGTGTCGGTAAAAGTTACTGTATCATCGGTGCCGTCAAAATCCAGACATTTGCCTTTTTTGCAGTTGGTTTCTACTTGCCAAGCCGTACTGGTTGCAGGGCTTCCGTTTAAAGAAAGCGTACCGTTATAACTATTACCCGACCAATCGTAAATTGTTCCGCCTTCCCCTTCATCCAGTTTCCAATAAGCGATAGGCGCGCCGCCATTGTATTCCTGCGCGATTTGCCAAGGAGTTAAAACATAGTTATAAACTTTTAGATCATCAATGTGGCCGTCAAAGGTTCTGGTGCCGGCATCATTGTTCCCGATAATTACATTGGTGGTGCCGGCCACCGGAATATTGCCATCCTGATTGGCCGAACCTGAAAGTTGGCTATTGATATAAAAATTAAGCAGGCCCTCTGAAGTTCTGGTGACCACGACATGCTGCCAAGTATTGAATTGAACTGAATTATCTTCGGTAGAATCATTTAATGGCGCGCCGCTGTTCCCCGCATAAAAAGCACCTGCAGAGCTACTCACTATGAATAAAAAATTGCCGTTATCTAAAATTCTGCCGTTATTTGATTCGCCAGAACTTTCAGGATAAACCCAAACAGAAACACTTATCGCCTGCGTGCCGATCCAATCACTTCCTGTGTCAATTTTAGTATCGCCAGTAGTGGTCGTGCCGTCAAAATCATAGCTCCTGCCGATTTTGCCTTTTTTATAGCCGCCGGTGCCGGCCGTAATAGCGCCGTTATAACCCTGGCCTGACTTATCATATAAAGTTGTGCCTGATCCTTCTTCAAAATCATAAAAAGCAATAGGGCTAGGGCCTTGCAGATAATCAGCCATTATCTGGTCGGCGGTGCGGGCGGTTGAGTAGATTTTTACGTCGTCAAGCAAACCATCAAAATAGCTTGAAGCAATTTGCGCCGAACCGATGGTTAAATCAGCGTCATTATCAACCAGAACTCCAATGACTGAAAGTTCATCAATTAGTTCGCCATTTTTATAAAAAAACAGTTTGCCGGCCAACTTATCATACACGCCGGTATAATAAAGCCAGACATTAGCTTCAATAGCCGCGTAAACTGTTTGTTGCTCGCTGGAAAAATAACCAAATCTTAACTGATTGCTGGTAGAGTTAAAAGCCACGGTATAGGGACCAAAATTAGCAGTAGACCCGGTATTTTTAGTTAAAACCCGTACTGCTTGCCCCTGAGCCGCGTTAGAAGTTTTAATCCAAAATGAAACAGTAAAACCGTTGTCGGACAAATCCAGGCTACTGTTATCCACAATGGTCACATAATCACCCGTGCCGTCAAACTCGCCGGCGTTGCCATACTTGGCCGTGGTGGTGGCTTTTGCGTCACCGGCCGATGTGCCGTTTAAGCCGTTGCCGGAATAATCATTGACCCTGTCGCCGGTGCCGTCCCAATCGGTGGTGGATTCGTCCATTGGCCACCATGCTACTAGGCCTTCGGCCAGTGCATGGCTGTCGCCACCCAAGACTACACTTTTGCCTTCATTAATATCACGCTTTATTTCCTGTGGCGACAAAGCATAATGATAAATTTTTACTTCATCAATCAGACCGTTAAAATAATTAGCCGCTCCGCCATCGGAACCTATATATAGTGAAGTATCCTGAACGTCAATGGAGCCGGTATCCGCTGTTTTACCCACTTCCTGCCCGTTGATAAAGCATCTGATATACGAACCGTCATAAGTAGCCATAACATGCTGCCATTGATTGGCCGCTATAGTGCCGCCGGAACAGGAATTACTGCCACCAATATCAAAATAGCCATACAAGGTGGAGTCGGACATCACTAGGGCGTAAGCCGTAGTTTGGTCTTTATCAACAATGTATTGGCTGCCGGAAACGTCAGCCGGCTTAATCCAGGCGGAAAGCGAACCGGCGCCGGTTATATCCATGCCTGAACCAGTGCCATCGGCAACGGTTACAGTATCATTTGTGCCGTCAAATAATACTCCTTTTCCGAATTTACCCGTTATCCAAACTGTTGAAGTGCCGGTGGTGGACATATTGGTCAGCGTGCCGGTCAAATTACCAGACTGATCATAAGCGCTGGTGCCGTAACCATCGTCAAAACTCCAGGCGGCCATTGGCGCGCCGTTGTTATATTCCTGGGCGATTTGCCAAGGAGTTAGAACATAGTTATAAACTTTTAGATCATCAATGGCGCCGTCAAAAGTTCTATCTGTTGCACTTGAACGATTGCCGATGGTTAAAGGATTAGCGGTGGTAATCTGCGAAACAGGGTTAGTATTCTGATTAGCGGTTCCAGATAAAACACCATTTAGATATATATTAACAACCCCGCCAGAAGTTATAGTAATCAAAGCGTGTTGCCAAACTCCATATACAATAGAACTCAATGCCGAATTAGCCGCAATCCCATTATTTATATTACTTCTAATATGCCCAGTGCCGCCACCAAATATAGATACGATAAAATAAAAACCGTTAAGCCCATTTCTGTCTCCAGTTTTATCAATGATTCTTCCTGCTGTTTCACCAACGCTATCAGGCTTAATCCAAGCGGAAATTGTAAAACCGCTTTGCAAAGCACTATTAGAAAATTCAGCGACGGGAATGGTTGTATTCGCTCCGTCAAAATCATAGCTCCTGCCTGCTTTGCCTTTAACAAAGCCATTAGAGGCGCCTGCCGTAATAGCGCCGTTATAACCTTGGCCTGACTTATCATATAAAGTTGTGCCTGATCCTTCTTCAAAATCATAAGAAGCAATAGGGCTAGGGCCTTGCAGATAATCAGCCATTATCTGGTCGGCGGTGCGGGCGGTATTATAAACCTTCAAATCATCAATTAAACCGTCAAATGAGTAGGCGGCTAAGCCTCGTCCACCAATTCTAAAATTGGCCGAATTACTAACAGTTACAGCAGTTAAAGGGTTGCCATAACTAGTATCGGTAACTTCTGTTCCGTTAATGTATAATTTCCAGTCTGCCGGATTATTGCCTACCCGGACGCCGGCAATATGATACCATTGGTCGCTAGTTAAGGCTGTATTATATTTAAGATAGGCCGTATTACCGGTAACGTAATCATAAATGACATTCAGATATAATTGACTGCTGGCGTTTAAATACATGCCATAAGCAGCCAAGTCTACTCCGGAATCTTCGCGCATGCCGACAATAACATTAATGACGTCTGTATTATTAGAGCCCGGCCTGATCCAAGACTCAATGGTATGGTCGGATTGGGTTAAATTTAAACTGCTACCATTGCCACAATCCACATAATCACCCGTGCCGTCAAACTCGCCGGCGTTGCCATACTTGGCCGTGGTGGTGGCATGAGCCCCACCGGCCACCGTGCCGTTTAAGCCGTTGCCGGAATAATCATTGACCCTGTCGCCGGTGCCGTCCCAGTCAGTCGTGCTTTCGTCCATTGGCCAATAGCCGACCAGGCCCTCGTTCGCCGCATGGCTGTCGCCGCCCAACATTACGGAAACGCCTTTATTGTATTCGGCTAAAATCTGCTCCTGGGAAATAACGTAGTGATAAACTTTAGGCTCGTCAATCTGGCCGTCAAAATAACTATCCAGGCTGGCCCAGCCAACAGCATTGCCGATTCTGACTTCGGCATTATTATCATTTATGCCGGTGCCACTGCCCGAAACAGCCGCCACCGAAATATTCTGCTCCAGGCCGTTTAAATATATTTTATATTCGCTGTCGCCGTCATAAGTGGCCGTTAGATGGTACCACTTACCCGCTTCTAAAACGCTGCCTGTCCGGTAAACATCATAGTCTGATCCATTATGGCTGATGCCAAAATCCACGCTGGCATCCAGATTATAGTTTAAACCCAAAACATAACTCCTTTTATTGGTAACATTATCCCATTTGGCTAAAACGACATTAATAGAATTATTGCTAAAAGGATCCTCCGCTATGCTATTAGTATTTATCCAAGCGGCAAGAGTCAGAGCGCCAGTCGGGCTTAGGGAAATGGTATCGGCTCTAGCCACGTAATCATTAACCCCATCAAATTGTAAAGCCTTGCCAACTTTGCCGGTTATCCAAGCAGTGCTTGTTCCGCTAGTGGACATATTGGTTAGCGTACCGTTATTGCCGGAACCGGAAGAATCATAAGCGGTTGTGCCGAAGCCTTCATTAAAACTCCAGTAGCCCACCGGTCCGCCGCCAGCCTCTTCCGATGTGCCGGCGGTTTGCTCAAACACCGGATTGCTGGCTAAAGCCTGCCTGAACCATAAATTATCAAACTGGGCACCAGCCGACAAATCCAGCATAAAAAAATTAGAAGTGCTGAATGTAGCATTACTGCCGCTACCCAATGACTGGCCGTTAACGTACAAAACAAAGGCACTGCTGACCTTTTTAACCATCACATGCACCCAGGTTGAAGCCGGAAAAGAATTATCGGCGCCAGTGACGATGCCAGCGCTGGTGCCGTCGTTAGCCAACCTCAGGCTTAAATTATCCGTAGCCGATAAACGGTAAGCCTGATAGCCCTGAAAATTACGGCCGTCGGCGATTTGATCGGCCATAAAGCTAAAATACGCGTTGGCATCCGAAGAATAAGCGTCAAATTCCCAAATACCATTAACCAAATTGGAGGGCGTGCCCAGCTGGCCGGCGGTATTGGCTTGCAGATATCTGCTGGAGCCGGTAACACTGTAAGTGCCGGCTTCCGTCTGCCAAACATGATTGCCGGTGGTATAATCGCCGTCGGAAAAATCCTCATACAAATCAGGAAACATCTCGGCCGGGTCTATTTTAGCTTCTAGGGCCGCGGAATTGCCGTAATACATAAAGACCGTGGTGGTGGCGTTAGCCGGCAGCTGAGGCAGTTTAAGATAAACATAAAACAAAGTGGAAGTGGCGCTGGGGAACCAATAATCCAAAAGGTTGCCGGAAACATCCGTAAAACGCAAATCGGAAAAGTCATTGTTAAGCTTGCCGCCTGACCAGGCGGTCAACAAATCTAAAGTTGAAGTGGACATAGCCAGCTGAAAATCAGAGGCCGCGCTTGAGGAAAAAACGTCAAATGAGGCGCGGTAATGCCAAGAGTCGTTAAACCAGGCGGCCTTGGCTTCTTCCGGCTGTGATGACCGATTAAAAATATTCAAGGCGAATGATACAACAATGACCGCGATGGCCACGATTAAACCGCCCACCAGATACCATTTGGGTTTTAATTTGCCAAAAAATTGACGTAGGCGCGGACGCGCCGTAGGGACAGATTTGAAATCTGTCCCTACGGCGGATGGGTTTTTGTCACGATCCGCCGTACCGTCGGGCAATTGCGCGTCGGTACGCAACGCGCCCGCGCCGTGCCCGACGGCTGGCGGGGGTCCGCCTTTGGCGGATAAATTAATTATGTTGGGCATTGTTGTTTTTTGGTTGGCGTTATCTAGGAGGAATTACCTCCCCTTGAACGAGTGGTGGCAATTCCATGGACGTGGATCTCCCCTCCTTAATAAGGAGGGGAAGGCTTGCGAGCGGTGATTAACAACTTTAATTTAAAGGGGTGATGGAGCTTCGTTGGCTTATGAGAGTTGTCTATCTCCCCTTCAACGGTTCGCGAGAGAGCTGGCGTTCGTTGATTTTATTTTCTAAATCCTCTAATACATAGCCAATACCTTTTAAAACCTCATGATTCCAATATCTGACGACCTTAATATTCAAAGAATTTAGATATTTTGTCCGTTCTTCATCATAAATAATCTGCTCTTCCTGATTATGATGTCCGCCGTCAAGTTCAATGGCTAATTTTAGTTTAGGGCAGTAAAAATCAACTATATACCTACCTACACTATATTGGCGACGGAATCTATAGCCGGCTAACTGCTTATTTTTTATTTTTGACCATAAAAAAATTTCAGCCTCGGTCATCTTGTTACGCAATCTTTTTCTTCTATCTTTAAGCGCTTTTATGTTATAGATTATTGTCATGTAATGTTCATCAAGTGGAACGGTTCGTGGTCGGCGACGGGGCTCCACCTCCCCTTGAACGATCATTGTTACCCTGCGATTATCTGTTTTCCCCTCCTTTTTAAGGAGGGGAGGCTGGCTGACGGTGATTTACAACTTTCACTAAAGGGGAGGTAAATTTATCTATTCTGGTAAACATACTCCACCGTCACCGTGACGTTGGTAACGCCTTCGGTGGCGGTAATGACGTCAACGTACATGCCCTGATCCAAGGTTAAGAGATAATTAAGGTCGGCGGCGACCAGTTCGGTATAACCCTCGTTGCAGGACAAGCCGTCCAGCTGAGCCAGGGCGTTGTTGTTTTGATCTTTTAGAACCAGCTGAAGAACGCCGCCGCCAGTACAGCTGTACTGGGCCTTAACGGCCAGAACCGTAATGTCTTCCGGCGGGCTCCAGGACTGGTCGCCTGAGCCCCAGATCTTGTCGCCGGAAACAGGCGCCGGCAGATAAGCGGACAGAACGTTGCGCCTGACGTTTTCTTTAAAATTATAGGTCACGCCTTCAACGTTAAGGTTGATGGTGTCGCCGACCCGGCCAAGGTTAAGCTGGGCGCCGGCTGACGACAGCGTCACGGGCATGGTGGAAGTTGCGGGCGTCAGCACTAAATCCCCGACCGTGGTAATGGCAACGCCGGCGCCGCTGTTTATAACCGTTAAGGTAGAAGATGCCGTCGGCGAAGTGATGGTAAAGCTGTCGCCTGAGGTATTCTGCGGGCTCACGGCCACGGTGCCGGAAGCGGAAACCGAGAACAGGTCAAAACCAGCGTTCTGGAGGCTAAAGAGGATTGAACCGGCGTTGGTCTGGTTCCTAAAGTAATCACGCTGTCTGAACTCGCCCTCGCCTTCGTAATTAAGATACGTATCATGCGCGGAGGAAATAACCGTGTGCCTGCCAACTTCAAAGTTAGTGCCGCCGCCGCTCAGGGTATTGTAAGATGAGTTTATATTACTAATTAATGCTTGATGATCAATGATTAATTCAGCGGAGCAGGCTTCGCCGGTGGCGGCGTCAACACAGACCGCGCGGATATCGGCCAGTTGTGACGAGATTGAGGAGAACGAAATGTCCACGGTTGACGTGGCGCTGGCATCGCTTAAAATTTCGGAACTGACGCCGTAAGCCGCATCATTGATCTTGGAATTTTTAATAATGACGTTAGACTCGCCGGCGACTTTAATGCCGGTTGATTCCAGCCCAGCCGTGCCGGACCAATTGATGGCCACTTCTTCCAAAATAACATGGCTGGACGAGGCCAAAACTACCGGCTGGCCGATGGCGTCGTTAGTCAGCGACAACTTGAGGTCTTTGACCAGCGTCGCCGGCTGGGAGGAAGCCATGCCGCCGTCCAGCGTGGCGCCACCGATTAAGACCGGCTGATTGACCGACATAATTACCGTATTTTCGCCCGAGCCCATGATATCCACAAACGGCTTTAAGTTCACCTGTTCGTGGTAAACGCCGGGCTTAAGCGAAACGGTCCAGCGGTTTTGCGCCGAATTGGTGGTAATGGAATCCAAAGCTTCGGTAATGGTCCGAAACTGGCCGCCTTCTTTGGCCACGATAATCTCGTTGGTCCTTTCGTTAATGACGCTGATGACGGCCGTTTGATCGGCTTCCACCTGCGCCACCAAGATAGCCGCCGTGGAAGTGCCGATGTCGGTGCTGGTTGCCACCAATGTCTGACCGAATTCCGTCATAAAAATGTAATTGGTGGACGAAGCCAAAACTTCAACGTTGCTGATTTCCGCGGTATTAACCTTGACTCCGGCAATATAGCCCTGCCCGGCGCCAACAGTAACTCTAAGCACTGAAGCGATAGAGCTGGAAGCAACATCCGCTTGAGTGAGCCAGCCGTAATCAATGTACGCGTGCGCCACTTTATGGCGGTTGGAAACATCCAAAAAGACGCCGAAGTTGTTCACGTTCTTGTAATAATCGTTGGCTGATTCCACTCTGGCCAGGGTGGAAACGTAAATGTCGCCCAGCAAACCTTTAAACTGGTTACGGTAAGATTTAGTTAAGCCGTTTTGCGCCACCAAGGCCGTGCCGTTGATTTGCGACAAATCGGAATTCATGATGACTAAAGTGGTGGAAGCCAGGTTGGCGATGCCCTGATAAAAATTCGCGCCAAAGTCAGCGTTGGTTAAGGTGACCTTTTCGGCTGAGCCGATGAGGCTTAAGCCGATGGCCGGATGATCGCTTTCCGCCAGCAAATGTAAATTGGTTAAAACGGGCTCGGTGGTTGAGCCTAAACCGTTGACGCCGATTAAAACCGGTTCGGTCACCGTGGCCGTGGATTCAATCGTCAGGCCTTCCAAACGGGAATTGCCGTCCAGGCTGATAACCGGCGAGACCGGGCTTAAAATGGTGGTTTGATTTTGGCTGGCGCCAACCAGGTCAACAAATGATTTTAGGTTAACGCTTTCTTCGTAAACGCCCGGGCCGACTTCAATAATATATTTGTTAGCGCTGGAATTATCGCTGATGGAGTTTAAGGCCTGCGTAATGGTCTTGTAATCGCCGCCGGCTTTAGCCACGGTAATCACCTGCGCCACCGGTTCATAGTAAGTTCCTAAATTGACCAAAACCTTAATCGCGCCTTCGCCGGCGGCCAGATCCTCCAAGGCCACGCCCAAAACGCCGGCGCCGATCTTGGAAGCTTTCATGGCCCGCCCGGCCGTGCCGGCCGTAGTCAGCTGGTCGCCCTGGCTGATGGCGCCGTTTTCGGCGGAAACATTAACCAAGGTGATGCCGGCGGTGACCACCGGTAGAGACGCAAAATCTTGCGTCTCTACCATATCATTGGCGCCGAAAACGGCGGCCGAACCGGTGCCCACCACCCCTAAAATATTTCTGGCGTTGGCCGAAGCGGCAATCGCGCCCTGGCTGGAAGTGGACTGGCTGATAACAACCACCATCCCCGATTCAATAGTACCGGTGGACAAACTGTCCACGGCAAAGTAATGAGCAATGCCGGTGCCCTGATATTCCAAAGTGCCGGCCACCCTGATGTTGCCCTGCACATACAGATCGCTGCCGATGCCCAGATCGTCAACAACCAAGAGGTCGCCGCCGTTAACAACGAAATCGGGATAGGTTGGTGTAACCACGGGTAGAGACGCACGATTTTGCGTCTCTACGTCGCCAATTATTACGCTATCGCCGAAATACGCCAAACCGGAAGAGGCGGACAAATATAAGCCGTAATCATCCGTATTAATATTCTGCCAATCATTATTGGCGGCGACCACCAGTTTGCCGGCATTTAATTGGCTGGCGTAAATATTAGCCGCCGTCGCCGAAGCGCTACCTATATTATATAAACCGTCCACGGCGAACTTGAGATCCGAAGCCAGGCGCGAATTAATCACCAATAAATCCTCCGTCAGCTCGGACTGGCCGAAAATGTAGTTGCCGGTAAACGTCTGGGTCTCCCCTTGCAATAAGGCGACTTCCACCGGCAAAGCCGTAACGGCGATTTTTCCGGGCGTGGTGATGGTGGCCAGTTTGGTATCGCTGATAGCCGCGTTGGTGGCTATCTGGCCGTCGGTAATCAGGCCAAAAGTTGACTCATCAAAAGTGGTTTTGTAATCAGGGTTGATAAACATGGAAACCAGGCCCTCAGTGGAAGAACCGGTGCCGGCAAAGCCTTCCAAGGCCGTGCCGATAATCAGGCCGGCATTGCCTGCCTGCAACTTCATGGCGTAGCCAGGCATCGGCGCCACCGTTAAAAGATCGCCGGGCTCAATCGGGCCGTTGACATTGGACACCTTGGTGGGGATCCGCCCGACTAAGGCCACCGGATGGCCAAAAACGCCCGCGCCCATCAAAATACCCGGCCGCTCCGAAATAACGCCAATAACGTTGTTGTCGTATTCGCCGGTGGTCTTAATGATGAAGCCCGCGTTGTTGGGGTCAACCATCACCAGATCGCCGTACTCTAAGTCCTGCACCGAAGGATACTGTTCGGCCACGTCGGAATTCATGGCCGAAAGATCAACAGCGGAAATCCGGCCGGTGGTGGAGGCGTTGCAAATGCCGTCTGAGTCAACGCAAATGGAACCATAACCCAGCTGAATAGCCGTGGCCGTGGCCAAAGAGCCGTCGTTAGGCCCAAAATTAAAGGTTCGTAAAGTGGAAGTGGTTTCGTTATCAAGCTTTAAAATAGCCGTGCCCCAGTGATCCTTGAGCTGGAAAGCGCTGGTGGAAACCTGAGCCAGCTGAATGGTGGTGGTGCCGTAAATTTCCACAGCGTCATCAACCACCACCACGCCGTTATTGGCGGCGGATAACGTCAGATCCACGTTCTGCGCCGGATTATAAGTTCTGATATACAAAGGATTCTCGCCGGTAATGTAAGAAGCCGTGCCATTGGATAAAACAATATCCCCCGCTATACCAATGTCGCCGGAATTAACCACCGATAAAGGCACATTGGAAGTTACCTGTTGATCAGTTACGGATAAAGCGGTGGTTTCCCTGACTTTAAAATCAAAACCCGGATCGGTGCCGGTGGCCAAAAATTCCGCCGTGCCGGAAACGCCGACATTGGTGTTCCAGTAATTTTCGGTGTCATAACGGACAACCAGCTGATTGGCACTAGTCGCCACCACCAGCTGATCCGGAAAGTACAGATAACCAGCCGTCGGGTCAACGGTTAAATTACCGGCTGAATCAACGGTAAAGGCGGTATACTCCAAAGGATTGGTTGAATACGAGAGCCTTAATTGTTCGGTATCGGCGGTTGATTGGAGTTTAGCAACCGGAGTGGTTGTGCCAATGCCTACGTAGCCGCCGTCTTTAATGTTAAACACCTGGACGCCGGCGTCCCTGGCCTGGAAGATATCTTGAGTGCCTCGTTGGTCAAAGATAGCCACGATGTTATCGGTAGAAGAAGCGGAAAGCTGGGCTTCCGGGGTGGTGGTGCCAACGCCGAGTTTTTGGTAAGCAA
>Ga0208373_1004899_pt1 | contig 11593 bp, 13 predicted proteins | sample RifOxyC2_FD_184036 | JGI IMG/M metagenome (GOLD analysis project Ga0208373, IMG submission 184036) | Soil microbial communities from Rifle, Colorado - Rifle Oxygen_injection C2 (SPAdes) | ecosystem: Environmental > Terrestrial > Deep subsurface > Rock core/Sediment | place: Rifle, Colorado... | reverse complement strand
AGACTCGGTAAAGGGATTTGAAGTAACAAAGTTGGTGAAGTTTACTAAAAGGCAGGAAGATATTTTAAAGGCAGTGGATAAGAAGCTTTTGAAGGTGTAGTGATATAAAATGGGCTTGGAATTCAGGTAAATGGATGAAGCCTAGTTATCGGAAAGGCTTATATAGGTCATTTTGCTACCTTGCTATCATGAGAGCAGCACACATAATCGGAAACAGGAATATGCCACTGTCACTCCAACTTCTTAGCCTATTGCTGCTGGGCCAGTGAGCCTGGGCCCTACTATTATCATGGCCTGAAGGAGCATCGGCTTTTCCATCATTTCCTTACCTATCATTTTTTAGGTTATCATCATCCATCGTTCAGATACATTACAAAAACAACAAACTGATGCGGAGGATTACCATGAGCCAGAAGAAAAATATCATCATATTTGATACGACATTGCGGGACGGCGAGCAGTCGCCAGGCGCATCGCTTACGATACAGGAGAAGGTCATCATCGCTAAGCAGCTTGCTAAATTAGGGGTAGACGTGATTGAAGCGGGTTTCCCGATAGCATCTGACGGAGACTTTGAGGCAGTCACACGAATTGCAAAGGAAGTGAAAGGACCTGTCATCTGTGGCTTAGCGCGAACGCTCAAAAAAGATATTGACAGGGCGTGGGATGCTGTGAAGCATGCGAAAAAGCCAAGAATCCATACCTTCATAGCAACGTCTGATGTGCATCTTTCAGCAAAGCTTCGCAAGAGCAAGGAGGAAGTCAAGCAGATGGTGGCTGAGGCTGTTGCCTATGCGAAATCCCTGTGCAAGGACGTTGAGTTCTCGCCTGAGGATGCTGCCCGCACAGACATTGATTATATGGTTGAAATCGTAAGAACGGCAATTGCAGCCGGCGCTACCACCATCAACATCCCTGATACGGTAGGGTATGCAGAGCCAGCGGAGTTTGGCAGGCGCATTGCGTATATATTTGAGAGGCTTCCTGAGGCTAAGGCTGTTGTCATTTCAGTGCATTGCCATGATGACTTAGGCCTTGCTGTCGCTAACTCGCTTGCCGGGGTGATGAGCGGAGCGACGCAGGTAGAGTGCACCATCAACGGCATCGGCGAGCGTGCAGGAAACTGCTCGCTCGAGGAGGTGGTGATGAACATCAGGACAAGGAGCGACTATTTCAAAGAATGTACAACCAGCATCAACACCAGGGAAATCTACAAGACCTCTAGATTGGTGTCCAATCTGACAGGACTTTCGGTGCAGCGCAACAAGGCAATCGTTGGCCTGAATGCGTTTGCGCACGAGGCAGGCATCCACCAGCACGGCGTCATTACAAACAAGCAGACCTATGAGATCATGAATCCTGGGGACGTGGGCTGGGCAGGGGATAACCTGGTGATTGGGAAGCACTCAGGAAAGCACGCGGTTGAGGAGACATTGAAAGAGGAAGGGTATGATTTCACTGCCGAGCAGCTTGCCGACATCGTGCAGAAGGTGAAAGACTTAGCTGACAAGCAAAAGACACTGCATCGCGAGGATATCATGGCTATCGCAACAGATGTCATTGGCGCTCTTGATTCGGCTGAGCAGCTCGTGGTGCTTGACGAGATAGCTGTCGCTACAGGAAACAGGAGAGAGCCTGAGGCGACAGTCACCCTCATCGTTGGCGGGAAGAAGAAGACTGGAAGCGGCAAGGGATTAGGGCCAGTTGATGCCGTCAATAAGGCGATACAGTCGGTTATAGGCAAGGGGATAACACTGGAAGAGTATAACCTGAAGGCCATTACTGGCGGGACTGATGCTCTTGCTAATGTTGGGATTACTGTCAAGGATTCAGCAGGGGTTAAATATCGTGCTGAGGCAGTTGATGGTGACGTGATTATGGCTTCTGCTTACGCACTTGTGAAGGGAATCAACCGTGCGCTAGCGGGGAAGAAAGGCTGTGGAAAGGATGCGCCTGAGGAGATTTAGGAAAGCACCGCCAGACAACAAACTATATAAACAAACTTCTGATTCAGCGTTAGCAATGACATCCTACAAAATAGCACTCCTGCCAGGCGACGGCATCGGCCCTGAGATCATTGCCGAAGGCAGGAAAGTGATTGACGCCGCATCTGAATGTTTCGGGTTTGGCGTTGATTGGGTGCCCTACGATAATGGCGCTGAGAAGTATCTTGCAACCGGTGAACTTATTACTGAGGACACGCTGAAAGAGATTAAGGATTCATGCAAGGCTATCTATCTTGGAGCCTTGGGAGACCCACGGTGCAGGCCTGGGATTCTGGAGAAGGGGATTTTACTCAAGACACGGTTCTACTTTGACCAGTTCGTGAATTTGCGGCCCATAAAATTGCTTGAGGGCGCCTCCTGTCCCTTGAAAGGCAAGGGCCCAAAGGACATTGATTTCACCGTGATCCGTGAGAATACCGAGGACTTCTATGTTGGCATCGGCAATCGTGCGGGCATCGGCAATTCAAAACAGGAGCTTGAGGTTGTCAGGTCAATGTACAAGGTGAAGTTCGGGCTTGATATTGAGACTGATGGCTCTGAGATTGCCTATCAGATAGGGGTCATGAGCAGGAAGGGAGCGCAGCGTGTCATACGATATGGGTTTGAGCTTGCCAAAAAGGAAGGGGTTGACAAGGCCCATTTTGTGGATAAGGCAAACGTACTCTCGGACATCTACGGCTTCTGGCGCGAGACTGTTGATGAAGTCTCAAAGGAGTATCCCCAGATAACTCCAGAGTATATGTTTGTTGATGCCATCACCATGTGGTTTGTGAAGAATCCGGAATGGTTCAAAGTCGTTATAACGCCTAATATGTTTGGCGACATCATCACCGACCTTGGCGCAATGATTCAGGGTGGACTGGGCTTAGCGCCAGGAGGCAACATCAATCCTGACGGCGTCTCGATGTTTGAGCCTATCCACGGCTCAGCGCCAAAATACAAGGGGCAGAACGTCGCTAATCCCCTTGCAACAATTTGGGCAGGGGCGATGATGATGAAAGAGATTGGCCAGGAAAAGACGCATGGCGCCATTGTTTCTGCAATTGAGACCATCATCAAGGAGGGCAAGGTGAGGACAAAAGACATGGGTGGGAGAAATTCCTGCTCGCAGATGGGGGATGCTGTCGCTTCCAGAGTCAGGGAATTGGCTTCATAGCCCTCTTCTTTTCGCTTCGTCTTTGTTCTCAACGATTATTTTTGGCAGGCTGGTGAAGTAGTGCTCTCGGTATGCTCCCCATGTCTGGTAGCCTACGATAATGTCAACAAAGGCCTTGTGAATGCCCTTGACTGCCTTGTGGAGTTCTGAAGCGTCCTTGGTTGCGATGTGGAGCATAAGATCCCAGTTCCCGAGCACCTTCACTGCCCTGATAACTGAGGGCTTGTCAGAGATGTATTCCCTGAACTTCATCTCATGGCTGAGGTCAAAGGTCTTGACGGTTATGCACATGGTTTCCCAATGGTAGCCAAGCAGGGTGAGATTCGGCAGAATGGAGAACTGCCTGATGACTTTCGCCTTCTCAAGGTTCCTGAGCCTGTAGCGGACGGCATCTGGGCTCAGGCTCACGCTCTTTGCCATCTGCACAGGTGTCTTTCTTGCGTCTTCTGCAAGCTCCTTCATGATATGCAGGTTTATCTTATCTACCTCATGAAGGCCTGGAGACTTTGGGCCAAGGATAGTCGGCCCCTGGGCATAGGAATCGGGAAAGCTTCGTGACTTATAGCCAAAAATAATCTCAAATTTTTGCTTTTCTATGACGATATCGCTGAACTCTTTGGTGACAGCAGTGACAATAGCATCAAAATCCTGAACATCTCTTGCAACAAGCACCCATTCCAGGTCCCACCTGTCGCTGTATTCCATGACTATCCTTGTGCTCCTATGGGCTATGAGGTGGCGGATGAACTCATCAGTGCGGGCTGCATCTGATTCATCAATGACAAAAAAAACGTGGAAGGTGTAGAAGCCAAAATCCCTTAAGTCAAAGGCGGCATAGTAGGAAAGAATCACTCCCTGCTCCAAAAGGCGCTTCATGCGATAGAACGTGCCCTCTTTTGAGAGCCGCACCTTTTTTGCTATGGCAGTTATGGGCATTCTTGCGTTTGCCGAGAGAAGCGAGAGAATCTTCTCGTCCCGAAGGTCAGGCCTTGCCCTTCTGGTTTGGGATTCATCTATCCTGAATTGCTGTGATTTTGTCATTATTCTTTAACAATGTTGTAGCTTATATATATTATTTTTCGCTTTGTTTTAAAACACGATGGGAATGTTTATGAGCTTAGAGGTATTACCGACTAGCTGAGATACGGATGGGCTGGCAGATTGAGACTACTTCGTAGTAGTTAAAAATGGAAAGATTTAAATAGCTGAGGATATGGGAGATGTACTTATGGAGCAAAATCAACCACCGCATTATGAGCAACTGGACACAAGAGTCCTAAAAGGTAAGTTCGGGAGGCGGGCATTCCTAAAGATTCCACTGTTTTCTGCATCAGCCGGGGTTATGACCGGAGGAGCAACATACCTTGTAGGAACTTATGTCAACGAAAAGTTTCTTGATGTAGTCTCCTATGTCGAAGGGGAAGTAAGGGAGCTTGCGGCAAATATCCATGCGCTTTCCGGCTCACTTGAAGCAAAGCTTCATGCAGAGAAAAAAGAGCTTGAGCAGCATTACGAGCATGGCCAATTGAAGATATTTGAAGGCCTTGGAATAGCTACTCCAGAAGAATTATCAGAATTTGAACAGATCCTCAACAATGTTGAGCAGTTTGAAGAGCACTACAAGCTTGCTGAAAGAATCACCATCTTCAAGGACAGAGTGAAACACCAAATAACTGAAATGGAAGCAGCAGGTGAAAAAAAGATATCTGAGATACCTCTTATTGGGAATCTTTTTGACACCGTCAATGATGGGATAAGAAGTCTGTATGGCAAGCCAACAGGAGCTGATGGAGCACAGTACAGGGCATCACTGAGGGACAAGCTTTCTGCGCTTACAAGCATCTATGATGCTAATGAGGACAACCTAATTGCCCAGGCTAAAGTTCTTGAGAAGATCAATGACTATCTAAACAGCACTGACCTTTCCGGTGTAGAGAGGGAATTTTATACCGAGCTGAAAAAGGTAGCAGGCAATCGTTATTCCCCCGACCAGTTTAAGGAGATGGTGTTCTCCATTGACAGGCAATCAGGAGAAAATTATGCCTTAAGTATGGTGGAATCAACGCTGAATACCCTAGAGGATACCTATAAAAAGATTCAGGAAGATAAAGCTTACCTTCAGACGCTCCAGAAAACCCTTCAGGAGGGCATCACCTACAAGGAGCAGGTCAGGGCAATGGCAAAAGAGCAGGTTTCAGCCAGAAAGGAGAAGATTGACGCAATGATTGGGGAGTTGCGAGCTACTGTGGACACCGTCATCTCTTCTCTTGAAAACAAGGGATATTCCATCGATACAAAAGAGGAAAAGATAAGCCGAAGAGACATTACTGAATTTATGAAGCCAATTAGTGGCTATGTGCTTACTATCGCGTCTGCTGTTATAGGGGTAGTAGCTATGGGCTATACCGGATTGCTACTTTTCAAGCAAAGAAAAACAATAGCCTTACGTGATGCATTGAACGATACAGTCGATCAGTTTAATGGGCTTGTAGTAAATTATAATAGTTTGATAGATAGAGCATCAGACCAATCAGCCAAGACGAATGCCAAATAGGAGGCCAACGACAATGAAAGTCAAAGACTGTGTGCTTATTGAACCATTTACCTGCAACGAAGACGCTACTGTTGTAGAGGTAGCAAAGAAATTGCGGGAGACTACCCTTAGGCACATTTATGTTGTCAATAAGCATTATTATCCTGTGGGCATCATTTCAGTTATCGACATAAACCATAGGGTTGTTGCAGCAGAGAAAAACCCTAAGCTGCTGAAGGCAAGAGATATCATGTCAAAGCCTATTGATATAGATGAGCTTGATACTGAGCTTGAAGAGGTGTATACCAGAATGGCAACAAAGCAGCGTGTCATGAATGCTGTGGCAAAGGATGGGAAGATGATTGGGATTTTAACTATCCATCAGGTCATGAAAAACATTCAGGTGAGAGCATGAACCGAAAAAAATTTGTCCAGAGCAGCCTTGAGAGGCTTATGAATGATAGCGATGTCCAGAAGTATTTCTCCCCTGACCTAACGAAAGAAGAAAAAGAGAGGACGGTAAGCTATCTTAGCAACATCCTTGCAGATACTTATGATACTACGGTAAAGGGCTATTTTGAGAATAAAGGACTTAGCTCGTATGTGTCCACCTTTCTCCGATGGACAGGTGCAGCAGAAGACGCTATAGGTACGTATCTTTTCTGGGCGATGGGCGGCGCAGGTTTTGTAGCAAAAACTGCTGGCGTTGGCTCAAAGAGTCTTGCTGATTATCTTGACAACAGGCACTATGAGAAATACAAGAGCCAGGATGCTAAAGACAGCTATATCACAAAAGACGGCATGCTTATCGCATCAGAGGGGCTCCTTGAAAGGGCAGCTTCTTATGATCCAGGAATTATTGGAGGCATTGCTTCCCTGGCTGACCTGATACGAGGGACTGCAAAATATGACACTAAAGTCATTGCAAGAGGATTCTATGATGCAAAAGATGAGTTCCTCAAGAAGATGCAGGGATATCAGGCGCAGAAAATGCCCAAGATTATCCCGCTTGAGCGCTTCAGGAATTCTGTATATACAGAGCCAGTAACTCCGGTTTTTACTCCGGCAGAGGAGAGGAAGCTTGCTGCATGATTAAATCGCAGGCGTAGACTCCGCCTCAAGCGGAGCGCAGAGCAAAGTTAAGCCTGCCGATGCCAAAGGCATCCAGAGTTACCTGATGCTTATCTGGCTCTCTTGCCTCGTTGATGTCATACTCAAAAGGCTTGATGTTAAAGAGCCTCCAGTCCTTCTTTAGCTGTTGTGTCTGTTCCAGAATATAACGTGCTATCTGAGTGAGACATGGGATGTGTATGGAGCTGCAGACTGGCTTTGCTCAAAAGCAATAGCATGGCTGATTCCTGTTATCGGCCCAAGCCTTGACTATAATGTCATGACCAGAATTACCAGCAAAAAGGCTATTTCAGAAGGAGTTACCGAGTTCCTCAAGGAGCAGGGATTGTACAAAGCAAAAGAGCCGATGCCCAGGCGTGTTCTTGACAGGGTAAAGCGCATAGCAAGAAACTATCTTCCTGCGCAGCCTTATAGAAGGGTTGAGGCGCTAGCTCCGGCTTAGTTTTCCACTTCTTTCCTTACCTCCTTATTCCTGATGCAAAGCCTCTCAGGTCAAAAAAAAACGCCGAGAGTGGCTGAGCAGGCCAAAGAGGATTTGTACTTCCTGCACTATATCTCAATCCTGGTAAAAAGGTAAGTGCCCAGGCCAAACACTATCAGCGCTGCCCCAACCAGCACTCCTGTGCTCAGGAGGAGCGGAAAATGTGAAACGCCGCTGAAAGAAAAGCGCAAAGCATCAACGCCATACGTGAGGGGGTTATAGCGCGTCACTGCATCAAGCGTTGCTGGAATGCCTTCCAGGGGGAATAATGCACCTGACAGGAAAAACAGCGGCATGATGATGAAATTAATGATAAGAGGGAATGCCTGCATGTCCTGCATCTTGGAAGCAATTGCTGTGCCAAAGGCAGTGAAGATAAAGGCGACAACAAACATGAAGACAAGGGCAAGAGGAATGGTTGCAAAGAATGGCCTGTAGCCTATCGCCATCGCAATCAGCAGCACGAGGATGCCCTGGAAGGCTGCAACTGTTGCTCCGCCAAGCGTCCTTCCTATCATGATTTGCGTCCTTGTTACAGGAGCAACCAGGGTTTCCTTGAGAAAGCCAAACTGGCGGTCCCAGATGAGCTCAATTCCGGAAAACATGGCTGTGAAGAGAATGCTCATGGCAACAACGCCTGGCACGAGAAAATCCACATAGCTCTGCCCCATTGCCTGCTCAAAGATGTGGTTGAAGCCAAAGCCAAGCGCTACCAGAAAGAGAAGAGGCTGGCCTAATGAGCCTATAAGCCTTGGCTTTGAGCGCCAGTACCGCTTGAGCTGGCGAAGCCACATGATGTAGATTGCACCCATTGCTAATGCCTCCAAACCCTTGCCTGCCGTCGCAGCGTATCCTTTCCTGTAGCATTCTCTTCCCTGATGTCCTTTCCGGTCAATGCAAGGAAGGCATCTTCAAGCGTTGCCGTCTTTGTATTCTCTTTGAGTTCCTTGGACGTCCCCATGGCAATGATTTTCCCATGGTCAATGACTGCGATGGTCTTTGCCATCCTGTCTGCCTCTTCCATATAGTGCGTAGTCAAAAAGACAGTCATCTTCTCCTGCTCAGTAAGCCGCTTGATATGCTCCCAGATGTGCTTTCTGGTCTGTGGGTCAAGCCCAAGAGTCGGCTCATCCATGAACAGGATTTTGGGGTGGTGGATTAAGGCCCTGGCTATCTCAAGCCTTCTTCGCATGCCCCCTGAATAAGCCTTGACAAACTGCCCTTTCCTGTCCCACAGGTCAACTACCCGCAGGAGCTCATGGATCCGCCCTTCCCTTACCTCTTTTGGCACTCCATACAGCACGGCATGGAACATCAGGTTCTCATAGGCAGTAAGCTCATCATCAATGGAATTATCCTGGAACACGATGCCAAAGGAGCTTCTCACCCTGTTCTTCTGGATAACAGGGTCATAGCCGTTCACTTTCATGCTGCCGGAGGTCGGATGCAGCAGGGTTGTGAGCATCTTGATGGTCGTGGTCTTGCCTGCGCCATTTGGGCCAAGGAATGCAAACGTCTCCCCTTCGGGGACTGAGAATGAGATGCCATCAACTGCAGGGAAATTCCCAAAACGCTTGACGAGATTTGAGACTTCAATCACGCTGCGCATCAAAATGCAGGCTTGCTTGCGGTTTATATATGTTATGCACACCTGTACTCCTTCACTCACCTGAAAGTTTCAGCAATTGCACTTTCCGACGGGAGAACAAAAACGAAGAAAAAGAGTGAAGAAAAAAAAGTGATAACAAAAACGGCTCGGGCTACGTTTGCAGCAGTGCATGTGTTGCAGCCTTCGCCTCAGTATTAGAGCGCTGCACCTGTGGGGTTGAAGGATGGGTGGCAATGCAGAGCACGACGGAATTTTCAAGAGCAATTTCACCGCAGGCAAAAGGAGAGAGAACAGTAGCGCCGCTTTTGGCAAAGTAGCCTTAGGCAATGAGCTTTTAGGGGATGCTTTTTTCCCTGGATTGATGCCCTTCGTAATTACTGAGGGGCAGGCATGTTCATCGAACAGATTCATGATGGTGAAGTAGTACACACAATCACAATCCTTATAAATTCTCTAGAAGCAGAAAAGCCCATGGCAATTGAGCTCCCCTTCCTCATCTCATCAGCAATTGCTCTTATCTGGATGGCCATAGGGTCAGCAACGGATTTAAGAACAAGAGAGGTTCCTGACTGGCTCAACTACAGCCTTATCGTCATTGGCTTTGCTGCGCATGCACTCTTCTCAATAGTATACACAAGCTGGCTCTTCATACTCCAATCAGCAGCAGGATTCGCCCTATTCTTTCTCTTAGGCGCCGTTATGTTCTATACTGGGCAATGGGGAGGCGGTGATGCTAAGATGGTCATGGGATTAGGAGCGCTCATCGGGCTTGACCTCAGCTTCACAGCATTTCCCTTTATCCTTTCCTTTCTCATCAACATCCTGCTTGTTGGCGCTCTCTACGGCCTGCTGTTCACCATCTATCTCTCCCTGAGGAACTGGGCAAAACTCATTGATGCCCTGCGTATCGATTTCAGGAATGCTCAGCTTGGTAAGATGCACGGCACCATGTGGCTTGGCATCCTTGCCCTGCTCTTGGCATTCCTTGCCACAAGGAACATGACGCTTGGCCTGGCAGCGCTTATCCTTTGCGTCTTTATGCTCACCTTCTTCTACCTCTGGGTGTATATACGCGCTGTGGAGAAAGCCTGCATGATAAAGGAGATCACTCCTGACAGGCTCACCGAAGGCGACTGGATAGCAAAGGAAGTGAGGGTAGGAAATAAGGTCTTAGCATGCCCTAAGGATTTGGGCATTGATAAGAAGCAGATAGGAGAGCTAAATAAGCTTTACAAAAAGAGAAGGCTCAATACGGTCTGGATAAAAGAAGGCATACCCTTTGTCCCTACGTTCTTTCTTGCCTACGTCGTCACCCTTTTTGTGGGCAACATTTTCAGTCTGCTTATCTAAGTTCCTACTAAAAATTAATGCACCCTCCTTGGGTCAGAGGTGCTTCAGAACTCCAGATATTCACCTTGGATCCAATTTTTTCCCCCTATAATAATAATTGTTTTTGTCAGAAGCATCATTATTGCCCATTCTATCATAATTAACCATTCTTTGAGATATATCATCTAACACTTTGAAAGTAATGGTATCTGCATTTTCTAACTTTTCAATTTTTCCAGCACTCCTAAAGTATACAACAGAGTTATCTTTTGCATAATAAGCATTTAGAATCTCAAATGTGTCTGGATGGGCATTTTGTAATAATACTATTTCAGAGGGAAAATAAGAACGTGCATCATTATAATAAACTTTATCTCCCAAAAAGAGAAAATCATCTTTGATAAGGTAGTTTTCGCTATCTACGTTTTCAAATTCAACCCCCAAAAAGAAAAATTTGCTTTTGTCTTTTGCATACACATTATCAAGCACTTCAATAGATTCATAATCTATAGGTGAGGCAGTGATAGTGGTAACTGTAGAATTGTACATTATGTAATAGATATAATTCAGGTCATAAAAATATACGGGACTGTGTGAGGCGTTGAATGTGGTCGGTTCAGCAATTGAAATAGGCATAAATCTAGGTTCTGCAGGATATTCAAGATCATTAATAGTTGATATCGTTATAAACTCAGAATTATTTATCAAATAGCTATTTATCAAATTAGATTTATTATACCTCTTAATGTTCACCATTCCATATACTATAAGGTAAACATTATTCGTATCTTTCAAGAAAAATCGTGGGATTAACTCAATTGTTTTTGGATCAATATTCTTTAAGACGCGATTTCCAATATAGAGGTTGTTTCTATCTTTGGATAGGTCATTTATTTCCCATATGCCACTATCCTGAAATATCCCATTAAATGTTTGGGGGTCTGCCCCTTCAATAAGCTCTCCTTTAAAATAAATATGGCCATTATAGCGAGCAAATTTTTTAAATTTGTCATTATCTGTTCTTACAATTTGCAATTCTTCTTGCGGGATGCTATCAAAGTATTTCAGATCACAACCGCAAGACTTTAGGAAAATGCTTGCATATGTCTTAAAAATACAAAAGGGACTTGTTCCTTTTAAGGAAGGTATTGAATAATAATGGGCATAATAAGATGAAGGACATCCTGAAAACCAATAGTAGCTATCATCCTTATCAAGATAATAGTCAGAATTTTTAATTTGTTCCTCGTGTCCTAATATCGTTCTATCCCTTGTTTTTCTTGTTGAAAATAAAGGAAAACGTCCCATTTTTATAGGACGCCTTCCCTTTAGTCATTGTTTCGATGAC
>Ga0208373_1004896_pt1 | contig 11606 bp, 6 predicted proteins | sample RifOxyC2_FD_184036 | JGI IMG/M metagenome (GOLD analysis project Ga0208373, IMG submission 184036) | Soil microbial communities from Rifle, Colorado - Rifle Oxygen_injection C2 (SPAdes) | ecosystem: Environmental > Terrestrial > Deep subsurface > Rock core/Sediment | place: Rifle, Colorado... | reverse complement strand
TCGGCACGACCCCCTCGTCGGTGTATCCATCGCAGTCGTTGTTAAGGCCATCGCAGACCTCGGCCGCTCCCGGGTGGATCGTGGCGTCGTTGTCGTTGCAGTCCGTATTGTTCGCAACATAGCCGGTTGGTTGCGAGCAGGCCGTTGTGGCCCTGCTGAAGTCGCCGTAGCCGTCCTTGTCGCTGTCCAAGTAGTAGGTGGTCGTGGCGCCCTCGTCGATCTGGGCGTCGCAGTCATTATCCACGCCGTCGCACACCTCCGTGGCTCCGGGGTAGACGTTCTTGTTCAGGTCATTACAATCGCCACCAACGGCAACATAATCCCCCGAACAACTAAAACGCTCCACCCCGCTCCCGGTCCCGAAGCCGTCGTCGTCGGCATCCTTGTAGCAAGTGACCTTCCCACCCGCCGACTCGTCGACCTTCCCATCGCAGTCGTCGTCCACGCCATTGGTCGTCTCCAGCGCACCAGGATAGACGGCTGCATTAGTATCGTCGCAGTCTCCGTTGTAGAACGCATAGCCCGCCGGCGGCGAGCAAGCATGGATCGTGGAAGTACTCGTTCCGTACCCGTCCACGTCCATGTCGGCGTAGTAGGTGGTGAGGAGGAACTCGTCCACCTCCCCGTCACAATCATCGTCGATGGTGTTGCAGATTTCGGTCGCGCCCGGGTGGACCGTTTCGTTTGCGTCGTCGCAGTCGCCAACACCAGCCACGTAGCCTTCAGGGGCCACGCAGGCCTGCTCGGTCGGTTCGTTCCCGTCGCCGGCTCCGTCGCCGTCCGTGTCAGCGTAGTAGGTAGTGAGGAGGAATTCATCCACCACCCCGTCGCAGTTGTCGTCGATAGCGTTACAGGTCTCCTCCGCGTCCGGATGGGCAGCGGCGATATTGTCATTGCAGTCGGTCTTGTCGGGGACATATCCGTCCGGTGCTGAGCAGGCCTCTTCGGCCAGTTCCTCCGCGTTGCCGTATCCGTCGCCATCCGCGTCGACGTAAAAAACGGTTTTGACACCCTCGTCGATCAGGCCGTTGCAGTTATCGTCAATGGTGTTGCAGAACTCCTCCGCGTCCGGATGGATCGCGGGGTTGATGGCGTTGCAATCCCCATAGTTGGAGACATAGCCGTCCGGAACCACGCAGGCCTCGGTTGGTTCTTCCACAGAGCCATACCCGTCCCCGTCCGCGTCAGCGTAGTAGGTCGTTGTGACGCTCTCGTCCACCGTTCCGTCGCAGTTGTTGTCCGTGTTGTCGCAAGTCTCGGCCGCACCGGGATGAACGGCCGCATTGGCATCGTCGCAGTCGCCTTCGTCCCCGGTGTAGCCGTCGCCGTCGCCATCTTGGTTACATCCTTCATCCACCTGCCCATCGCAGTTGTCATCCACGCCGCCGCAGACTTCGGTGGCGCCGGGGTGGATCGTGGCGTCGGTGTCGTCACAATCGGTATTGTCGACCACGTAACCGTGAGGAGGATAACAGGCTTTCCCCAATGTTTCCACGTCGCCATACCCGTCCCCGTCTACGTCGCGGTAGTAAGTTGAAAGATTCGTGCCCTCGTCGATCTGCCCGTCGCAGTCGTCATCGAGGAAGTTGCAGACCTCGGTGGCTCCGGGATAAACGGCCGTATCACTATCATCACAGTCGCCTTGGTTCCCGGTGAAGCCATCGCCATCCGCGTCCACGTCCTGGTTGCACCCTTCGTCTGCCACGCCATCGCAGTTGTTGTCCACGCTGTCGCAGACCTCGGTGGCTCCGGGATAGATGGTGGCATCCGCGTCGTTGCAGTCGCTGTTGGGAATGACATAGCCATCCCGCGGACAGATAAGGGCGAAGTACAGACCCCCAATCCCGTCCCCATCTGCATCCGCGTACAGGGTTTCTTTAAGCCCTTCGTCTGCCACGCCATCGCAGTTGTTGTCCACGCTGTCGCAGATTTCGGTTGCGCCAGGATGGATCGCCGCGTTGGTGTCGTCACAGTCACCGGCAACTGTCACGTAGCCGGTCGGCTGCGTACAGGCCACAGCAACATTCCTTGCATCACCAAAGAAATCACCGTCCGTGTCCTGGTAGTACGTTGTGGTCAGACCTTCGTCGGTCTGCCCGTCATTGTCGTCGTCGTAGCCATTGCAGGTTTCTGGCAGGTCGATCGGCGCCGGGGACTCTGTCGCCGATGGAAGTTCCGAATCGTCTACCGCCCCGCACCCCATACAACCAACCACCAGACTGATGAGACCGCTCAACGCGGCCGCCATAAAACTCTTCCTCATTCGTCTTCTCCTCTTCTCCTGAGTTTGAGAAGGGTCTGATGAGACCCTCCATTATCCACTTACAACCAAAAGGGGATTCATGGTCTCCCCTTCTACTGACACTTCAACATCTCACCCTCTCCCAACTTGGGAAGGGAGCTGATGTTCTCGATTGACACCCCTCCTTCTTCCGGAGTTCCGTTAAAAAACGAAGCGGACAAAACGCCACATTCGTCTTCGCAGGTTCCCCAAAAAGACACAGATTTCCCGCTCACCGTGGCTGAAACGCCAACCACGGTAAAGTCATGTTCAGAACCCACACACCAATTAACGGAAAGCTTCAATCCGTTCCCGTCCCCGATGTGCGAGACACAATCCGTCAGGAGAGATGGCGTACAAAATTCTTCCTGTGCCTTCCCTTCCATGTCCAAGAAGGGATCTTCTTCTTTAGGAAACCCCAAAAGAAGCGCCAGCGAAACACCAGCATCTCCTTCGAGATTCCCTGCGACACAACCGACGTTAGCTGCCTCTGCCACTCCCTCGTCCGTTGCCCCGAAAAAAAAGACAGAATCCCCTCCCAAAAATGGGGGTGAAATTCCACACGTCTCCCCCACCTCCTCCTCCAAGACCTCCGAACTGATGTCAGGGGGCGGGAGATAACACCCGGTCAACAACAACAAGAGGAAACAGCTTTTCCTCATTTGTTCTCCTTTCTCTTTTTTTTCTTCAATTGTTAAAAAACCAACCCCACAGAAGTGGGACCGCCCACCTCACCATAAAAATACAATTCCGTCAATGGTTTTCTTTCAGTTTTGCTTAAAATTTCGCTAATGAATAACAAAAGAGTTCAATAGTCACGCAGCTTGACAATCATGGGATGGACCTGGATTTTTTCCAGGGCCTTGGCCTCAATCTGGCGAATGCGCTCACGGGTGACGTCAAATTCACGACCGACTTCTTCAAGGGTATGGGTCACGCCGTCCACGAGGCCAAAGCGCATTTCTAAAATTTTCTGCTCGCGGGGAGAAAGCTCCTTCATGGCCGCGTCAACATAGACCTTAAGAAGTTCGCGGGCTGCGGCGCGATCCGGCGCAATGTTCTTGACGTCCTCGATGAAATCTTCGAGTTTGGAATCTTCATCGTCTTCTCCCACAGACGTTTCGAGCGAAACCGTATCCTGGGAAATCTTCATGATGTGACGGATCTTGTCGACCGGTTCGCTCATCTCGGCCGCGATTTCTTCGGGAAGCGGTTCGCGTCCAAGATCCTGGATGAGCCGCCGCTCCACCTGCTGAAACCGGTTGATGGTCTCAACCATGTGAACCGGGATGCGAATGGTGCGCGATTGATCGGCCAGGGCGCGCGTAATGGCCTGTCGGATCCACCAAGTGGCATAGGTGGAAAACTTGTATCCTTTGCGGTACTCAAATTTTTTCACGGCACGAAACAGACCAATGTTCCCTTCTTGAATAAGGTCGAGGAGGGACAACTGTTTCCCCACGAACTTTTTTGCAATAGAAACAACGAGACGTAGGTTTGCTTCAATAAGCCGCCGCTCGGCTTCCTTATCCCCGCGGTCTTTGCGCTTGGCCAAGGCCACTTCTTCTTCGCCTGTCAACAACGGAATCTTGCCAATTTCACGCAAATACATCTGAATGGAATCCTGCGTCAAATCGGAAAGCATATCCATTTTCCCCTTGTCAGAATGCATCCGAATGCTTTCCATGACCGACTCGCGGTCTTTGCTGCGTCCAAGAATTCCCTCCTTCATCTCCACAAGATGAACGCCGAGTCGCTCAATCTGGTCTAGGAACGATTCGTAGGGATCAAGGTAATCTTCAAGATCGGGGAAGGCAAAAAGAATCTCGTTCTCCGTGATGAAACCGCGAGACTGCCCCCGTTCTACGAGCCGGTGAATCGCCTCTTCGGTTGGCGGAAGGGCTTTGACATACTTGACTGGAGGAGAGGCAACGGGCGGTTTAACGAATGGCTTTGAAGACCCCGTTGCTTTCCGAACCGGCTTGCGCACCGTCTTCCTTTCTTCTTCTTTTTTCCCCTTCTTCTTTTTTTCCTTCTTGGGTACCAGAGGTACCGAACCGCGTTTTAAAATCTTTTTTTTAGGAGACGACGACTGCTTGGTCGGGCGGATAGATTTACCGCGAGAAGAGGACGATGATCGCATCGACATAAGAAAATGGACATTTCGCTTCTCCAAAAATCAAAAGAAGGAGAAGCGAAAAAAAACGGATTATCGGAGCGAAGCGTAGGCCGCAAGAAGAGCCTGAACGGCATCTTGGTCACCTTTGGCTTCGGCACGGCGGATCTCAGTCTCAAGGTGTTTGCGTTCTGTTTCAAGAAACGCCTGATCGAGAACAACGAGATGGGCCTCAAGTTGTCTGTGTGCCTCCGGATCCGGCATCCCTGCCGCCACGGTTTCACCCTGCAGGGCTAAGCGGCGGAGGAGGGGAAGGAGCCGGGCGCGTGCCGGATCTTCCTTCCATTTTCCACTCATCCAACCGAAATAAGTTTCCTGTTCGGTGGACAGGGAGAATCGAGAAAAAGCATACTCCGGAACAAGAGAGGTGTAAAGTTCGCGTGACTCCCCTTCGGGCAGGCGGGCAGGGTCCAAACGGACAAACGCCTCTGTTTGCCATTCCGGTCGGTGAAGGCAAAGGGCCAGAACGGCTTCTAGGGCCACATGTGCGCGTGTACGGCGTTCGGAATCGATGGTCGTAGCGGCGGCGGCCGGCGGGGCCGCGGGGCCGCGCACCTTTTGATCTGTTTTTCCTCCCAAAAGGTGCGGGGCCTTGCGTGCTTTCTCAACATCGGCACGCAACGCCGCGCGATCCGCCCCGAGTAAATCAGCCGCCCTCTGAATCCAATGATCCCGTTCGACTTCACTGTCAAGCAGAAGTAGGTCCGTAATGAGAAGGGACGCGGCCGCGCGCTTATCTTCGACACGGGCAAGGTCCTTCCCTTCCAAAGCTTGCACCATAAGGTATTGCATGACCGGAACGGCACCAGAGACGGCCTGGCGCCACAGTTCCGGATCCTTTTGCACGGCCTCGTCCGGATCCTTGCCCGCGCCTGGTGGAAGCACAGCGGCCTTAAGCTGAAATCCGAACGGATGGGCAAGGGCGGCCACGCGGCGGGCCGCGGCCCCGCCGGCCGCATCGCGATCAAGGGCAAAAATCAACGTGTCTGTATAACGACGCAAAAGGGAAAGCTGTCTCTCTGTAAGCGCGGTACCTGAGCTGGCCACTACGTTGCGGACACCGGCTTTGTGTGAGGCCACGACATCCAGATTTCCTTCCACAAGGATGACGGACTTTTCTGTCTTGATGGCTGCCTTTGCCAGATCCAACCCGAACAGAAATTCTCCTTTGCGGTAAGCAGCAGTCTCGGGAGAATTGAGATATTTCGGACCAGCATCCTCGGCCGTTGATCCGTCCGAACGTGGGAGCAATCGTCCGGCAAATCCCACCACGGAACCGTGCGGGTCGCGCAAGGGAATCATGAGGCGGTTGCGGAACCGGTCGATAAACCCTGACCCGCTCTTGCGGCGCAGAAACAGTCCGGTGTGTTCTGCTTCAAGCAGGGAAAATCCTTTTCGCTCAAAGAGTCGCGCAAGTGTATCCCACGCGTCAGGGGCAAAACCTATCCCAAACGTCTCTTGCAGATCAGCATCCATCCCGCGTTTTTGCACATACGCGCGAGCAACAGCCGCAGACGGAAGTGTTTGCAAAATTTTCTGATAGCAGGCCGCGGCAAACGTATTGATGCGCACAAAGCGATCACGCTCGTTTGTTTCTATTGAAGAAAATCTTGGAACCTCCACCCCGGCCCGCTTTCCCAAAAGGCGCAACGCTTCGGAAAATTCAACCCCCTCCATTTTCATGACAAAAGAAAAACAATCCCCTCCTTCCCCGCACCCGAAACAGTGCCAAATTTGCTTTTCCCGCGAAACATGGAAGGATGGCGTCTTTTCCGCATGAAAGGGACAGACAGCTTTAAAACTACCAGACCCGGATGGTTTCAAGTCCAACGACTCCCCAATCAGGTCTGCAATGTCGATGCGGCGACGAATTTCTTCTTTAGCATCCATAAGGGACATGGAGGAAGGGATTGCGTCCCTTTCAAAAAGAATCAGGTCATTTTGTATTTCTTTTTTAACTCGGCAACTATCTCCCCTTTTTTTGAAGATGTGCCAAAAAAAAGATGATCTAAATTTTTCTCCATCGGGACAAATTGAGTAAGACGGTATTTATTGTCGTCTTTTCCCTTTTCTAAGACAAAAAGAAAAGACGCAATATCACTCTCTTTTTCGGGAGCTTCGACATCAAACAGAATAAAATTCTCATTCTTTTCATAGAATCTATGCAAAAAATCAAAGGTCTCTTGCATTTCTTCCATGGTTATTCCTCCTTGAAAAAAATCTTTTAAGACCCTGACCAAAAAATCATTCTTTTTTGCCGCCTCCTGACCCATAAACAGAAACCAAGCGTCTTGACGTAAGAGAAAAGGATTCTGGCGATGTTTTTCTTTTTCATTCTTTAAAAAACCACCTTTCCGTGAAACGACCCTTGCTCGTGCTTTGGCTTTGATGAACTCTGCCCATTCTTCCGCTGAGAGGGGTTCCTGACGCCTCTTCTTTTCAATTTTGCAGAGAGATCCATCCTTTGTGATCGTTGTACAATAGACACGTTCTGGAAAATGGGCATTAAACTCAAGAAATTGACACACATCCCTGTCATTAGCCAATCGCTCCAACAATTGTTCCTTCGTTATCGTCGCCCATATTCCCGTATCAATATATGTATCAACGTTCGACATCTCATACAAAAATAAATCCTGTTTTGGCATTTCTGATTCTTGAGATCCTGCTTGAACGATTTCACCCATAGGTACAAAACAAAATACAGCGGAAAGTTTTCTTCAATTTCACTTTGCCTATTATGGCACAATTACGCAAGGGACTCGTGCGGTCGCGGCCTACGCCCTCGCGTGGCAAAAATTCCCTCACGAACGGAGCGATAATAGAGACGCTTCACAAATTCCGTAGAGAAAAAATAAGCACAAGTTCGGTTAGAATACTGGCCACAAACCAGTTTGTCTGAAAGACCGGAACTGAAATGCGAGAAAAGAGAATAAAAAAGAGTCCATCTTGAGAACAAAAGCCACAATAAAAACCGCCTCTGCGCGCTCGCCCAAAAACTGAAATGCGAGCGCGGCTCCTGCCAACAGATAAAAAAAGGGAGATAAAAACCGCCGGATCAAAATCGTTTGCCAGTGAACGCGTCCGACACGAATTTCATTGCGACCAAACGTTTGTAGACGCTTGCGGACTTCCTGGGAAGAAAGGCCGTCGGCGCAGGTCTGCCCCTGAAAAAAATCTCTTCCGTAGAACAGAGAGCGAACGGTTTCGACATAAAGTCTCTTTATGCGACCGTTGTCGGACAGACGCAATCGACCATCCTCGTCTTTTTCCACTGCCGACGGCCCGTGCGATTTTCGTGTAAGAGTTCCAGAAATTTTTGAGCGCCGAGCCGATGGGGAACCAACACATAATCCGCGCCGGCTTCGTAACAGGACTCCGCCTCTTCCGGCGTCCGAACCGTTACAAGGGAAATGCCGACATATTCCCTGGAACGTAAATACGCCAACAATTCCAAGCTCACGAGCGCGTCCGGGATGGTCGAGACGACGATCTTGGCCCGTTCCGTCCGCAGATCCTCAAGAAACGCCGCATCGCCAGCATCGCCGTAGACGGCCGAAACTTCCTGCCCCATCAGGAGATCGATTGTTTCCGGATCATAATCTACGACCAAGCAGATCCCGAAAAGCCGACGCAACTCAGGGAGAACGACCCGTCCGGTGCGATCATATCCGAAGAGGATAGCCCTGGGGCCGGCATGATTCTCCGTGCGTTTTTCATGAAAATGTTTATCCTTCTCCAGCCAACGTAATAGGGGACGGAATCTCTCGTACAACTCCTCGTTATATTTTACGAGATACGTGGATCCCGCAATTGTAATGAGCCCAACGGACGTAGCCAAAACAAGGGCCGAAGGATGAACATATCCAACGGCCAGGCCAGCCGCAAGCATGATAAACGAAAACTCTGAAACCTGGGCTACGGTTGTTCCAACCAAAAAACTTGTTTTCGGATGGTAGCCGAGTGCTCGCATGACAAGCAGCATGATGAACGGGTTTCCCACAAGAACGAAGACGGAAAGAACGACAATAGGAACCACCAATCCCGCAACCTCGCCCAAAGGCAGGCGCGTTCCTAACACGACAAAAAAAAGAACGAGGAAAAAATCCCGCAACGGTCGAACACGCGCCTGAAGTTCTCGTTGATAACGCGTGCCAGAAAGCGAAAGACCCGCGGCCAAAGCGCCCATTTCTACGCCGAACCCGAAATAAACCAACAAGCCTGCCACGGCAAAGCACCAGCCAAGGGCAAACAAAAGGAGAAGCTCCTGCTGCACGGCTGCAAACCGCACCAGGCGCGGAACAATAAACGTAGAGAGGAGAACAAGAATGACGACCACGGCCGCACCCTTAAAAAACGTCCCAACCACAATGTCCCCCACGGCCACCCCAGGCCTCAACGACCCCAAAGCGAGCAGAATAAACATGGCCACGAGATCCTGCACGAGCAAAAACCCGACGGAAATTCTCCCGTATAACGTGTCTGTATCGTCTTTATCCGAAAGAAGTTTAACGATGATGATTGTACTGGAAAAAGAAAAGGCAACGGAAACAAAAATCGATGTGAGGGCGTCCAACCCGAGCCACTGACACAAAGCAAACCCAACCATGGAGGTAAAGAAGATTTGCCCCAAGCCGCTCGCGATGGAAACGGCTCCCACTTCCCTGACCCGCCGCCAGTTCATGCCAAGGCCAATGGTAAACAGAAGAAAGGCAATGCCAATCTGAGACAGAACCTCGAACACGTCCGAAGACTTGGCAAGGGCCAGCACGCTCGATCCCACGATGACCCCTGCGGCCATGTACGCCACCATAAGCGGCTGACGTAGCACGCGTGCGGCCAGCGCACACGCGGCTGCAACCACGATCACGCCTCCGATTTCAAAAAAAAGGCTCTCCAAAGGCATACGAAAAGGAGAAAATCCTTTTTAGTATAGCACAGGTGAACCTTGAAAGGTTGAGAGGGAATGTGGTAGGATGCCGGGCGTACAAAGGACGCAGGGAGTAGGATGGTAGGAAAATAGGTGGGTAGGATTTATTTGGTTGGTTGGATCGTTTGGTTGAATAAAGGACGAGAAGCAGAACATTCTAAAAAAATTATTCCTCTAGGCATTTAGGGGGCTCCGCCCCTCCATCCCTACCCCATTTTCTTTGTTTGTGCCTAAAGATCCTCCTTCGCTCCGCGTCGGAGCTTCGGAGGATGGAAACCGTTTCAGGTGCGCCTTACCCGCCATAGCTCTGCCTCGGAGCGACGGCGGGTCGAACAAAGCTCGTTCGGGCTTGGGGAGACGAGGACAAAGGTGGTTGGATTAATACGTAAGATACAGTTTAAGTAGAACCCCCGCATTTGAGTCTAGTTCTAGGAGCCCCGCCAACGGCGGGGCGACAACAAAATAGACCAAATGCAGGAGTTCTACCCAAACGGACGCATGGCTCAGCTGGTCAGAGCGCTTCCTTCACACGGAAGAGGTCCCTGGTTCGAATCCAGGTGCGTCCACCATCCTACGCCCAGCCTGGGGCAGGGCTTCGGATGGCTTTGCCATCTGATCAGACGGGACGAAGGATGTCCTCCATAGCCCGACCTTTAGGCCGGACGACAGAGGACCTTTAGCTGTAAGCCTGCTGAAGCTATGGCTTGGCAGGTCACGAGAAACGATTCAATTCTTACGGAACCTCCTCCTTCGCCCTGTGGGCTTCGGAGGATAAATCGGATGGCTTGCCACCCGTTTTTTTTAACAAGATAAAATACGAAAATCTAAAAAGAAAACACCCTCGCCGCAGACGAGAAGCAAGGGTGCTTCCTGTCCGAGACGAGGGTGTTGAGATGCCTCTCTGTTTTACGAGAGGGCAAAACGTTTGAAACTCCATCCACTCCGCTGAGAGCCGGAGTCTACAAAGGGTTTCTGTCTACCGATCATCCGCTCAACCCGGACAACGTCACGCTCCTCCATATTTTCGGCGATGAGCACGCCGTTTCTGATTTCCAAGTTGCCACCCCAGGCCCGCCTGAGCTTCTCCTGAAACTCCGTCACCGAGAACGAGGAACCGATGCGGCTCAGAACGGCAAGTCGACGAGTCCGTGGATTGAAAACCACGGCTACATCCACCCCCTGCTGGAGAGCGAAGAAACCAGCCCGAGGATGGCAGGAGCGAACTGTAATCCCAGCGATCTGCTGGTTCTTGGTTCCCCAACGTTCTCCATCGATCTCATTGGCCTCCTCCGCCCGCTGTTTCCAGGCCCACATCTCCTCCCTGATCACCTCTACCTTGGTGCCGAGGAGAAACAACCGGAAGGCATAGCCCTTGAGCCCCATAGAACACCATGGGTGGTTCTTGTCGACCTCTGGAAAAGCCTCCAAGAACTCCCGTTGAAAGTCCTTCCTTTCTTTTGGGTTCAAACAGGCCAACAGCATCTCCCCCTCCAGAACCGTTCCTGCCACAGGCAAGAACAGCCGGATGACGTCAGCCCGATACTGAACATCATCCTGCCCTTCGGGACAGAGCTCGTAGAGATCCCGCAGAAACCGCGGCAAAGACCAGGAAACCCGGTTGAGCCACCCTCCTTTTTCTCTCCTCCCGAAGCCGTTGTCCTCCTTCAGATCTCCAATGAGAGGCTGAAGTGCCGCCACGGTCAGGTTCTCCCGGATCTTTCCTGCTGACATCAAAAGACCAATCTCCACCTCGAGCGCAGAGGTTTTTCCGGGATACGCCTCCCGATACGACGGAACGTCGATCGGGATGGCTCCTTCGGCCGCCTCGAACACGAAGTTCAAAGCGGCCACAACCTCCGGGTCACGGGGGTTAACCCTATGCTCGCACATCAGACGAAGTGCGAGGGCCAACAGGTCGTGGAACGGAGCCAGTCTCTGCATCAGAAAAGTGGTCATGCCACTCTCCTTTCAATTCAATCCGTTGTTTTTTTGAGATACCCCCGAAAAACGAGGGCGGAAAAGGAACTCAAAACTCGGATGCATCATCCCACAAAATTCAATTTTTGTCAAATTCACTTAACATCATTAGATTTTCGGGCTTAATAGACATTTTGGGTTGCTGGAAACAACCGATGGAATCATTCCTTCGGTTGTTTTTGTTTCTTCTGTTTAGAAGGAATTGAGAGGATGGCTTCAATCATCTTTTTCTTCGTCTCCAG
>Ga0208373_1004894_pt1 | contig 11608 bp, 9 predicted proteins | sample RifOxyC2_FD_184036 | JGI IMG/M metagenome (GOLD analysis project Ga0208373, IMG submission 184036) | Soil microbial communities from Rifle, Colorado - Rifle Oxygen_injection C2 (SPAdes) | ecosystem: Environmental > Terrestrial > Deep subsurface > Rock core/Sediment | place: Rifle, Colorado... | reverse complement strand
GGTTTTTACCATAATTCAGGTGGATAAGGTCAAGGTCACAGCGTCTATTCCGGAAATGATAGTGGCGCGTGTTAAGAAAGGATTAACCCATGCGCTAATTACCGTTGATGCGTATCCTGGTAAGAAATTTGACGGGATAGTTACATATGTGGCGCCGTCTATTGACCAGCGCAGTCGGACGTTGGGAATAGAGATAGAGTTAAACAATAGCGATAAGATATTGAAGTCAGGCATGTTCTGTCGTATAGAGTTAATACTAGACAACAAAAAAGATATCATAGCGATTCCTAAAGACCTGATTATGTATGATGTTTCAGGCGGTAATCAGGAGTATGCGGTATACACCATTAAGGATAGTCAGGCACAAAAGGTCAAGATTGAGATTGGAATCTATTCATACGGTTTGGTTGAGATAAAAGAAGGGCTTACGGCCGGTGATATCGTAATCACGTCTGTGGGACCCCATATATTTGATGGTTGTAAAGTGAATGTCGTTAAAACTGAACAGGAGTAAATATGTTATTACCACAGTTTGGAGTTAAACAGCCGGTAACCAACCTGATGATATTCCTGGCAATTATTATTATGGGTGTAATGGCTATTCTCTTCTTGCCCATTGACTTGATGCCGGAAATGGAAATCCCGGCCATTACGGTTATTACTACTTACCGTGGCGCATCAGCTGAGGATGTGGAAACCGCTATAACCAAGCCTATAGAAAATGATCTTTCCATTGTTAGCAATGTCACGGAACTTGTTTCTTATTCCCGTGAGGGCGTATCCAATGTAATCTGCCGTTTTAACTGGGGCACAAATCTGGACGAAGCCGCAAACGAAATCAGGGAGCGGCTGGGATTTACCGAGATGCGCCTGCCTGATGATGCGGAAAAGCCCATTATTATAAAGTTCAGCACCACCGCCATACCTATTCTTGGTTATGGCATTACCGCGCGTGAGAATCTGGGGAAGCTTTATGAGACTCTGGATAAAGGTTTAGCCACGCCTCTTAAGCAGATAGAAGGGGTCGGCGCGGTCCAATTAATCGGCGGGCTTCAGCGTCAGATTAATATAGAAGTAGACAAGGGTAAATTAGCCGCCTATGGCGTTTCTATCAATGAGGTTGAGTCGGCCATCCGTCTTTATAATATATCTCAGCCGGCTGGCAGTATCAAGGTCGGGCCCAATGAATATATGCTGCAAACACCTGGTGAATACGAAGGGGTCTGGGAAATAGGAGAAACTATTGTCCGGGTTTCCGGCGTCGGTTCAGCTATCCGGCTTAAGGATATTGCGGCTATCAAAGATGATTTTAAAGACCCGTCCGGTATGGTTTACGTTAACGGGGCTCAAGGCATGATGGCTATGATTCAGAAACAGTCCGGCGCTAACAGCAATGAGGTTTGTCGCAAGATTCAGGATAAGCTGGAGATTATTAAGAGAAATCTGCCGGCTGATATAAGAATCATTGAAATGTTTAATACCGGTGACATGATTAACCTGACGATTAATAACCTCCGCAACACTATATTTTGGGGCGGAATATTTGTTATTATTGTGACTTTGCTTTTCCTTGGGGAATTACGTTCAAGCTTGATTATTGCTTTGACCATACCGTTCTCATTAATCAGTTCATTTATATTTTTGTATGTCTGGGGTCGAACTATTAATATGATATCGCTGGCCAGTATATCCATTGCCATAGGCATGGTCGTGGACAATGCCATTGTGGTTATGGAGAATATTTTCACGCATCGGTCGCGCGGGGCTGACCCGTTCAAGGCCGCCATTACCGGAGCTTCAGAGGTGGCTTTGGCGGTAAGCGCTTCGGCCCTTACCACTATAGTGGTATTTGTTCCGCTTATTTTCCTTAAAGGTATTGCCGGAATTATGTTCAAGGAATTGGGCGTGATGGTTATTGTCACTATTGTGGCCTCATTATTAACGGCCCTGACATTTACTCCCATGTTGGCCTCCAGATTTTTAAGCGTCAAGTCGTCATTTGAAAAGCATGGCTGGTTTAAACATATAGAAGGTTTTTACGGCTCGATGCTGGACTGGGCGTTGGCTAATAAGATTAAAATCGTTGTCATTGCTGTCCTGCTTTTATTGGGTTCTATCGCGCTTATTCCGTTGATGGGCACGGAATTTTTCCCTGAAGAGGATACCGGTGATATCCGCGTAACTGTAGAATTGCCGCCGGGTAAGCGGATGGAAGAATCGCTTAAAATCGGTCAGGAACTGGAGACCATTTGTCGTGAGTCTTGCGGAAATGATATGAAGGATTTTTATATCAGGGTCGGCTCGGTCGGGTTAGGCGGTTCGGCGATGGGCATGAAGGAAGGCACTAATGTAGTCATGGTTGGTTTGAAGCTGGTTAAGGTGGTTGGACGGAATCGTTCGGATAAGGATGTCGCTGAGATTATCAGGAAGAGAGTTCAGGTCCTGTCCGGAATTGTTAAGATGGATGTCAAGACCGGCGACCCGATGGCGCAGATGATGACCAGTTCAGGCAAACCGCTTTCCGTGGAGATTTACGGTAATAATATGGTTGAGACCGATAAAATTGCCGCTCAAGTCAAGGATATCATGAAAAATACATCGGGCGCCAAGGACCCGGCTGTCAGCCGTGAAATTGCCAAGCCTGAATGGAAAATAATGGTTGATGCTGATAAAGCGGCCAATCTGGGGTTGACTAAGAATAGCGTGGCCCAGACTATGCGAACGTATTTCTACGGCAAGAATGTTTCCAAGTATCGGGAAAAAGGCGAGGAGTATGATATCTTTATGCGTCTGCGGCTTGAGGATCGCCGTTTTGTAGAAAATGTCTTGGATACATCCATTGCCTCTCCGGCAATGGGGCAGTCCTCCGGAGGCGGATCCACCTCTGGCGGAAATGTGCTTCTTTCCAGCGTGGCCAGTATTCAGGAGGATATGGGTCCGATAGAGATAGAACGCAAGAACCAGACCCGCGTGGTTCGGGTTGAGGCGAATCTTCATAGCCGGCCTTTGGGCGATGTGGCAAATGATATAGAAAAAGAGGTTGCCAGGATAGCCTTACCCGAAGGCGTCAGCCTTAAAATAGCCGGGTTGGTTACGGAGCAGAAAAAATCGTTCCGGGACCTGGGTTTATTGCTGATGCTTAGTATCTTCTTGGTCTATGCCGTGATGGCCAGCCAGTTTGAATCGCTGGTGGACCCGTTTATTATTATTTTCAGCGTGCCTTTCGGATTCAGCGGCGTATTCCTTGCGTTATTTTTGAGGGGTTATCCGGTCAGCATGGTTTCACTATTGGGGTTGATTCTGCTGGTCGGAGTCGTAGTCAATAACGCCATTGTGCTGGTCGATTATATTAATTTATTAAGGCGGCCGGTAGCCGATGGTGGTTACGGGATAGGGCTGCTTGAAGCCATTAAACAATCCGGTCTCCGGCGCTTGCGTCCCATCATGATGACCACGCTGACCACGGTCTTCGGGCTCTTGCCCATGGCTTTGCAATCCGGTGAGGGCAGCGCCTCCTGGCGGCCGTTGGGCACAACCATATTGGGCGGGTTGCTATTTTCCACCCTAGTGACGCTTATCCTGGTGCCGGTGCTTTATTATCTCTTTAATCGGGAGCGTCAGCCGGTTATCCAGGCGGATAAAAATAATTAATTTGGATTATTATAATATTTCTTGACAGCAAACAAAAGATATATTATAGTATCAGAATATATTACGGTTCTTGGAGGCCCTGAGACCAAGGATTCGAAAGGAGAATATACAAACATGGCGGACAAACAATTGAAATGTGCGGAATGTGGCAGCGACTTCGCGTTCACCGAACAGGAGCAGCAATTCCACCAGGAAAAAGGGTACACAAACGAACCGAAACGGTGCCCGACTTGCCGGCAGAACAGACGTAATCAGTTTGGTCGTAGCGACGGCGGTTTTCGTGGCGAACGCGTTCGCAGCGAGGTAACTTGCGCGGGCTGCGGTCAGACCACCACGGTTCCATTTAAACCAAGATTAAATAAACCGGTTTATTGCGACAGTTGCTTTGCCAAAAACAAGGCATCTGCTGGTCAATAGGAGAAACTAAACTTTTTCTTCTCGGACGGGATTACTCATCCGGCCATAATAACTAACAACTTAGGCTCGGAATCCTCTCAGGGGTGTTAGTCCCGTCCGGAAGAAAGATTAAGGTAATCTGAATATGGCAGGTGTAAGAATAAGAGTTGAGGGTTCAATTGATAGGGCGCTCAAGCATTTTAAGCAGAAATGCATTGATGCCAATATCTTCAATGAATTAAAGCGGGTGGCTTATTTCGAAAAGCCCAGCGAGACAAAACGGAAAGCCAACCAGCGTAAACTCCGCACCGCCCAGAAATTCAGCAAAAAGCAGTTCAAGACCAATCCGTTCCCGCCGCCGACCGGATATTAAATACTTGGAGCTAATTTCATACTAACCCATCCGGCTCATAAAATCCATCTGGTTATCATAAATTATCCTGTTTTACTGATATTCGCATCAAGATTCACTTCAGAATTATTCCTCATTTGCCGATAGATTCTCATATGAAAATTCCCGAAGGTTTAGTGCATGGCATAAAACGCTGTGTAATTCCGGCATTTGTGCTTGGCGCTACGGTTTTCCTGCTCCTGATTATTCACCGTCGGGTCTATGCCCATTACGCGGTTGAACCGCAATACCAAATCAATCTGGCGCCGTTAGAGGTACTGGCCGCGCCGGATTGGTGCAATGACCCGTCTTTTGAGGATGCTATCCGCGCTTCTATGAAATTAGAAGGCCAGGTATCAATCTTTGATAAGGACCTGATACCGCGTCTGTTAGACAAATATGAAAAGAATCCCTGGGTCGCCCGGGTGGCATCAATAGAAAAGCAGTTCCCCAACAAGCTGACAGTAAAACTGGAACTGCGCCGGCCGGTCGTGGTGGTGGAACTCAAGAAATGGAATAACCGCAGTTTCTATTACCTGGTGGACAAGGACTCGGTCCGGATACCGGGTGAATATTACACCGTCCCGGCTCTGCCGATAACCTTGCCCATCGTGGTCGGGGTGCGCAACTCTCCGCCGATGCCCGGTCAAAGGTGGCAGGACAAGGGTTTATCAGACGCCATTGAGGTCGCCGGGGTATTTAAACAATATCAGGTTTATCCTAAGCTTGACGTGGCGGCTATAGATATCAGCAATAGCGGCGGTAAGAGAAGCAAGCAGTCCAGTGAAATCGTAATCTTAACTGCTAACCATACCCAGATAGAATGGGGCCGGCCGGTAAATACGGATAAGCCATTTGAATTGTCAGCCGCTGAGAAAATCAAGAATCTCTGCCGGGTGTTGGAGGTCTCGCCTCAATTACAGGGCATAAAAGTGGTTAAGGTCCAGTTTGACCAGCCGTATATCGTGTTGCAGGACTCGGTTATTAAGAAAACCAATTCCGCTAAGGCCCGTTAGAGATGCATTGATATTGTTATAGGTTAGAGTGTCAAATCATGCAGGGGGCTTTTGTAGTAATAATTAACATGATAAGACGCCTATACGGCCATCATCTCTAACTGGCTGGAGCGCCTCCCAAACGCACCAGGTAAAACTCTGTATGGGTAATTAGGAGTGGGGCTATTTGGCTTCCTGCTTGGCTTGTTCTATCTCTTCTTTCCCGCTTGGGGCGGGACTCCGCTGTTACTCCGCCGGCACGCCGAGGTTCTTTAGGGCGTCTTCAGCAGTCTTACGTACGCGTTCATCTTTATCGTAAAGTAATTTCTTAATCTCCGGAATGGTTTCTTTTGCTTTAAGATTAGTCAGTGCATAAATAGATATTAGACGAACATCAGGATTGTTATTCTGTAAGAGTTCTGTGATTTCCGGGATTGCTTCCTTGGCGTCAAGGTCTACCAGTGCAAAAACAGCACTGGTGCGGGACTCGTTATCCTGCAATAAATTCTTAATCGCAGTGATGGCTTCTTTTTCTTTAGAGCCAAGACCGCACAATACAGAGCTGGCCGCAACCCTAACATCATGATCCTTATAGTGCAAGAATTTAGTAATCTCAGCGACTGTTTCCTTCGCTCCAAAAGTTTTTAAGATATCAGCTATCCCCACGCTAACATTATGACTATCGTGTATTACCACATAGATCATGGCATGGATTGATGTTCTGTCGCCGAGCTTGATAAGCTTATCAACAGCATTTAAACGCACTTCCTGGTTTTGGTCGTAAAGTTGCCGACGTGCGCCGCTGACGGGATTGAACATTATCCCGGCGGCGGTAATCAGGGCACAGGCCAGGCCAAGAACGATTAGGATTGTTTTATTCATCTTAGCATATCCGTTTTATTACCACCCGGATTGTGGTATATGGGATAGTTCGGCATCTATTATAATCCAGTTTGAGTTGTCTTTCCTTAATTTTATCAGATAAATAATGCCTTCATTATTGTATTTTTCAGAAAATCCTTGGGATATTCGGATTTCATATGAGGCCAAGGTGCTGTTTGGTGTGAATCCTACTGTTGCATCAACATTATTGCAAACATCAATTCTTACTTTATCCACTGGGGAAAGGCATCGATTTATATATTCCAGGGCTGAATCTGCTATTTTCTGTGGGTCTTTATCAGGGTAGTGTTTCAAGTCAAATTCGCCGGTAACCAAAAATGGACTGCCGGAATTAATGTTGGTTAAAGAATTGAACGTTTTCGGGATATTAAACAAGATTTTTTTGGCATCCCAGTTTGGCGCGAGTATTTGCGTTGAAACGGTCACCGGGCCTTTGGGTATTCTTTTAGAGCTTACTTGAGCGTCAAAACGGTCAGTTTCTCCCCAGAGGGCCCAGACGGCCCATATCGTCAGCAGGGCAATAAAAACCCAGATGATAAATTCGTATGCTTTCAGTTTCATTTCGGTTTCTTTGTGAACAGTAGTCAGCAATTCGTCTAATCTGTTCAATCTGCAAAATCCGCTGTATCCGTGTACCTAAATTGTCTTTCTACCAAATCAAGAGGGGATTGTCAAATAGAATCTGGATTCGCTGTACGCGGTCTCTGCGGAGTTCCCGCCTTTGCGGGAATGACATCTTTGTGTTTCTTTGTGTCTTAGTGCCTTCGTGGCTATGCAGTTTACCTGAATCTCTTACGGCGCCTCGTACTTCAGCACCGTGGCGGTGCCTTCTATGACCGCGACCTTGGCCTGGTTATAGACCGTGGTCTTCATCTTAAGAATCTTCTTCTTGTCTATCTTCTCCAGCACCTCGCACTCGGCTGTCAGGGTATCGCCAATCTTGACCGGCGCCTTGAATTGCATTTCCTGTGACAGGTAAACCGTATTCGGCCCGGGCAGTTGGGTGCCCAGAACCGTGGAGATGAAACTTCCGACCAGGAATCCGTGGGCTATCCGGGTCTTGAACAGCCCGGCCTTGGCGAATTCCTCGTTGATATGCACCGGGTTAAAGTCGCCGGAAACGCCGGCAAAGGTGTAGATGTCCGCTTCGCTGATGGTCTTGGAAAACGACGCCTTGTCGCCGACCTTGATGTCCGTATATTTTAATTCGCTCATAATTTACCTCTCTTTGCCACCAAGACACAAAGGCACGAAGAATTTCTTGGTGTCTTAGTGACTTCGTGGCTAATCTTTATTCTTGCTATTATTTATTTAGACCGTTTTATAATCCATTCTGACATTCTTGGGCATATCTCCTTCTGGCTCTTGGACGAGACGAATATGCCAATGTGTCCGGTCGGGAACGAGGCAATCTCGGTATCCTTACTGCCCGTGTGTTTGGTAAACTCCCGGGAGCAGGCCGGCGGCACCAGATGGTCATATTCGGCAAAGATATTTAAGACCGGCATGGTGATGTTCTTGAGATTGACGGTCTTGGCGCCGATTTTGAGTTCGCCCTTAATCAGCAGGTTCTTCTGGTAGCAATCACCGATGAACTGTTTCCAGGCCGTGCCGACCTGGTCAGGTGAGTCGAATATCCATTTCTCCATCCGGATAAAATTATCAACGAAATCCTTGTTATCGATATTTACCATAAAGCCGATGTACTTGTCCATAACCAGGCGGAAGGGGTTCATGAGCAGGAATCCGTTATTCATAAAGTCGCCCGGGATATTGCCGAATGACTGGGCCATCTTTTCCACGTCCAATCCCTTGGACCAGACATTGAGCAGTCCGGTATCGGTATCGAAATCAAACGGCGCCACGATGGTAATCAGATTCTTAATCTTGTCCGGGTGCAGGGATGCATAGATGCCTGAGAACGTCCCGCCCTGGCAGATGCCGCCCAGGGTTAGTTTGGATTCGCCGGAGAGTTCCAAAACCTTATCGACCGCGTTATTGAGGTAGCCCTCAATATAATCTTCCAGCGTAATGAATTTATCCATCGGAGCCGGATAGCCCCAGTCAATCAGATAAACGTCAATGCCCTGATTGAGCAGGTATTGGATGACGCTCCGGCCCGGGTTAAGGTCAAGCATATACTGGCGGTTGACCAGCGCATAGGTCAACAGCAGCGGCGGTGTGTGCACTTTCTTTTGGGTCGGTATATAATGGAACACCTTCATCCGGTCTTCCTGATAGACCAGTTCGGACGGCGTGGTCGCCGTTGGGGCATCCATCGGGCTGGTCAGAATCTCCATGCCTTTGAGGAATTTCTTCTGCAGGAAGTCCATCTCTTTGGTGAAGTTGATTTTGGTCTCAGTCTGAGTGGCGCCTTTGTCGCCATGGCTCTTCGGAGCCTCTTGCGTCTTTGGCATAATGCAGTCCTTTCAATAATAATCTGTATTCACCACAAAGGTCGCTATCGCGGTCACTGCGGTGTTCACAAAGAGCACAAAGAAGAGAACACGAATCACACGAATCGGACTAATCACACGAATAAATAGCTTCTAAATGTCTGATATTATTCGTGTAATTCGTTTTTATTCGTCTCATTCGTGTTAGTATTTCTTGGCGCCTTTTGGTATTACTTTTTTTTGGCGTTAAGTAATTTCTCCAATTCCTTTATCCGCTTTTTCAGGTTATAAAGCTCCTGATAGACGTCGTTTATCTCAGTCCGGGTGATAATCGGCGTGGATTTAAGCATCTCTTCGACTACCGCAAAATGATTATTGCGGAAATCCAGATACGAATCCAGCGTGGTCTTGAGCGACTCGGCAAATGCCGGAGTCTTGAAGAGCTGGTAGAACCGGTCTTCGAAGGTCTTGACCAGCAGTTCGTAGAACTGCTTGTATTTCTCCTGGGTGGCCTCGCCTTTGAGGATGGTCTGGGCCTTTTGGGTCAGCTCCTCGATGGTGGTCTTGCTGGGCGAATAGAGGAGCATGCTGAACTCGACCGTGGCGCCGCAGTATTTCATAAAGGAATCGATGCTGGTATGAATCTTCTCCAGCACCTGGCGCGATGGTCCGACCATGGGCATCTTAAGGAACTTGCCGAAGGCCGCCTCGTATCCCTGCATCAGTGAATTATACAGCTCCTTGTATTTAGCCGGGTCCTGCTTGCCCTTGAGCGCGTCGCCCATCTGGCTGGAGAGCTTGCTCCAGTTTTCCACGAAGGGCTTGTAATTCTGATCGTAGAACTGCGAAAAGTTCTCCAGCGATTTCTTGATGGATTCGGAAAAGTCGCCCATATTATCCATTGAGGGAATCGGCAGTCCGAACAGTTTGCCGAAGACCTCCTTTTGGCTATCCATCCACATATTCAGCAGATTCTTCATGGCATCGGGCGACGAGGAAAGATTGCCGGCGTTATCGGTCCAGGCCTTGAACAGTTTCATGTAGGTGTCAGCCGCCTCGATGAACTTGGGAAAGATGTTGCCGGCGGCGCCGGACATGGGCATCTGATAGAACTGCTTGGCCATCTCGTCGTAACCCTTGAACCAGTCCTGGTTGAATCCGCCCATGTTTTGGCTGGCGGTAAAGGGATTGCTGAAAGAGTTAGTGAATGGGTTTGATTTCGTATAAGAATCCGCAAACTTGGTCCACATATCAAGAAATGGATTGGGTGCGGTTTCGGACTTTGGCTCGGCTTGATCCTGGCTGGTCTGGCCTCCGGCGGCGGCGCCGGCCTGCTTTTTCTTTGGCATAAGTATTTTATCCTTTCAGTAATTTAAACAGGGATTTAATTTATATTTATAATGTAGAAAAGTCAAGAGATATTTATTAATATCTGTGTAATCAGTGCAATCTGTGGTTGCATTTTTATTGATATTATGAAGGAATTAGACTTATTTTTATCTTACCTTGATGTCGAGTGCTCCTTAAGCAAGAACACCCTGGATTCCTACAGCTCGGATATCGGGCTGTTCATAAAATTCATCAGCGGCGGCAAACCGGGCGCTAATATATCTCCCGGCAGTATTACCACAGCCGACCTCTATAAATTCAGCCAGTTCCAGCGGGCCAAGAACTTTTCCACCAGCACCATCATCCGCCGGATTGTGGCATTAAAGATGTTCTTCAGGTTTTTGGTCGCCGAAGGCCACCTCAAGACCGACCCGACCTTGCTGGTTGACAAGCCCAAGCCCTGGCACAAACTGCCTGATACGCTTTCTTATGTTGATATCGAAAAACTCTTCGATGCCTGCTCCGGCAAAGAACCGCTGGATATCCGGAATAGGGCAGTGCTGGAGATGCTCTATGCCACCGGCGCCCGGGTCTCTGAGGTGTCTAATCTGAAACTGACCGACCTGAATCTGGATGCCGGGTATATCAGATGTTTTGGCAAGGGCTCCAAAGAGCGCATCGTCCCGATTGGCGAGATAGCCCGTGACTGCCTGACCAAATACCTCAATGAAGTCCGTTCGCTGCTGATTGCGAAACCGAAATCACCCTTATCAAATGAGGGTATTCAAAACAACCCCCCGGCCCCCTTTATTAAGGGGGAAGGGATTGCAAAGTCCCCCTTGTTAAAGGGGGATACCCGCCCGAACGACCGTTCGGTCGGGCGGGAAGGGGGTTATAACGCGGGGGGTAACGTTTTCCTGAGCCGGCGTGGAAAGCGCCTGACCCGCGACATGATTTGGCGGATACTCAAGCACTATGCCGGCCTGGCCGGAATCAGGGGCCGGATACACCCGCATCTGCTCAGGCACTCATTTGCCACGCATCTATTGGAACACGGCGCTAATATCAGGTATGTCCAGGAGATGTTGGGGCACACGGATATCTCGACCACCCAGATATATACTCATGTGGATAAGGAACGGCTAAAGTCCATCCATAAACAGTTCCATCCAAGGGCGTAAGGTATTCCGTAGTCCCTGCGGGACGAAGGATACCATCCACGAGCATAAGGTATTCCGTAGTCCCGCTTCGGCGGTTGTCATTCTGAGTCCTTCGTCTGTCATTCTGAACGGAGTGAAGAATCTCAGGACAAACTCCAGCGGGATGGCTAATCTTCTTTACACTAAAAATATTATATTCTCTTGACCTTTTATCGAATAATGTCTAACTAAATACATTATGCTAAGATTGAAGACCGCAGTCAGTCAGTCAGTCAGTCAGTCAGTCAGTCAGTCAGTCAGTCAGTCAGTCAGTCAGTCAGTCAGTCAGTCAGTCAGTCAGTCAGTCAGTCAGTCAGTCAGTCAGTCAGTCAGTGGCGCCGAAGCGCC
>Ga0208373_1004889_pt1 | contig 11613 bp, 10 predicted proteins | sample RifOxyC2_FD_184036 | JGI IMG/M metagenome (GOLD analysis project Ga0208373, IMG submission 184036) | Soil microbial communities from Rifle, Colorado - Rifle Oxygen_injection C2 (SPAdes) | ecosystem: Environmental > Terrestrial > Deep subsurface > Rock core/Sediment | place: Rifle, Colorado... | reverse complement strand
GGTGCATTGTCATCCTGAGCGATAGCGAAGGATCCCTTAATATTCTTGATGCTGGACTCAACAGAAGGCACGCAATCATTTAATTCCACCCCAACATACTCCCGCCATAATTCTCTCATACTTTTTCTCTCCCATTGCTCAAAAATATTTATCATTTTATCATTATATCTTATATTATCTATAACTAATTTCTCCGCCACAAACTTAAACAAGTCTTCAACGTCGTTCATAATTTCTGTTAATTCACCAGGCGACCGATACCATTCTATCATAGAAAATTCCGTATTGTGCAAACCGCCAAAAGACTCATAATCGCGAAAACATTTGCAAATTTGAAAAATTTTATCAAAACCAACGGCTAATAATTTCTTCATGGCAAATTCCGGCGATGTCTGCAAATAAAATTTTTCTTCTTTATTGTATGGATCATGAAATAAAAGGGGTATTGGATTCAAATATGGTTCTTGCCCGGGATAACGCACGGCGATTGGTGTTTCTGTTTCTTTAAAACCGCGCAACCAAAAAAATTTGCGAATTAAGCGAACAATTTCTATCCGCGATTGATAAATCCCCGCTAATCTGGGATTATTTTTAAGATCTTGCCAAGTAGACATAGCTCAAACAACACATAACATGTAACATGTTGAAAACAAAACCCCGCAGGAAGCGAGGTTGTATTTTAAATCACAGAAATTAGACCCCAAACATTACGCCACATATGGCATTAAAGATGCTTGTCTGGCACGCTTAATGGCCATAGCCACTCGACGTTGATGTTTGGCGCACAAACCGCTTCGGCGACGAGGAGCAATCTTCATATATGAAGACACAAAACGCCTTAGAAACTGCGCATCTTTAAAATCAACATCTTCTAAATTGTTCTGGCACAAATAGCATTGCTTTGGCGCTAACTTTTTTACTATCTTAATAGGCATACAACGAATTTTCAATTAAAAATTGATTTTATTAAATTAAAAAATACGATTCTAAAAAGGTATGTCTTCTACTTTTACTTCTTCTTCAATCACTTCTTGAGGGACTTCTTCTTGTCGCGAAATATTTTTAATAGGAGCTGGTGAATTGGATAGATTTTCACCGCGTGGACCATCTAACATGATCATATTTTCTATAACAATTTCCGTAGTTCGGCGCTTAATACCATCTTGACCGGTCCATTCTCTGGTTTGCAATCTGCCTTCAAAATATGCTCGGCGTCCTTTCCTCAAATATTGGCTGATGATTTCCGCCAATTTGCCCCAAGCTACCATGTTGTGGAATTCCACTTTTTCTTGTTTTTGTTTATTAGCATCTACCCAAACATGATTGGTGGCCACGCCAAACGAAGTAACTGACTGACCGCTTGTAAGATTGCGCAATTCTGGGTCGCGCGTAAGACGGCCGATAACCATTACCTTGTTGAGGTCCATAATATTAAAGTTAAGAAATAATTAAACTCCTATACTCCACTGACGATATCGCTATTTAAAATTTCGTCTAATTTGTCGCCTATATCTTTTAAATCTATCTTTTTCTTTGTATCACGTTTTTGATTGACGACAATCGGATCTTCTAAAGGTGTTTCAACTTGTTCAATATTTGTGGTTGCCGGAATTTCACTTGTTGTTTTATCAATTACATCGGTTGAATCGCCAACTTCGCGAATAAGTTCTTTTTCTGCCAAGCTCACCGGAACGGAAGTTCTGGCAATTTGATGTTTTATGGTTTTTTTGGCCGCCTCCGCTTTTACATTAAAATAATACCTGCTGCCGGGAACCAGGGACAATCCGCTTTTTGTTACGCTGGTATTTGTGCTGACGTTTGTCCAGGAAACAGTATTTGTGCCGCCAGCACTGGTCCCTATGGAGTACCAGTACCGCGCAATGCCCGAAGTAGTATCAACGCTTACATCCCAGTTTGCCGACAACTGCGACCTGTCATACGTGGAATCTATGTCAGCGGAAGTCCCGTCGCGAACCTGTCCCGCGTTGACAGGCGGGCTGGTGTCAAGGTATGTGTGCCAGGTGTAATAGGATTTCCTTTTGGCGCCGTTTTCGTCGTATATGCCGGTGTCCCTCCAGATAGCATTCAGATCGCCGCCTCCAATAGCCACCCATAGGGCGTCGTAATCACGCAAAATAAAATTATTTACAAATTTGAATGAATGTGTTTTTGCTTCGCCCAGCAGAAGGTTGAAATAAGCGTTCTGCTTGTCTTCATCGGAAGGCAGGACATAAGTCCCGCTCGCGAGGGAAAGGTCCTGCGCTATGTATCCGGTCTCACAGATCGCGACGGATTTGGTGCTCAATGCCACCAACCTGTCAAACATATCCGAAGGCAGGCTGTTTGTCATAAGATTTGTGAAATAAGGGTAAATTGAAATCCCGAAATAGTCCGTGTAATCGTACAGGTCGCGGAAAGCTGTCACATAAGAAGCGTGATCCGCATTAGTATAACCTTCAAGAAGCTTTGAACCCACCTGCGAAACCATAACAGGCAAATTCGGATAAAGTGGCTTGAGATTTTGGTACACATACCTGTGTAATTCCATGTAAGAATTCCATTTTGACGGCGCTTTTTCAATGATTTCGTTTACTTCAACGCCGATGTTTATGAAATCCGGGTTAAAGTAATCAATCACATCCCTGCAGTATTTAAGGTAAGCTCTTTTTACATCCGGGTGGTTGAAATCATAGGTGTTCCACGGCGCAGGAAGCGGCATATTGTTTGAAGCTCCGCGGTAATCCGCAATCCCGTCCTGGTTCAGGTTGTGCGGCACTATCTGGATAAATATCTTGTGCCCCGCGGGAGCATTGGCCTTGCAGGAGGCCCAATCATTCGTAATGTTAGCATTATACGGCTGGCCGCTGAGCGCTTCAACCCAGGGAATTCCCTGGTCAAGATGAAATACTGTCATGTCGGCATCAACTGCAATCTTGGAATATACCCAGTCCACTGCTGAGAGCGAAATCTCATAAGGGAACGTAGTGAATCCCATCCGGAACGGCCTCTCCGGTGAAGGGGGCGGGAGCACAGGCAGGGGAGCTGGCGCCGCAGCCGCAAGGGTAATGAAGGAATAATCGGTTGTCGAATATCCTTCATTTAAAGAAGCGTCTTTGCTTCTTACCCTGAAGTGGTATGTTGTCCCGGCTGTCAGGATATTTATTGTCACACTGTGGTTTGTCACCGGGGCAGTGTCAAAGTTGGTTGAATATACGCAGCCCGTGCTCAATCCGTATTCCACGCGGCTGGTGGAGAGTTCATCGGTAACCCAGCTGATAACCGCGCTGTTTTGCCCAATGCTCCCGGAAGTTACTCCGGTTACCATGGGCGAAGTCACATCCGGACCGGACCAGTCGAAATAATCCATGGTGGAGGAATGAGCGCTGTCCGGTATCAGCTGCTGGCTGTTGCTCCCATCGGGATCCATAAGCATTATCCTGTAGGTAAATCCGGTTAATGTCGGCCCGCTGAAGGAAGGATAGATTTGGATGTAGGCGATTTTGTTTCCGTCCATGCTCCAGACAGGGACATTGGTTATCATATAAGTGGAATTTGTGAGCCGGTAATCATTGCCGTAAAGGTCAACCTTGTGGGCATTCCAGGGGCTAACCTCATCAAAGTGGTTTAACAGGACATCAAGCGTGCCTATATCGCTCCAGGGCCGCTCCGCGCTTTCGTAGCGGTTATACGAAATATAACTGCTGTCCGGGCTCCAGGAAGGGTCATGGTCCGAATACCAGCTGGTGGAAGTGGTGAGGCGCTGGACGTTCGAACCGTCACTGTTCATCACGTATATCTCTTCCCTGCACGCTGTCTGGGTGCGCCTGGCGGACTTGAACACTATTTTTGTCCCGTCGGGCGACCATTCCGGGTCGTTATCCTCGTAAAAAGCGCAGGTAGTCAGCGGGGTAAGGCCGGTGCCGTCGATATTGATCCTGTAAATATCCGCGCCTGCGGAGGGGTTTCCAGCCAGGTCCCCAAAATGAGCAAAAACTATTTTTGTGCCGTCAGGCGACCAGTCCGGGTGGCCGTCTCCCACGGTATTGCTTGTAATTCTTGTTTCTGCCATTGTCTCCAGATCAATCGTGTATATTTCCCAGTCCAGGAACGATGCTTCTTCGCGGTGGAACACAACTTTTTTGCCATCGGCAGAGAGCGCCGGGTTATTCTCTGACACGCTGTTGTTTGTCAGCCGGGTGATGCTGCCGCTTTTGTCCATGAAGTATAATTCTTTGGTGCCGTTCGGGGAACCAACCTGGGAAGCAAAAACCATCCTGCTGTTCTGCTGTTGCTGCCATAATTGGGCAAACACAGCCTGCGCTGGAACAAGATACAATGACACTAATAAAATGAACGTGCTTTTATTTACCATTCGGCTGTTAATAAGCGGGACCCCTGGCGGGCCCATTAATATGTTATAGATTGGCGCGTGTGGAGGCCTTACAACAGGTTAGATGACAGGATGGGATAAAATCTTACAAATTATTTTCAGCACTTCTCCCGGGAAATTTTCAATATCTTATATTTTAATTTGCCGGCATGCACTTCAATTTCAACAATGTCCTTCTCCTTGTGGCCCATGAGAGCAACGCCTACGGGGGATTCATAGGAGATTTCATCATTGTCTATATCGGCTTCCGCGCCCGATAGCAGGCGGTATTTGACTTCGTCCTTTGTGTCAATATTCACCATGTGCACGTAAGAACCCACACAAATCTCTGCTTCATTTACTTTCACGTCTTCGATTATTTTCGCCCAGCTCAGAATTGACTCTACCTGGCGGATGCGGGCTTCGTTCATCCCCTGCAGGTTTTTCGCGGTATCATAGCCGGCGTTTTCCTTCAGGTCACCTTCGGCTATGGCTTCTCCGATGGCCTTTGAAAGCTCTTTCCTTTTGACTTTTTTCAGGTGATCCAGTTCGTCCTGAAGTTTTTTATAGCCAGCTCTTGTAAGAAACAGTTCATTTTTTGCCATATATAACCCTCTCTGTGATGTACTTGTAACCGATATTAAATTATATCAATTTTTGGCGGAAAAGTGGCCTTGACGGAAGGAAGTTATTTTATGCCATAGGTCAAAAAGAGGTTGAAGACGTATTCGGGGCCGCTGACAGAAACATCCTGCGCCTTCAGGTTGATGGTTGAATACCCGAAATCAAGGCCTACCCCGAGTTTATCGGTCAGACCGAGTTCCCCGCCAATGAAAGGCGCATAAGAATTGCCGTCGCCGGATATGCCATCATAATTGAAACTTATCATTCCGTATTCCAGCCCGGCAAAACCCCTTAATTTGTCTTTCGACAGGAAATCGTAGCTTGCCCGCGCGGTGATATTTGTAATGTCCGGGTCAATCGCGTATCTCAATTCACTCCCCACTTTAGCGGAGACGGCATATTTTACCCCCACCCAGGGATTACCAAGCGTTACCGCGAGTTTATTATTTGAAGAGAAACAGGAAGAAACAGCTAGAACACAAAGAACAGACATAATAACGAAAGTATTTATTTTCATTGGAGGCCTCCATCTATCTTATTTTTTAATTCTCTTATCTTCTTTTTCACGGCGCTAACCCCGCCGAGATGGAATTCCGCGGGCTTTACCGCGCCTTCTGCTGTACTTGATACATTTGGCGGCGCTGCTCCGGCGGCCGATGATTGCTTGAACTCCGACACGCCGCCGCCGTAAGTGCCGAACCATACGTTACCCAGGGTGTCAGCGGCAACGGCATTGACCTTATTGTTTGCCAGGCCGTTGGAAGTATTATATGTATGCCATGAAGAACCGTTCAGCCTGGAGGCGCCGGAATCCGTCCCGAACCAAACGGAACCGTAAATATCAAACGCAGTTGAAAACACGCTGTTGCCGGCCAGTCCGCTGGCCATTGTATAATTAGTCCACGACGATTCGTCAAATTTTGACACGCCGCCGCCGGTACCGAACCATTTGGCGCCCGAACTGTCCACGGCTGCCGTATATACTATGTTGCCGGCAAGCCCGTTCGCAGTTGTATACCCGGCCCAGGTACTGCCGTTGAACACGGACACCCCGCCGTTCGTCCCGAACCATTTGTTGTTATTTTCCACGACTGCCGAATATACCGTGTTGCCGGCCAAACCGTCCGCCGTTGTGTAGCTGGCCCAGGTGTTGCCGTTGAACACGGATACCCCGCCGTTCGTCCCGAACCATTTGTTGCTACCTACTATGGCTATAGAATATACCGTATTCCCGGCAAGCCCGTTCACCGTGGTACAATTTGTCCATGCGCTTCCGCTTAGTTTTGACACTCCGCCGGCGGTAGCGAACCATTTCGCGTTGTCGGCATCAAAGGCGATTGCGTTAACAGCATTGTTCAAAAGGCCGTCTGCGGTATTATGGGTTGTCCAGGCAGACCCGTCAAACATCGATACTCCGGCATCGGCCGTGCCGAACCATTTATTCCCTGAATTGTCTATGGCGGCCGCAAGAATATAGTTGCTGGCTATTTCATCCGGGACATAAGACGTCCATGTAGCTCCTTCAAGTTTTGACATCCTGTTTTCCGTGCCGAACCACTTGGCGCCGGAAGAGTCAATCATGATCGTCTTTATGCTGTTGTTCGCAAGCCCGTCGACGGTGGTATATGTTGTCCAGGTGGCGCCGTCAAATTTTGATACCCCGCTGCCCCAGGTCCCGAACCATTTATTTCCAAAAGCATCAATAGCCGCGCAGGTGACATAATTGTTTACAAGCCCGTCGGTTGTGGTATATGTTGCCCAGATAGCGCCGTCAAATTTCGATACCCCGCTGTATGTGCCTATCCAAGCTGTGCCTGAACTGTCTATAACTATTGATGACACATTGTTGTCAGCAAGCCCATTTGATGAATTGTAAATAGTCCAGTTAACACCGTCAAATTTTGATACGCCCCCGCCCCAGGTACCGAACCACACTACCGATGTGTTTTGAACTACTATCGCGGTGATATTGCTGCTTCCCAGCTGGGAGGATGAATTGTAAACCGTCCATTGCGTTCCATCATACTTTGACAAGCCGGCATCCGTCCCGAACCACTTCACGCCGGAACTGTCTATGGCCACTGCTTTCACATTATTGCTTGCCAGCCCATCGGCGGTGGTATATGTTACCCAGTTTGTGCCGTTGAACCTTGTCACCCCGCCGCCCCAGGTACCGAACCACTTCGCGCCGGAAGCATCAATCGCAATTGATGTAACGCGGTTATTCTTCAGACCGTTAGCGGCAGTAAATTTGATATATGAATCGGTTAAAGTATCCCATTTGACCACGCCGCCATCAGTGCACATCCATAAATAGCTGCCTTCTTTCGCTATCGCGTTAACAAACCTGGTGTTGGTGAAATTTTTCCATACCTGGTTTGCTGGAGTCGCATCCGTTCCGGTGATTACAGCCCCAAAGGCCACGCCGGCATTAGCCAGGAAAATGATTGAAATCAGAAGTTTCTTGTTTATCATAGTTGTTCTACCTTTCCACTAATATTATAATATCTCAATGTGACCCGAAAGTGACCCCAAAATTCTAAGGTACCGAGAATTTTAGGACTTCGCCCAGCTCAGCCCCACGCATTCCTAAGGTACCGAGAATTTTAGGACTTCGCCCAGCTCAGCCCCACGTATTCCTAAGGTACCGAGAATTTTAGGACTTCGCCCAGCTCAGCCGTTAGGATTCAAACTTATACCCCATGTTGCGGTAAGTGATTATTTTGTCGCCGTAAGTGCCGAGTTTCCTGCGTATTTCCTTTATATGCTTGTCCAGGGTACGGCTTTCCGTGAAGTCATCAATCCCCCACACTTCGTCCATTATCATTTCACGCGAAACGACCCTGCCCTTTTTGCTTACAAGAAGCCACAGCACGTCAAATTCCTTGGGTTTAAGTTCAATTTGCCTGTCTTTCAAATATACGGAATATTTCTCACGTTCAAGTTTCAGGTTTCCGGATTTGATCACTTTATCAGTGTCAGCTGAAACCCGCTTCGCCTTTCCGCCGCCCTCGGCCCTTCTCAAAACGGCATTGACGCGCGCCACCAGTTCCCTGGCATTGAACGGTTTAGTAACGTAATCATCAGCGCCCACTTCCAGGCCGGCAACCTTGAACGACTCGCTTGATTCAACTGTCAGCATTATGACCGGGATTGAACTTAAATCCTTGTCTTTTTTCAGCATTTTCTCGCAGAATTCTATCCCGCCGATGTCCGGGAGGTTGAGGTCGAGTATTATAAGCGCGGGCTTCGCGTCTTTAAGCGCCTTAAACGCCTCATCCGCGTTTTCCGCGGCCGCCACCGTGAAACCCTTCGCTTCAAGGATATCCTTCACAACTTCCCTTATGTCAGTTTCGTCGTCAACAACGAGAATCTTCTTTTCGTTCATTTTATTGCCTCGATCAATTTTTTTATATTCACCGGCTTCAGCATATATTTCGCGGCTCCCAGCTCAGCGCACCTGTCCCTGTTTTCTTTTGTATCATGCGTAGTCAAAATAATTACCGGTATATTTTTTGTTTTATCGTTTGATTTCAGCGATTTCAACACCTCAAAACCGTCCGGTTCAGGCATCACCAGGTCAAGGATAACCGCACCGGGTATCTCGCTGGATATCCTTTCGGAGGCTACTCTGCTGTCCGCTTCGGCTAAAACTTCAAACCTGGCTTTTTCCAGGTTGTCTCTGAGCATTTCAAGAATACCGCGGTCATCGTCTACAATAAATATCTTTTTACTCACTTATGACCTCTCCAATGTAAAATGGAAAACGCTTCCCTTGTTCAACTCGCTTTCCGCCCAAATTTTACCGCCGTGAAGCTCAATGATACCTTTGGTGATGGATAAACCCAGCCCTGTTCCCTTTGTTTTCTTTATCCTGTCGGTAATTTCAGGCGCCCTGCGGAACCGGTCAAAAATATATTCAAGCGCGCTCACCGGGATACCGATGCCGGTATCAGAGATTGAGATTTCAAGAAACCCACCCTCACCAGGCCCTGCTGGGCCGTCCTCTCCCCTCGAGGGAGAGGATAAAGGTGAGGGGGCCTGGCATTTTGCCTGTATACTAATTGTTCCACCTTCCGGGGTAAATTTCAACGCATTGCTTACCAGGTTGGTAAAAACCTGCTTTATCTTATCCGCGTCTATCATTACTTCCGGCAAGTCGCGGGGAATATCAAGTTTGATAGCGACTTTCTTTTCCACAGCGAGCTTCTCGAACAACGCGGTTATTTCCTCCGCCACCGGGTAAAGATTTGAGGGGGTCCTGTCTATTTCAAACTGGGCCGCCTCGATTTTTGCCATATCAAGGATATCGCCTATGAAATTATTGAGCCGGGAAGTGTTTTTTTTCATGATATTTAGCGCCTTCTGCCACTTTTCTTTGTCAACTTTCTCCGGCGGAATGTCTACGAAATAATCAACGTACCCTTCAATAGCAGTCAGCGGCGACCTTAACTCGTGGGACACGGAAGACACGAAATCTTTTTTGAGCTGGTCAAGTTCCTGCAGTTTCCGCGCCATCAGGTTGAATTCCCTTGATAGGTCGCCTATTTCGTCCTTGCTGTCTATATTGATCCGGTAATCCAGGTTGCCTTCACCTATTGATATGGCGCCTTCCGACAGCTTCTTTATGGGGCGCGTCATTCTTCGGGACAAAACCGCAGCGCCAGCGAGCCCTGCAATAAGGATTATCAGCGCGATGTAAGCTATCCTGTTTCGCGTCCTGTTAAGGGAAGCCGTTATTATCTCATCCATCACGCTTTTTGAGAAACCGATGCGCGCAGTGCCCTTTTGTTCCCTGCCGGCCATTACGGGAAGCGAAAGCTCGGTTATTCCATCCGCCGCGCATGCTTCAGTGCCTTTTTTCCCTATTAGTTTCCCGTCAGTATGAGCAAGGACTGTGTTATTCTTATCAACCAGCAGGGCGTAGGCCACGCCTTTTGTTTTCCTGATAGTCGCCACGTAATTCAAGACAGGCAGTTCATCGTTCACGCGCAGAGCGTCCTCGCTTATCTGGACAAAGGTCTGCGCCATTTCCGCTTCCTTGTCACGGATCCCGTTGGTGAGCAGCTGCTTTTCCGAGAAATAGAATAAAATGCTCACGCCCGCAATAGAAATTATTACAAGCAGAAAAGAAAACAGAGTGAATTTTTCCCTTATCTTCATGTTGATATCCTCTTTGCTATTTTTCCTTTAATTGCTCTTTGACCCTTTTCAGCGCCTGTTGGGCTTTGTCGTGATCCGGGGCCAGGGAGAGAGCTTTTTCCCAGAGCGCTTTCGCCGCTTCCAGGTTTCCCTTGCTGTATTCTATTTTTCCATCGTTATAGAGTTTTTCCGCCTCTTCCAGCTGTGCCGGCGTTGGTTTTACCTTTTTAAGGAGTTTCTCAAGCTGCGGTTTCGGCGCTTCCGGTTTCTCTTCACGGACAGGTTCCGGCTGCTGGACAACGGCGGGGGCAACGGGTTTCTTTCTGAATTTCCAGGTCAAGCTGATCCTGTAGGTATCTCCCAGCGCATCGTATGGGACAAACGCGTAATCAATGCTAGTATCCCCGAAAACATAACCAAGCCCGAATCTCGCGCCGCTGCCGGCATTATTCTCGCCTGAATAGTAACCAGCTCTCAGGGAAAAACCCTTGTAGGCGGCATATTCCGCGCCGAGGCTGAATTCTTTTTCCTCCTGCTGAGCAAGGTTAGCGTCGGCAGATAGGTTCAGGCCGGCAGTCCTGAAATCTTTCAGCGAAACTCCGAACCTTACATTCCCCGGCAAAGGAAAGGATTCTGTTATATACCTGATCCCGGTGCCGATATTCTGTATGCTTAGCCCGAAATCCGCGTTTCCGGCGCGGTACAATAAACCAATATCGCACGCGCCTGCATTGGCAGTCCGGTCATAAATTTTATCCTGGATGGATTTCAAACTGACCCCGGCCGTAAAGCCGGCCTTTATTTCCCGCGCATAAGACAAAACAAACATCCTGCTGGTGTTTTCAAACGAACCGGTCAAGACATCGTTATTGTCATACTGCCGGATACTGCCGGTATTCAATGAATAGTAAGCCCCGGCAACCGTGCCGGAATTATTCTCCAACGGATGGGCATACGCCAGGAAACTGTAATTCATGTCTTCAAACCATTTGTTGTACATGAAAGTTATTTCTTTATCCGCCAGGCGTCCCAGCCCCGAGGGATTCCAATAAATGGCGCTGGCATCGTCAGCCGCGGCACAAAACGCTTCGCCCATGCCCGCAGGCCTGGCGCCCACCCCGATTTTCAGGAAATCCAACCCGGGCGAATTCCCCGCCCCTGACAGCATAGCCGGAACCAGGAGGAACAGACACGCAATCAGTGAACTATATTTTGTCGTTTGTAGTTGCCGATTCATCGGCTCCGTTAAAGCAGTCCTGCTCACCTTAATATCACCAGTTTCCCTTTTTTCAGCAACGAGTCCTTGCGGATCGTGTACATATATGTGCCGTCAGCGGCGGTATCCCCGTTATCGGCCACCGCATTCCACGCAATGGATGAATCCGCTGAGTTTTCCAATGTTTTTATCACCTTGCCGGAGAGCGTATAAATTTTAATTACGGAATTTTCAGGAAGTTTTGTAAAAATTATGGAAGAGT
>Ga0208373_1004888_pt1 | contig 11614 bp, 9 predicted proteins | sample RifOxyC2_FD_184036 | JGI IMG/M metagenome (GOLD analysis project Ga0208373, IMG submission 184036) | Soil microbial communities from Rifle, Colorado - Rifle Oxygen_injection C2 (SPAdes) | ecosystem: Environmental > Terrestrial > Deep subsurface > Rock core/Sediment | place: Rifle, Colorado... | reverse complement strand
ACCCGCAGGCATATCCCATTGATCAGAGTGGTCACCCAACATGATATAGTCTGTGCCGAACGCTTCTACGATGCTTTTTACAGAGCGGAGGCTTCCGATATACGTTTCAAAACCTGGGATGATGTTGATACGTTGTTTCGTTTCACCTTTTTGACCCTCAGTCAACTGAGACATGATACCGTGCATCATGTTGTCATAACCCGTAATATGGCTTCCTACGAATGAAGGAGTATGCGCATAAGGGATCGGATATTCTTCAGGTAAAAACTCACCTTTATCTTCTTCTTTTGCCGCAATGATAAACGCTTGCAAATCATCCCCGATAACTTCTGCCATACATGTGGTAGAAACGGCGATCATTTTAGGTTTATAGACTGCAGCACAGTTTTTAAGACCCTCTTTCATATTTACCAAACCGCCGAATACCGCAGCATCTTCAGTCATAGAGTCAGAAACACATGGAGTCGGCTCTTTGAAGTGTTTGGTAAAGTACGAACGGAAATAGGCTACACAACCGTGTGAACCGTGAACGTAAGGCATAGTTCCCTCAAACCCGAGTGCTACCATGACAGCCCCGAGAGGTTGACATGCTTTTGCAGGGTTGACGGTAACCGCTTCACGAGCAAGGTTTTTCTCACGGTAATCCCATGATTTGGTCCACTCAGCGATCTCTTCTACTTTCGCAGGGTTAACTGCGAGCATAGAGGATTCGAATTGTTTTTTGTTTGCGAGTACTTCTGTGTACTCAGGGCGTTTAAACAGGTCTTTCCCGTTTACGATTTTTTCTACTTCTTGCATCGTCTCAACCTTCCTTTTCCCATGGTGCTTTTGAGTGCGCCCATACCGGGGAATTAATTGCTAAATCCATATCTTGTGCGAAGATCGCGAATCCGTCGTATCCGTGGTAAGGTCCGCTGTAATCCCAAGAGTGCATCTGACGATACGGGAGACCCATTTTTTGGAATACATACTTCTCTTTGATCCCTGAAGCTACAAGGTCAGGTTGAAGTTTTTTAACGAACGCTTCAAGCTCATACTCATTGACGTCATCGTAGATAACAGTTGAGCGGTAGATCTCTTCTTTGGTACGTTTATAGTCATCATCGTGAGCGAACTCATAACCGGTTCCGATAACTTCCATACCCAAATCTTCATAGGCACCGATAACGTGACGAGGGCGAAGTCCGCCGACGAACAACATTACTGTTTTCCCTTCAAGACGAGGTTTGTATTTCGCGATAACCGCATCGATCATCGGTTGGTATTTCGCGATAACTTCTTCACATTTTGCTTGGATACTTTCGTCGAAGAAAGCAGCGATTTTGCGAAGAGATTTGATCGTTTGGCTCGGTCCGAAGAAGTTATACTCGATCCAAGGAATCCCGAACTCTTTTTCCATATGACGGCTGATATAGTTCATTGAACGGTAGCAGTGAAGCAAGTTCAATTTTACTTTTGGTGTCAATGCCATCTCTTTCAGAGTTGCATCTCCAGACCATTGAGCCACAACACGAAGACCCATCTCTTCGAGAAGGATACGGCTTGACCATGTGTCACCGCCGATGTTGTAGTCCCCGATGATCGCAACGTCATACTCAGTTGCTGTAACATCAGTTGTATCAATGTGGCTCATATCGCCTTCAAAGATATAGTCACGAACCGCGTCATTAGCGATGTGGTGACCCAATGATTGAGATACCCCACGGAAACCTTCACAGTTAACCGGAACGATCGTTTTACCGATCTCTTTTGCTTTAGTTTTAGCAACCGCATTGATATCATCCCCGATCAAACCGATCGGACACTCTGATTGAACAGTGATACCGTTGTTAAGAGGGAAAAGTACTTCGATTTCATCGATACATTTACCCAATTTTTTATCTCCGCCGAAAACGATGTTGTTCTCTTGGAAATCCGAACAGAAGTTCATTGTAACGAAAGTATCAACACCAGTTACCCCGATGTAATAGTTACGACGACCTGCACGGCTATATTGACCGCATCCGATAGGACCGTGGCTGATGTGGATCATATCTTTGATCGGACCCCATACAACCCCTTTAGATCCCGCATAAGCACAACCGCGTTGACTCATAACACCCGGAACGGTTTTTTTGTTTGAGCGGACATCACCGCAGGTTTTTTGATTTTCATCATTTGGAGATCCGACACCGAGATGTTTTTCACGGTTTTTTGCCGCTTTCTCAGGATACGCTTTTAAGATCTCTTCAATGGCCGCTTTTTGTTTAGCTTCTAGTGTTTCTGGACCCATAATACACCCCTTCCTTACGCGACTTCGATACGGAATTGTTCCATCGAATCTAAGTTGTGACACAATTTCATTGTTTCATCATCTGCTGCATCTACACGCTTAGAGATTGCAGACATTTGGTAACGGTTCATGTAGATCATGTATTTTTGAGCTTTGTCAGGGTTCTCTTCTTTGAAGTAGTGAACCAATGCACGGAACAAAAATGTAGAGTTGTTGGTATAGCTGATCCACTCTTTATCTTTGTCTTTTGTACCCATCAACAATTTGATCTCTTTAACGTCACTGATATCAACACCGGCAATTTTTTCTGCAACTAATTCGTCTGGAATTTGATTCCCCATATCTGCTGGGAAGTGAAAACCTAATACAAACATCTAATCTCCTTTTTCTGTTGTTTTCTTTTCATTATTAACAAGATGTTATTTGTCATTTTCATGACGACCATTGAAGATTCCTCAAAAGAGGAACCCACGGGGTAACGTGACTAATTAAGCTTCTGCTGCTTTTCCAACTTGACTTTCGTCAACTTCGTCTTCAAGACCGAATGCAAGAAGCAAGTCTTCAAGATCATCCATACTGATTGGAGTAGGGATAATTTTCATATCGTTATAAACGATTTTACGAGCAAGCTCTTTGTATTCGCGAGCTTGGTCAGAGTATGGGCTGTATTCAACAACCGTCATACGACGCAATTCAGCATGCTGAACGATGTTGTTACGTGGTACGAAGTGGATCAATTGAGTTCCGATACGTTGAGCAAGCTCTAACGCCAAATCGTACTCTTTGTCTGTCATACGAGCGTTACAGATAAGACCTGCAAGACGTACTCCACCTGTGTTTGCGTATTTCAAAATCCCTTTAGAGATGTTGTTAGCCGCGTACATCGCCATCATTTCACCAGACATAACGATGTAAATTTCTTGTGCTTTACCTTCACGAATCGGCATTGCAAATCCGCCGCAAACAACGTCACCAAGAACGTCATATGAAACGAAATCTAAACCTTCTTCATCGTAAGCACCCTCTTCTTCGAGGAAGTTAATCGCTGTAATAACACCACGACCTGCACAACCTACTCCTGGCTCTGGTCCGCCTGATTCTGTACAATTGATCCAACCGCCCGGAGTTTCTTTATCAAAAAGACCTTTTCCCCAAAGACGGGCTTGTTCCATCTCGACATCTTCGATGGTTCCCATTTCTGCTGCAAGAGAAAGAATAGTATCTTGTGCTTTCTCGTGAAGAATCAAACGAGTTGAATCCGCTTTTGGATCACAACCAACGATCATAATATTTTTATCGAAATAGTGTGACATTGCTGCCAATGTGTTTTGAGATGTAGTAGATTTACCGATCCCACCTTTTCCGTAGAACGCGATTTGTCGCAAGCTAGCTGCTCCAGCCATGTTAACCCCTTATTTTTGAACTTCACTTAGGTTGATGCAAGGGGTGTTCTATGGTTTTTTACGACATTTGGCTATGCGATGCGACAAAATAGGATTTTAATGACAAATTTGTAGGAATAGCTTTTGCAGGATCATACATATTGTATTTTGTACGCTTTTTAGAAGGATAATCTCTTAAATAATAGAAGGGAATATTTTGAGAAAAAAACTAGAGGCGATACATCAGTCCCATGTGACTGGTGGTAAACCCCTGTTTTTGGTAAAAAGCAATGGCATTAGTGTTTCGATGATCGGCACCGAGAGCTAAACGTTTCAACCCCGCTTTTTCAGATTCAACTATCAGCGCTTCAAGTAACGCTTTTCCTATCCCCCTGCCCCGATAGGTTTCGTGAACCACAACATCTTCGATGATTCCGACGTATTCGCCCATCGCAGTAGAGACAAGCTGTTGTACCGTTGCCATTGCGATAACATGATCACCTTCCTGCGCTACCAATACAATCGCACTTTGAGTCTCAAGCAAATGACTCAATCCCCGAGATTGTTTTTCCCTATCGATCGTAAAATCATCCTCAATTGAAAAAAGTTCGCTCAGCAATCCTGCCATTTCATCAATATCATCATAACACGCTCTTCGAACTATCATCGTCCCGTTTTCATCCGCTCTAATATCTCACCCAGTTTATCGTGACGCAGTTGTATCAGCCGCTGGATTTCATCGTAATCGAATTTTCCGAAATACGCCATATCGAAAAGTCGCAGTAGAGCTGCCCGACAGCAGCTTTTGTCACACTCTGTCACCAGTTTTTTCGCTTTTTTATAGGGAAGGGAGGTTTCTTGAAAAATGGTGATTGCTTCCGCAACGCTCTTGTTGCCACATTCACACACTTCGAGAGCTAAGACCTCTTCTTTTGTCGCCATGCTTCACCCCTTAGAGGGAGTGCTCCGCTTTATATGCGTTAGCTTTTTCAACCGCCTCGTAGAGTTTCTGAGCCAAATCAGGCATTTTTACGTGATTCGTCCACACCGTATCTTCGACGATATCGTGGATTTCAGAGGCGACTTCTACCGCTAAACGTTTGAGTTTGGCCAACTCTTTTTTGTGTTCTGCTTCATTCATCTCTGACATACTAGATCCTTTTTAAATCTATGGATGCATTTTTTATTCATCTGTGCAAGACTATTTATAATCTATTTTCATCGATATGTATATTACTGAGTTCCAACGCATAGAGGACAAGAGTAATATCGATTTTATCAAAACTGTTACATAAAAGCGACTTTAAATATTCTCGCTCAGAGCGCTCTGCTTTTTTAAAACTTGATAAAAATTTCCCTTTTTTTGAGACAACAAGATCCGTAATGTCTTTGTCCATTTTAATGTCTTTCATCACATTTTTGATATCCGTTTCAAAAAGTGCCCCCAACATCGTGAACATTCCGGCAAGATAGGCTTTGTCTTTATCACTGTGATGAGCCTCTTCTTCCATTCGTTCGGCTCTTCGAATCGCGATGCTCATAATGGTCTCAGAAATCGGATTTTCAGAGACTTCGGCATAAAGATACAAGAGGAGCCAACGCAAGAGCTTATCTCTCCCAAGGAGTGTAATGATCTGCGTAATCGATTCAACTCTCGTTTCAAATTTTCCATGATTATTAATAAATTTAATCAATTTATAGGACAAATCGGCTCGTTGTTTAATGTACGACTCTATTTCTGATGTTTGACCGTCATTTTTGACCAACTTAATCAAGGTTAAAATGATCATTTGGGTTGCATCTTTAAACCTGTCCATCTCTACCACTTCGGGTTTGTGAAGATAATATCCTTGAAACAAGTCAAATCCCATTGCCGAATAATTTTTATACTCTTCTTCTGTTTCGACTTTCTCAGCCAGAACTTTTATCCCTAATTGTTTGATTTTGCCCATAACGTTTTTCAAATTTTGCTCTTCTGCGGCAAGAACATCCATTTTAATGATATGAATATATTTTAGGATGGGGGTAAACTTTTTTATCATTTCAACACTGCAATCAAAATCATCAATCGCTATTTTGAAACCTCGTTTATGATACTGTTTAATTTTTGCTAGAACTTTATCATTCAAATCCGTTGTCTCTAAAATCTCGATAACAAACCGATCTTTATCCAAAAGATCAATAATTCCGGAGATCAATGCATGCTCATCCATATTGATAAAAGCAACTCCATTATCTCCCAACAGCTCATTCATTTTTATATTGGTCAGCGTATTTAAAAGAACTTGTGAGGTTGCTCGAATATTGGTCGGAAACTCTTTGATCCCGTAGGCATGGTCTCTAAAAAGCAATTCATAGGCAAACAGCTTCCCTTGACGATTAAAAATTTTTTGTTTTGCTAGATATACTCTATTCAAATGAAACCGCCTTCTCTAAAATTCTTTCGTTTATGTATTAAATCGGTATTTATCAATTTAACATGAATAATGAATCTATTCAATATTAACTTACTTCTGTCATTCCAAACCTATTTTCTCTCTACAAATATTGAGATTTGCATAGAAAAAACTGAAGAGAATCAAGCGCAAAAAAATGCTTATAAAATTCTCATTGTAATATCGGCATACTATTAAAGAATCGTTGTCGAATGTGATCCGTTAAGCGCTTTGCTTTAATGGATGAGCAAATGCTTACTAGAACCAAAGAGTGATCCTCTTTGCAAGAAAGGTACACCATGATACGTTTACTTAAAAGATTATTTTGTTTCCGTCGCAGAAGCCACAAAGAATACCATATCACCAATATTGCATTTGGGTGTTTTGATTAAAATACGTCAAATCACAACACTCATACTATTTACTATCTCTAGTGTTTTGGTAACATCGTAGAGTGCGCTGTGATATTGATTTTCATCAAAATCGATCCGATAATGTCGGCAAGTTTCCAGCAATTTCGGATTTTTAAGACTCCCTCTGACATTGAGCGCACCGACAATCTTCTTATTCGATTTCATTGTACAAAAGTGTTTCTCAAATCGGACAAGTTCCCCGATATGGCGTAATTCAAAGGCGATATTATGGGCAACAAGGGTTTTCGCCCCCTGACAAAACTCCACAAACTCACTATCTTCCGCGAAATACTCTGCATAATCAACATTGGCTCGTAATCTCTCAATTCTTTGCGGAGAAAGTTTATGAACGGCAAGTGCGTAAGGATTTACCTCATATTCGGAGAAATAGTAGCGATGAAACGTATCAGCGATAACGTATCCCTCCTCTTCTCTTTTAATCCGAAATGCCGCAACTTCGATAACGTCATGGATAGCAGCAGAGTTGGTTTCAAAGTCCAGAATGATCAACGGTTCTCCATCGGTATGTGAATTGATTTTATTCGATATTTTATTCAGAAGGTGCTGATACGTAAGAAGCGTTCGTGTATGCGATTGAGGGTTGAATGGGCGACGCGTTTTTGACAGATTAAAAAAAATGGGTGGTACCAGTGGCCGGACTCGAACCGGCACATATCGCTATACCGGATTTTGAATCCGGCGTGTCTACCATTTCACCACACTGGCATGTGTTTGAAGAGGTGAAATTATAGGGAGGCTTTGCTTAAATAGACGTAAAAGTGACTTTACTAATAGATTTTTCTCTTTTGCCGATATTAAAGTATGGAACTTTTATTGCTTAATAGACATAAGCTTGTACAAAAGGATTTGACGTGAGAATAACATCAGGATCTTATTACAACAATATATACGGTGAAAATAATAAAATCAATCAGCAATTGTTTGATGTCAACAAACAAATTTCATCCGGTTTAAAAATTCAATATTCGCATGAAGATCCGGGCATATTTATTGATACGCTTCGTCTTGATGATGAAATCACTACACTTGGACAAGTAAAAAATAGTGCTCAGAATGCCTATAAACTTTCTACTCAAACCGATACTACGATTGGCGAAATTGTCAAAACAATCGAATCTATGAAAGTGAAAATGATCAATGCAGCCAATGATGTAAACTCAGATACCAGTCTCCAGGCTATCGCAAAAGAGCTACGCGGGCTTCAAAATCATCTGATAACATTGGCGAATTCCTCAATCGGTGGGCAGTATCTTTTTTCGGGAACAGCAACATCCGTTAAACCAATCGCTGCTGATGGGTCATATCAAGGTAATGACCAAAATCTCGAAGCATTTTTAGGTGCAGGATTCAAACAAAAATACAATATAAGCGGTTCTCAGCTTTTCTTAGGGGATGAAACCAAAACAAATCGAACGGTGAGTTCCAATGTTGCACAAAAGAGCTTAACCGATTTATATCCTGACATTATGCAAGATACGACGATGTCTCGTACTGCCGCAAAAGAGACTTACATTAGTGGAACCAGCACTATTCGTGATCTTATGGGAGATACAGATACTGATCCTACTACCTCTAATTCCCCTCATTTTTATATTCAAGGGACGAAAAGTGACGGAACTACCTTCAAAAATCATATTACTACGTTAACAATGGACAATAATGTTGAGGATTTGCTGAGCGCCATTAAAAGTGAATATGGTTCAGATCAGGTAGATGTCACCCTTAATGCTCATGGGCAAATAGAGATTGTGGATAAAATTTCAGGCTCAAGCAAACTTGATTTTCACATGGTAGGGGCAGTAGACTTTGATAATTTAAATGCAGGTGATGCAGCAGATATTTCAGATGTAGCACTGTATGCAGCGACAGTGGATGAAATAGACAATCTTCAATCGGGAACCACCAATTTTGAAACAGCGGCACTTACAACACCCGGTTTATTTATTAAAGAATTTACAAAAAGCGGATTCACCACACCGACAGGGACACCCAATACGATTGAAGGGATCAATTACGATCGAACTAATTTTATAAAAGACGGTTCAAAACTTCTCTCAAATGTGTCCCAAGTTATAAAAGCGGATAATACGTCTGCATCTGCCTCTACAAAATTGCTTGATGTATCCGGTAACGGTACCTTGGTTGGAACGACCCTCAATCTTCAAGGGAAAAATATTGACGGATTTGATTATGATATACAAATTAATTTAGCGGCGGCATCGTCTGTCAGCGGCACCGTCAACGGTGTACCGATTACCGCTTTTAATATCTATAATGCGGATGCAACACGAACCGTTGCAGGAGCGGATGAAGTAACGTATCAACAGCTTCTCGATGTTGTCAATATGACAATGAGCGGCTCTCTCCCTATCGGCAATACGGCAGCACAATACGACTCAGCCATCACGGCTGCAAACTCTCTCTCAAGCGCGACACTCGATCAAGCCGGACGTATGGTATTTGAAGACAAAATCTACCCAAGTACACAAGCATCCATAGCCTTATATGATGCAAGTTCATTGGATTATTCAACAACAGCCGGCTCGGCATTAACCTTTAATGCTAACAGCGCTCTTACTTTACGAGATCCGAAAACGGATCTTTTTGCCCAAATCGAAGAGATAATCAGTGCAGTGGAGCAAGGGAAAAAACGTGCAAACGGGTCTGAAAGCACTGACCCGCGCAATATCGGTGTTCATAACGCAATTCAGATGATGGATGATCTTAGCGATCATGTCAGCCGTCTTCAAACTGAAATAGGATCGTATTCTCAAACACTCCAAGCCTCAGCAGATCGCACCGATTTACTTATTATCAGTACAAAAACCCTTCAATCGGATGTAATAGACACAGATATTGCCGAATCACAATTGAAATTACAGCAACTGTCACTGAATTATCAAGCTCTCTTGTCCAATATTTCCAAAGTTTCTAAACTTTCTCTCGTCAATTATTTATAGCAAATTGCAATAAAAGGGCTTTCTATTCCCTTTTTTGCTATAATCTAACCACTTTTCAACCTTATTCAAGGATCTACTATTTTACGCGATACACTGTTTATTGCCGGCTTCGGTATTTTATTTTATTTAGGGATTGCAACCATTATCGCCGATCCATCGATCATCGGTGCCTATGGAGCAACTTTTGCTATGATGAATGTTCATATCTTCGGTTACGTTGCCTATACCTATCTTCTCCTCCTTATGGTTCCCCTTTTTTATTGGTATAAATACGACGGAGGGATACATAGACGACTAGAAATGAGCGGGGTTTTTGCCCTCTTATTTCTAGCACTTCTCTTTTTTCAGGCACTAGTTGTTGAGGGAATATACCGAGGTTCTTTAGTCGGTACCTTGGTTGATTTTTTAACGATATATATCGGCGCGTTCGGCTTGTGGATAGTATGGCTGATGATGGTAACCGTATCGGTCGTATTAGTCATGGAGCAAAGTTTGTCGGAACTTGCACAGCCGATCAGAGAGTACATGGAGAAACCGCTTACAACAGCAAAGCCCATTCAAACGCCAATCGACAATATCCCTTCTCAAACGGAAACCTACCCTCTTTATGAAGATACCGATCAGGAACAGACCTTCCCGATCTTTGATGAAAAAAATGTCATTACGCCTAAGATCGAAAGTACCGTTACACTGCCGCCTATAGAGCATCCTACTGAATCCGATCTTGTGAATGATATTGCCGTTCCGATTGAAACCAATACTAAAGAATCCAATATTCTCAGTATGGCTAAAAAAGTAAAAGCGTCTAAACAACACGCCCTTGTAGTGGATGAACTTGAAGAGAATAAAATGCTTCTGGATCAGATTGACAAGGGTATCAGCGAAAAACCGAAAAATTTTAAACTTCCATTGGTTGAATTCTTTCAAAATCCACCGAAAAAACAAACCTTGGTCGATGAAGCGGAACTGGATGATAAAATTCGTGATCTCATCGAAAAACTGAAACATTTCAATATCGAAGGGGATGTGGTTAGAACCTATGCGGGGCCTGTGGTATCAACATTCGAATTCAAACCTGCCGCCAACATCAAAGTCTCTAAAATTTTGGGACTTCAAGATGATCTTGCTATGGCACTGAAAGCTCAAACCATCCGTATTCAAGCTCCGATTCCCGGTAAAGATGTTGTAGGGATAGAGATACCGAATAAAAGTGTAGAGACTATCTATCTTCGTGAAATGCTGGAAAGCAAACTTTTCCAAGAAGCGGCCTCTCCTCTCACTCTGATATTAGGTAAAGATATCGTCGGAAAACCGTTTATTACCGATCTTAAAAAGCTCCCGCACCTTCTTATCGCAGGAACGACGGGAAGCGGAAAAAGTGTCGGTATTAACTCTATGATCTTGAGCCTCTTGTATAAAAACTCACCCGATCAACTCAAACTCTTGATGATTGATCCGAAAATGCTTGAATTTTCCATCTACAATGATATCCCCCATCTCCTTACGCCGGTTATTACCAAACCGAAAGAGGCGATTTCAGCACTCAACAATATGGTGTATGAGATGGAGCGCCGTTATCAACTGATGTCTGAGACCCGTACTAAAAACATTGAAAACTACAATGAAAAAGCAAAAACAGAAAAACTAGACCCGCTCCCTTATATCGTTGTTATTATTGATGAATTAGCCGATTTGATGATGACGAGCGGTAAAGATGTCGAATATTCTATCGCACGATTGGCGCAAATGGCACGCGCCAGCGGCATCCACCTGATCGTCGCAACACAGCGTCCAAGTGTCGATGTGGTCACGGGACTCATTAAAGCCAACCTACCCTCACGTATCAGTTACAAAGTGGGTCAGAAGATCGACAGTAAAATCATCCTTGACGGTATGGGTGCCGAATCTCTCCTCGGTCGCGGCGATATGCTCTTTACCCCTCCGGGGATGAGCGGACTTGTACGACTTCACGCACCTTGGAGTACCGAAGTCGAGATTGAAAAAGTAGTCGATTTTCTAAAAGCGCAGCGTGAGCCCGAATATGACCGCAAATTCTTACGGGACAAAGAAGATATCACCAAATCCGATAACAGCAGTATGAATAATGAAGAGGCTGATGAACTCTACGATG
>Ga0208373_1004887_pt1 | contig 11616 bp, 11 predicted proteins | sample RifOxyC2_FD_184036 | JGI IMG/M metagenome (GOLD analysis project Ga0208373, IMG submission 184036) | Soil microbial communities from Rifle, Colorado - Rifle Oxygen_injection C2 (SPAdes) | ecosystem: Environmental > Terrestrial > Deep subsurface > Rock core/Sediment | place: Rifle, Colorado... | reverse complement strand
AAAGGTTAACAATCATCTAAAATTAGATGTACTGAAGATAAAGATAAAAGTTGAAGTAACTAAGAGACTAAATGTATAATGATTTTGAAAGAGGATCTAAATTTTCAACTAATTTTTGGAAATGACCAATAATAAAACTTGATAATATCATAATATTTGGATATAAATAAATCACTTATAAGGTTTTTATCATCATCTGAAATAATAATATCATCAGGAACAAATTGATAATATATATTAGTGTATTTTGTGGATTTTTTTGTACACTTAATACATTGTCTTTTGTAGTGATGGGAACATCTTTTGATTTTTTAATTAACTTTTGTTTATCAATCACTTCTGTATTTTCATCATTATTAGAAACTACATTTTGTGAGTAATTTTTATTAGAAGAAACTTCTGAAAAAATGAAATATTATGCTAGATTGTCATTCCTGCGAAAGCAGGAATCCAGTTCCGGAGCAACATTATGGATACCCGCTTTCGCGGGTATGACATATAGAGAATATTTTTCAGATGTTTCTAGAATTATTGAAAATATCGAGTGTTTCTGAAGGTATTTTAGGATTTTTATCCATTTATTTATTCCTGTTCTCTTATTTCATAATCTATTTGATACTTATTAACTCACGTTGCGCAACATAAGAGTATTTGTAAAAGAATGTAATTTTCAATTTTCAATAAATATCTAATTTTCAATGAATAATGTATTTAAACATTTTAAATTTTTGAATTCTAAATTTATTGAAAATTTTAAATTTTAAATTATAAATTTTACACATTACGAACTTTACGAACTTTATGGTATGCACCCGACAGGAGCACTCCCATGATTCATAATTTTAAATTTTCAAATCTTACTTCGTTAATCCTTGTTCCGAAATTTTATATACTTGTTGCGATATTAATTCCGAGCAAGCTTTGAATGGCGGCTTAGTGAACGATATTTTACCTAATGAGGATTTTGAAAAACTATGTGTTCAGGAAGCAAAGTAGTGTGTTGTCTCGACCCGAATGTATTGAAGTTGACAAAGAGATTCATCAATAATTATCATGATGATTTGGAAAAATATTTTGATATGGAAGCAAAAGCAATAGGATTTTAATTTATAAATCCTCCGGTTTCAAACCCGTATGTTTTGAAATTCTTTTAAGCATAACAGGACCAATCTCTTCATTATCATGAAAAGAAAATACATAGTTTGGATAATCAGAATGTGAAAGCACTTTATGAGAACCAGTAGTTCTGACAGTTTTCCAACCGATTCTTTCAAGTGCTGAAAATACACGTTTTGCTTTTGCTGATGGGAATGTGTCCATTATCAGGCAAATGATATTTCAACCTGCTTTTCAGAAATCTCACCGCTCTCATATTTATCAGCAATTACCCTAAGAGTAAGTGACATTACCTTTTGAATAGCATCTTCCTTTGTATTACCATAAGTCATTACACCCGGCATCGAGGGTATTTCTGCAATCCATCTTCCGTCGGTTTCTCTGTCTGTTTCTATTTGCAATTTCATATTTCTCCTATTTTTTACAGAGACTTTTTTTAATTACATATATTGTTTTTTATCCAACTAATATTTAATCACAATGTGAAAAATTGGTATTTAGAATTAATAAATGTCATCCTGAGCTTGTCGAAGGAACACATCAATTCAGCGTTCAGCATTCAGAATTATATCATCTTAACAAAATCACTTTTCCAATTCCTATATTGTTTCCTATCCTTAGCTTAACAAAATAGATTCCATTCGCTAATACTGATAATTGAGCCGGAGTGAATTCAATATTAAAATCCCCAGCCTCCAATCTCTGCTCCCAAATAACCGTTTTTTCCCCATGCACATAACATAATGAAATTTTAACATTTTCATCTTTTATCAGGTTAAATGATACTTTAAATGAACTGTTAACTGGATTTGGACTTATTTTTAAATCAATACTTTCTTCGGCAAATTCTTCAACACCTGTAGCTGATGTATCCTCATAAGCTCCAATAGAAGGAGGATTTTTATAATCATTGTAATGCCGGTCTTTCCATGTTATTGGTCCCTTACCTGCACCAATTGCAGGTGAACCGGGTTTTAATTCATATCCGTAATGTGCATAATCCACGAACAATGGGTCTTGTCCTATTATTCCATCTGTTTCGGCAACAGGTAGATTTGGTCCCTGCCATGATGAATTCTGCCAGTTATACCACAAATTATTGCTAAATTCAAATGTTTCAGGTAATGTGTTTGGCCCTATATTTATTGTCGGATTTGATGCAAAGTCCTGAATGTAAACAATATTATTCCTGAAGATATTATTTGAACATTCCAGCATTCCGTCAACTGTTTCCTGCAATATTCGAATCGCCCATTTGCCCGGATTGACTATAGTATTGTTTATTACTTCTGAATTGACAGTTCCAACAAATGCTATCGGAGCTTGAGAACCAACAAAAATATTTGAGTGGACATAGATATTAGATGATTCATAATTTATTCCCTGTGGTCTGAAAAATGCAGTTCCGGTAGAGCCTCCAATGTTAATTGCTCTCTGCCCTGCTTCAGTAAAGCAGTTTCTTTCAATCCAAATATCCTTAGAGCCTCCCTTAGCCTGAATAGCATTTGACCCGGCTTTGTAAAAATAATTATCATAAAATTGTCCGTCATGACAGCCAACCATATCAACCATGCTTCCACCGACGGAACCATCATGAAAATTGCAATCTTTGATAATAATATCATCGACACCGGATAATTTCAACTGGTCATTGTTGGCGCTGGCATTCATTAATCCCCATTCACACCTTTCAATAGTGATATGATGAGAAGGTGTATCGAAAGTTCCTGCATCGTCAATGTTTACACCATTTCCTGTCTGCCCTTCAAACTTAAAACCATATATAGAGATATATTCACAATCACTCAAATGCCATGCTTCAGTATTCCCACTGTAAACAATTTCCTGCAAATCTGTTGCTATTATGTAAATCCAATTATCTGAAGTGCCTTTCAATTCGGAAATCCATTGTGTATCATCTTGCACAACATTATTTACCAAAATTGTATCACCCGGCTCTGCTGCCTGAGCAGCATCAGACAATGTTGAATATGTAAATCCGGCTCCAACATTCAGAACTGTTGCTGATAGTTTGGTACTTATTAAAGTTAATATTAAACAAAGGTAAAAGTATTTCATAATTCACCATTTATTTCTTTAAAATTATTATTCATAATTCACTTTTACTACTCAATCACACTTGATATAACTGGAATACCAACTTTTGCACTCTTTAAAATTCTTTTAAATTCTGAACCATCTTTTTTTATAACAAATAAATCATAATTATACATATCATTTATATTCGGTAAAGCAAAAGTTATATACTCACCATCAGGCGAAAATGAAAGCCTTTTATTCTTCTTATGAGCTAAACCCTGATATAGAGAATCTATCCTACCCCAACTAATAATATTTTGCTTAATTGACATGGTTGTCAAATCATAAATCGTAATACCATCGTCGCTCCACACTGCCATCTGTGATTTTTCTTTTGCAAATTGTTCGGGATTACTGAAATTTTCATAATCAATATTCACAGGTATGGAATCTGTTTCATTAAATGCAAATATTGTCGAATCTTCCAAAGATACTAATAATACAAAAATTCTTTCATTAGGATAATCCACACCTAAAATTTGTTTTATTCTATAATCAGGTTTGATAATAGGTTTTATTTTGTCATTATTATACTCTAAAAGCATAAAATCACTTATTCCAATAGAAACCACATCATCATGTCCTGAAATATCAAAACTATTCATTAAAAACCATATTTTCTTACCATCATTACTGGATAAAATATATTCATTAAATGGCTGAACTCCTTCAATGGATGTATCATTAACAAATGATTTACAAATTTCATCAATTTCGATAATTTTTGTTGAAGAATGCAAATAATCTAAAATGACAAGTTTTGGTTTATCCTTATACAAATCTGATGTTTCAACATGTCTGTAGCCAATAAAATAAGCAAACTTATTTCCATTATAGGAATTGGTAAGATATGGTATATCATAAATCCAATATATATAGTCTTTATCTGTAGAAACAGGATATGATAGAGGAACACTACCATTATTAGGGTTGTATTTCCAGTGTATTTGTTCTAAACCTTTAAATTCAAATCCTATTGTTCCATCCTTTGAGACACCCGTCACATGAATTACAGAATTATTAGCTAATCTTACAGTTTCACCACTCGATACATCATACCTATATAAACCTGCATCAGCACTTGGTGCTCCATCAGATTCGCTCATTGAATAATAAACATATCTTTTACCGGCATTTGTTGAATCGGTTGTTTCAGAGCATCCGTAGAACAGACAGGCTGATATTAGAATAGCAGCTAATTTTAAATAAATTATTTTCATAGCTGACTCCGGATTGTTTATGATTAAGTATCCAAATATTGCGAATATTTTTGTCATTTCAAAGTATTAATTACTTGCAATTTTAACCTTGCTCAAGTTTTCACTAATTTAGTTTTTATTTAAAACCAGAATAATAAGAATAATGAACAAAGAATTTTCAGCGATTAGAATAAAAGGAATGGGAACTTCAATCTTCTCGACAATGAGCAGGCTTGCATTTGAGAACCATGCTGTCAATCTCGGTCAGGGATTCCCCGATTTCGACGGTCCCCTCTGGTTGATGGAAGAAGCCTTCAATGCGATGAAAGAAGGAAAAAATCAATATGCCCCTACTCAAGGAATTTTATCCCTGAGAAAAGCAATTTCAGAAATGCAGAAAAAATATTATGGATTGGATTGGAATCCCGAAACTGAAATTACAATCACTGCAGGTGCTACTGAGGCTCTATACTCTACTTTTCAAGCCTTAATCAACGAAGGGGATGAAGTCATAATGTTCGAGCCATTTTATGATTCATACCAGGCTGATGTTATTCTTGCAGGAGGTATTCCAAAATATGTAACTCTTAAAAAACCGGATTTCCACTTCGATTTCGATGAACTTGAACATACGATTACTGATAAAACAAAAATCATTGTTATAAACACGCCTCACAATCCGACAGGTAAAGTATATACTATTGAGGAGTTGAAATTAATTGCTCAATTGGCTGTTAAACACGATTTGCTCGTTATCAGCGATGAAGTATATGAATTTCTTACATTCGATAATTCAAAACACATACCAATTGCTTCACTACCTGGCATGAAAGACAGGACTGTTACTATATCATCAGCAGGCAAAACATTCAGCATGACAGGCTGGAAAATCGGCTGGGCTATTTCTTGTTCAAAACTGACAGATGCGATCAGAAAAGTACATCAATGGACAACATTCGCCGTGAATACACCGGGACAACACGCAATAGCTCATGCTTTCTCAAGGCTTGATGAATATCTTCCTGTATTCCAAAAAGAATATCTTGAACGGCGTGATTTACTATTGAAAGAATTAAAAACAACGTCCTTTAATGCACACATTCCAAAAGGAAGTTATTTTATGATGGTGGACATTCCTGAATTGAATACCATGTCAGGAGTAACTCCTGACATAGATTATGATGAAGAAATTGCAATTGAGCTTGTAAAAAATTATAAAATTGCAACAATACCACCATCGGTATTTTACGGAAAATCAGATGAAGGCAGAACTATGCTACGCCTCTGCTTTGCAAAAAGTAATGAAACATTGATTGCAGGAGCAGAAAATTTAAGAAAATACAAAATATGAGTAATAGTTATTCATACAATCATTACAAAAGTACTGTGTCAGGAGTTACTCCTGACATAGATTATGATGAAGAAATTGCAATTGAGCTTGTAAAAAATTATAAAATTGCAACAATACCACCATCTGTATTTTACGGAAAATCAGATGAAGGCAGAACTATGCTACGCCTCTGCTTTGCAAAAAGTAATGAAACATTGATTGCGGGAGCAGAAAATTTAAGAAAATACAAAATATGAGTAATAGTTATTCATACAATCATTACAAAAGTACTGTGTCAGGAGTTACTCCTGACACAACTTCCCCCTTTTTCAAAGGGGGATTCAGGAGGTTTCTTGGATAAAAACGAACGACATATTTTCTTCATGAAAGAAGCAATAAAAGAAGCAAGGAAATGTTCTAAGCATGAAGATGTTCCGATTGGTACTGTTGTTGTTCTAAATAATAAAATTATAGGCAGAGGATATAATCAAGTAGAGAAGCTGAAAGACCCGACTGCACATGCTGAGTTAATTGCTATACGAAAAGCTATTAAATATATTAATTATAAACATTTAATAAATGCGATTTTATATGTTACTTTAGAACCATGCCCTATGTGTGCGGGTTCCATTGTATTAACGAGAATTAAGAAAGTTGTTTATGGGGCTTCTGAACCAAAGACAGGAGCTTGTGGTTCAATATATAACATCATTCAGGATAAACGACTTAACCACAGGTGTGAAGTAGTAAAAGGTGTTTTAGAGGATGAATGTTCACAACTGATAAAAGATTTCTTTAATAAATTAAGAGGGAAATAATATGGGAGTTGGGAATTGGGAGTTGGGAATTGGTAAGATTGAAACTGGATTATACATTGTTCCAACCCCGATTGGAAATCTTGATGATATTACAATTCGTGCAGTTAAAATCCTATCCTCTGCTGATATTATTGCTTGTGAGGACACAAGACACACCGGCACTATGCTTAAAATACTCAATATACCTCACAAAAAGTTAGAAAGCTACCACGAGCATAATGAGGAATCAAAATCGGCTTTTCTTGTGAATGAGATTCTATCAGGAAAGTCTGTTGCACTCGTTACAGATGCCGGTACACCCGGTATTTCTGACCCGGGATATCGAATCATAAAAAAAGCTATTGAAAACAATATAAAAATTGTATCTCTACCAGGTCCTACTGCTTTCATTCCTGCACTCGTAGCAAGTGGATTGCCCGTTAATGAATTTCACTTCTATGGCTTCCTGCCTGCCAAGAAAGGAAGGAAAACATTTTTGCAGGAAGTTGCTTCTCAAAAAGCTACCTCAATATTATACGAATCACCTTATAAGATATTAAAACTCATTGATGAGTTAATAGAACATTGTGGTTCCCAGCGTCAGGTCTGCATAGCCAGGGAAATAAGCAAAGTATATGAAGAATACATACGAGGCACACTCGAAGAATGTAAGCAGAAACTACAAAGCAAGACTTCGATTAAGGGTGAATTTGTTGTAGTTATTGAAGGAAACAGATAAATTCAAAAACTGTTTTTTGTTAATCATATTTGTTATCGAAACTATATCAATTATCTATGAAAAAAATCATAAGTTTGTAGTTTGATTAATTCTTAATTAACGAATTATGCTCATAACTTTTGAAGGAATAGACGGCTGCGGGAAAACCACTCAAATAGGGCTTCTGACGGCTTATTTGAGAGAGATTGGAAGAAATGTTCTTACATTACGAGAGCCTGGAGGAACTGAATTTTCAGAAAAGATTCGTGATTTACTCCTTCATTCCAAAGATAAGTTAACACCACAAAGCGAACTATTCCTTTTCGAAGCGGCAAGGGCTGACCTTATTGAAAAAGTTATTAAGCCTGCTCTTGACAAGGGTACAATTGTAATACTTGACAGGTTCTACGATTCAACAACCGCCTATCAGGGTTATGGTAGGAAAATTGAACTATCTGTTGTTAAAGAAATTAACCGGCTTGCAATATCGGGTTTAAAACCGGTTATTACTTTTTTTCTCGATGTACCAGTTGAAATATCGTATGAACGTTCGAATCACAGGAATCTTGACAAAATTGAACAATCAGGAGATGCTTTCTTCAATAGAGTTACAGAAGGTTATAGAACTATTGCTAATGAAGAATCCGAACGAATAATAATCATTGACGGCACAAAAGAAAAGGAAGAAATATTTCAAATAATTAAGGATAAAATTATTCATTTATTTATGTAATTTCATTCCTGCAAAGCAGGAATTAATTTTAAGGGGACTCATGAAAATAATTTTTAAAATAATATTTGTGCTTCTACTTACATCAGTTTTATCATCACAAGACAATGACTATGTTACTATTAACGGCAGAAAATTCATCAATCAAATTGCGATTTTTAATATAAAAAGTAAAAATGATGTACAGACAATACAGAGTGATGATAATAGACTTGTTTTCAAAATAAATTCAAATATAATTGAACCTGTTTTAAACAAACAACCACATAAAATTAAAATTGAAAATTTTCCCATTTCTCCTTCTGAATTAAGAAATATATACCTTGAAAAAGCCGAAACACCGGTTGATGAAAATACAGTATGGATGCGAAATACTAAGGATGGAGTGAAAAAAGGAGAATCCCCTAAATTTGACTTCTATTGCGGCAAAATTGAAGGTGAAGAAAATTCAAAAATTTATTTCGGATATTCAGGTGAAAAATTATTTTGCATTATTGACAGGGAAAACGGTGAGAAATATTTTATCAATCCGGTTCCCGAAAAAATAAATTCAAAATACGCTCATCTGCTCGTAGCCTCGAACTATACTTATGAGAACAGTGATTTAATGCCTTTCATCTGTTTCACAAAAGATTATATTAATATTCCATCCGAAAAGGAAATCAGAAATAAAGCAAAGGATGGTATTTTAGAAGATAAAATGCTGCAACTCGATATTGCACTCGAAGCTTCGAATGATTATTTCCAGATGCACGGAAATTACGAACAGGCGGCGGCTTATATGACAGCCGTAATGACAATAGTCTCGAAAATCTATCTCAGTGAGTTAAATGTTAAAATCCACATTCCCTTTGTCTATATTTGGGAAGACGCAAGCCAGGACCCTTATGCAAATAAAAATGATGTAGGACAAAAACTATGGCAGATGCCGAGAGTGTGGAAAAACAGAAGTAATATTAACAGAACAATAGCATGTTTGTTTGCTGGTCTGCACGTTGATGGCAATGGCTATTACACTGCCGGAATTTCAATGGGTATTAATACACTATGCGATAAAGGAAGCGGTTATTGTGTCTTCGGAATTAAAGGCAGTACAGCTTTACCAACAATGAATTATGTCTCTGACGTTAGTGTAACTGCTCATGAAATCGGTCATGCCTGTGGTGGTCCTCACACACATAGCTGCTATTTTGAACCGGATATGATTGATACTTGTGTAACTAAATTCAAACCATATGAGTCTGACGGTTGTGTTGAAGAAGGAGACCCAATTCCAAGGCCCGGAACAATCATGAGCTACTGCCACCTTACTAATTCAACACGTTCGGTGCAATATATTTTCGGTGACAGGATGCTTGCAGTGATAAGGGCAGCTTTAGGTGAAGCATCTTGTATGACTGAAGTTAAACAGCCTTTTATTTCCTTGCTGAATCCATCAGGCGATAGAGCATTGAAGTCAGGTCATAAAGAAGAAATAATCTGGACTTCAACTTTAATTAATTTGATAAGTATTAAATATTCCTCAGATAATGGAAAAACCTGGAACTCAATAACAATGGGAAGGCCTGCATCTGATAAATCATTTACCTGGACTGTACCAAATATTAATTCAGATAAAGTATTAATTGTCATTTTTGATACTGGGAATTCCGAAATAGCCGATACTGTTTTAAAACCGTTTTCAATTCATACTCCTGTGCTTACCTTAAATGGGCCATCGAAGGGAGCAAGATTTGGACAAAGGGAAAAATATAACGTTACATGGGAAAGTGTTTTCATTGATTCGGTTCAAATCTTTTTTTCAACTAATGGCGGAACTAACTGGACAAAAATTGTTTCGAAAGTTAAAGTTAATATGTATGAATGGGAAATTCCCGAAGTTGTCAGCACAAATTGCAGATTGAAAGTCGAGTCACTCACCGAAGATAAACTCATTTCCGAAAGCGATATGTTTGCAGTAGGTGTATCAATTGCAAAGCTTATTTCCCCAAACGGAGCTGAGAAGCTCTGTGTGGGAAATGACTTTGAAATTCGCTGGGAGTCTGATTATCTCAATAATTTATTGCTTGAATACACTGTTGACAATGGAGCTATCTGGAGAAAAGTTTCACTTGGTATTAACGATGCTCTAACCGGAAAGTACAAATGGAAAGTTCCAAACCGAATTTCGGATAATTGTTTACTCAGACTCTATCCCCAATTTGATAAAAATTTAATTTTAGACATGAGTGATTCTGTTTTTTCTATTGATTCCTGTGCTTCCGGAATCCAGGATAATGGTAAATTCACCGGCTTCAAAATTATAGATGTAAAGCCAAATCCGGTAAATGATGAAGCAGATATTACAATCATGAATAAATTAAATGCAAAAATAATATTACTAATATTATTTGATGATACAGGTAGATTGGTTAGCAGTTTAGGGAAATTCGATATTTCAGGTGAAGAGAAAGTAAATATTAAAATTAAATTACCGGACCTTGCTCAGGGAAATTATTACATTAAAGCTTGTTCGGGAGATTATTGTTATGCGTATAAAATAAAAGTTATCAGATAAAAAATAAATTGAGATTTGAGTTGAGAAAATACTAAAGGTTTGGAATAATGTTTAATCAGATTATTGTTAAGATGATGCCTATCGTCCCGAAGGGTATTATCCATCAAGTGGCAAAAAGATATATAGCAGGTGATGAATTAAGCGATGCGGTGCGGGTTTCAAAGGAACTACACTCAAACGGCGGTGCAATGACGACCGTTGATGTTCTCGGCGAATTTGTTACGACAACAGAACAAGCATTACTTGAAAAAGAGGAATGTTCAAAGGTTTTGGATGCAATCAAAATAAACAATCTTAATACTTATCTCTCTGTAAAACCCACATCACTCGGATTAGGTATTGATGAGGAATTTGCTTTTGATAATATTTCATTTATCATTAAAAAAGCGGCTGAGTATAATATCTTCGTAAGATTAGATATGGAAAATTCTCCATATACTACTAAGACACTGAATCTATATAAAAAATTAAGGGCAGAAGGACTGAATAATGTAGGTGTTGTTATCCAGTCATATCTTATCAGAAGCGAGGATGATATAAAACAATTAATACCATATAAACCTTCAATCAGGCTCTGCAAGGGCATTTACAGGGAATCACCGGAGATTGCATTTCAAACCAGAGAGGATGTGAGGAACAATTACAAAAAGCTGTTGAGGCTAATAATTGATAACGGATTACATATAGGAATCGCAACACATGACGACCCGCTTATAAATGATGCACGGGAGTATTTAGACAAAATTAAACTCAAAAAAGAGGATTACGAGTTTCAGATGCTTCTCGGAGTGCGCGATGAGAAAAGAAAAGAGCTGCTTTCGCAGGGACACAGGCTGAGAGTATATGTCCCCTTCGGCAAGGACTGGTACGGATACTCAACGAGGCGTCTGAAAGAAAATCCAAAAATGGCTGGTATGATTTTCAAGGCAATTTTCTTTAAGAATTAAACCACCACCGCCATAGGCGGTGGATTTCTAAACACTCTAAAAGAGTGTAAAATTTTCCATGTATTTTTCTTGCTCCCTCTCTTCATCTTCCTGGTATTTGACATATTTCCTTATCATCTCCT
>Ga0208373_1004883_pt1 | contig 11629 bp, 6 predicted proteins | sample RifOxyC2_FD_184036 | JGI IMG/M metagenome (GOLD analysis project Ga0208373, IMG submission 184036) | Soil microbial communities from Rifle, Colorado - Rifle Oxygen_injection C2 (SPAdes) | ecosystem: Environmental > Terrestrial > Deep subsurface > Rock core/Sediment | place: Rifle, Colorado... | reverse complement strand
CATTGACCGGATAACAGATGAAACGATTCTGCTGGAAAAACAGAATGGCACGGGCTTTTTCCTGATGAACTATTTCCGGCCCGACGAATTCATGATAAAACCGGTCCGGAGCCAGTTCCTGGACGGCGAAATCGCCATGATGCTGGCCAGCCGGCGGATGCTCGAGGAAAAACCCGAATATAAAATCATGCTCAAGGAACGGGTCGATACCATGATTGAGCGGATGAATAAAAGCCCGGTGCTTTACGCGGAATCATACCAGGATGAATGCTGGACCTTCGACAACTGCAACGCCCTGGCCGCCATAAAGATTGCCGATTACCTCGACCAGACCGACCACAGCCAATTTCTAAGCCAATGGATTGCCACAGCCAAGGAAAAACTGATTCATCCGGAAACCGGGCTGCTGGTCTCCTGTTGCACCGTATCCGGATTCCCGACACAAGGACCGGAAGGTTCTTCTATCTGGATGATTGCCCATTTCCTGCAGGTGGTCGACCCGGAATTCGCCCAAGACCAGTATCAGCGGGCGAAAAAGGAACTGGCCAGGAAGGTGCTCGGTTTCGGTTATTCCGTGGAATGGCCCGGGTCGTGGGAAGACCGGGCGGACATAGATTCCGGCCCGATAGTGCCGGTGGTGGAAGCCAGCGCCGGGGCCAGCGGACTGGCTATTGTCGGGGCCAGCGCCTTTGACGATAAACAATTCCTGTCCGAATTGATGACCGCATTGAACATGGCCGCATTCCCGATTAAAACCGGTGATACCCTGAAATACGCGGCCAGTAACCAGGTCGGCGATTCAGCCCTGCTTTATGCCATGACACTCGGACCCATCTGGCAAAAGGTAACGGAAAGGAGCCAAAAATGAAACTGAAAAAATGGTTCTACCTGATTAACGTGCCGACAATTTCGCCCAGCGGATTCCTGGTTCGGGCGGCCCTGATTACGGCCATATTCCTCCTACTCTATCTGGCCGGATTAAAGGAATACACCTGCGTGCTCTGCGGCACCTCGCCCACCGGGAACGTTGCGGACAGCTGGTCGTCCATGCTGGGCGTCGGCTATGTCCTGTGCTATTTCGCCTTTATCGTGCTGGCGCCGGTGTTAGTTCTGGCCACGGGCATATTGTGGGGTTTACAGCGCGCTATTTCCCGTAGCCATAATATTGAACCCAGACAAAAAACCATAATATAAATTAGCCCCCTCACCCCTGCCCGAACGACCGCTCGGTCGGGCGGGCTTCCCTCTCCCCTATGGCCTGCCTGCCGGTAGGCAGGGGAGAGGACAGGTGATGGGAAAACTGATTTTGAATTACATACAAGAATTTATAAGAGAGGAAATCCTATGAAACGAGTCAGAATAATAATCATTATTTTCTCCATCATCTTTTTCCTGAGCGGGCTGACGGTCTTTCCGGTTGAGTGGGAAATCAGCACCCTGATAAAAGTATTATATGGAAACTCTGCGCCAAATGAGGGAATGTTCCCGGGCATACATCAGATGCTGCTCCATATCAACCATGATTTACCGCTGCTCAAATCCCAATACCCATACATATTCTACGGATTTGACTGGCTGGGATTTGCCTTTATCGTAATGACCATCCTGTTCCTGGGCACTCTGCGCGACCCGGTCAGGAACAAATGGATATTCCAGCTCGCCTTGATTTCCTGTGTTCTGGTAATTCCCATGGCATTTATCTTCGCGCCGCTGAGAGGCCTGCCCTGGACCTGGGCCTTCGTTGACAGCTCATTCGGCGTCTTTGGCGCCATCCCACTGATAATCATACTGAAAGAAATAAGCAGAGCAGAAAATCATTAGTTGAAATACCCTCTGCTCCTTTGCAATTTCCCGACACACCGTAGTCATTTATAAACCGATACGGTCTGGATTGATAACATTCGGCACTACTTATATACTCTATGTTTTAGTAAGTTTACAAGAGATGGCACTTGTCTTGATTAGAAATGCCGTTTGTTTGTTAATCAGATGCCCTTTCTTTATCAATAAGATGCCATTTCTTTGCCCATCAAATACTATCCCTTATACACTGTATGTTTTGGTAAGCTTACAAGAGACGGCGTCTGTTTATCAATCAGATGCCGATTCTTTATCGATCAGATGCCACTTCTCGGGAGCAGAATGGGAATGTAACTCTGTAAGGGGGGTGGGGGGACTCCCCCCTGTCGGCGTAAGGGATTGATTTATAATGGGTTACGGAAGTGAAAATCGTCAAAAATAGCAGTTTTTGGACATACTCTCTGTCCGGCTTGCCCAGCGCATAATTGCCCCTACTTTTTAGAATTCATTTCGTATTCGGGGTGTCCCCCGAACTCAAGGGTGGCAGAAACTGACACGATATTTTGACGAAAATAAAGCCCTTACCCTAACTCCTTAAATAATAGGGTGATAAACCAATAATATTTTAACCCCATTTCCATTTTTTTCGCAGGGAGGGAGGGGGTATGGTACCCCCTCCCCTCTGGCAATACGGCGCCTCCCCACTACCGATTTGGGACTACCCCGGTACCGATTCGGGACTACCCCCCTACCGATTCGGGACTACCCCGGTACCGATTCGGGACTACCCCGGTACCGATTTGAGACTACCCCGGTACCAATTCGAGACCACCCCCCTACCGATTCGGGACTACCCCTCTGCCGATTCGGGACTACCCCTCTACCGATTTGAGACTACCCCGGTACCAATTCGAGACCACCCCGGTACCGATTCGGGACTACCCCCCTGGTAGAATACCCTCTCCCCCTATTCAAAAAAATGAAACATTAGCGTATGTTTATCATCATCGCCAAAAACCTTCCGGCCTGCCTGCAGGTGGCGCCGAAGCGCCATGGCGCCCTAATGGCGCTCATAGGCACGGCAGGCAAATAAGATATGCCTATTTCTAGAAAATTGATGCTTTAACTATATGCTCTTAAATGTGTTATTAAATGGGGAAGTGTCCCGCTCCTGAATCTTCCATCAATCTATTTAAATCATCGTATTCGTGAGATTCGTTCCATTCGCGTCTATTCGTGTTAAAAGATTACCATTGCCGTCGTAATACTGATTTTTCATTCACGCCGCCTTGCATTCCAGTAAAATAGCCCATTACAAAATATGCCTGCCCGCCTTTGGAGGGTGGTCTGTCCCGCGACCAGCACACCCAGGACATCTACTTCTCGTTATCGTTTTCTTTCTCCAACTTTTGCAGTTCCATCTTAGCAGTCTTACGAACAAAATCTTCTTCGTCATTCAAAAATTGAATCAACAGTTCCTTAGCGTGCTTAGGATCAAGTTTGGTTACTGTAATACACACGTTGGCACGAACATTATAGTTACTGTCATGTGCTAAAGCACTGACAGGTTTAAAAGCCTTTGGATCACCGATTCTGCCGAGGGTAGCTACCGCTTCTATTCGAAGACTTATATCATTACTGGTCAAGGCATCAATCAAAGAGGGAACACTATTCTCCCCACCAATCCATCCCAACGCATATACCACCTTCCCAAGTTCCACACCGTCATAACGTTCTTTAAGCCATTTTATTAATACTTCCTCCGCGCGTGGAAGATTTCGCCCTTCATTAAGCCATTCCTTGTACGAGAATACCGTTTCTGTATACTCTCCATGACCACTTTCAGATGGAAGCTTCTCTATCCATGCTAAGACTTTTTTCTCGCATTCGGCTATACTTGGGATTTCTCTTTTATCTTTTTCAATGCGATTTAACTCATCCCTGCAACCCATAAAGACACATATAATAATTATCATGACACCTGTGACAAGGATACTTGATGTCAAAGACAATTTCTGTATATCTAAAATAGTGAAACTCATATTTAAACTCCTTATTATTGCTAAAAACCAGGCGGCCAATCCGACACTCCACCAGGAATAAATTCACCAGGACGTTTTGGTTCTCCTGCATTAATCTCAAGTGTCTGGCGAGCAAATACAACAGCAGGGCGCGTATTAGCGCACGGGCAATCAGGGGCATTCTTGACCTTGATAGCAAAATAGAGCGTTCGCTTTGTATCTGGTCGATCCCACGTAGCAATAAGCCCAGGAGAATCAGGTTCATTAAAAGTTTCTTTGCCAGGACATTTTATGTTTCGTCCTTCCTTCGGCCATTTGAATTTATTAGGTAAAATCTTGAAAGTATCATTCCACTCGCCTTCTTTCACTCCTTTAGCAACATAGTCACGCGGGGGCGAAACACCTACTCTTTTTTCCCACCATTCAAGTTCACAATCAGCAAAATAGTCTTTATCCCATTCTATATATTCCAGCTTCATTTCTAAGTCAAACTTATGCCCAAATTTAATGCCCTCTATTGGCAATGGTGCAATATTTACTATATCAAGACTTTTCACGCAGCAACAGTAATTTTTTGGCGCTTCCGCTGGGGTACCGCCAAGACCAATGGAAGGACAATGCAGTTTGTGAGGTGGCTCTTCTGGTTCAGGTGGAGGTATGGTGAATTCGTTCGGATCTAACCCATAATATTTTCCTGTAGGGTCCATATAATTCACCGGATTGTTTTGCACATAACTATACAAATTCAACCCTGCGATATATTCAATGGGGTCTCTGGCTGTGAATCTTCCTACACTCGGATTATACTGTCGAGCCCTGTAATAATATGTGCTACTTTCTCCATCCCATTCTCTGGATGTAAAGCGGTAGCGATTACTCACCCCTTCGACTTGGCTAAGAGCTTCACCAAAGGCATAGTAGTCGTAGGAGTTTTTAACGCTCTGCGTGGCATCAAGTAAGTTTCTTACTGAGCCAAGGCCGTCGGCCTGGAAGTAATAGGTGTTTCCACCTCTGGAAACAAGAAGATTCTGGTCAAGGAATGGAGTTAAATAAGTAGATGCAAGATTCCAGATACCGGACACCAGTGAGTAATCCGCAATGATGTTCGCTCCATCGTAGATATACTTCTCTGTGGTAGTAATTGTTTCATACTGATTTGCTATAGCGTTCTGAGTCCCTTGGCCGTTCTGCGCCCCCTTGCCCTTGCCGTTGCCGACGCCAATCTTACTTGCGGCGCTCTGACTACCACCGCTCTTTAATGTGGTTACGATTGAAGTATGACCGATTCTCCTGCCTGAAGCATCGTAAACATATGAACCACTATTTAATGGGTCTTGGTAATTTATCTGCCTGTTTTCGTAGTCATATAACCAAGTTGTTGTGCCAGTTGGGTCCGTTTTAGCTGTTAAGTTACCGTTCGGGTCGTATTGGTATGTTATGGCTGTTGAGCCGGTTATTTCCGTTACCAGTTGATTGGCATCATTGCAAGTATAAGTAGTCAGGACACCATTTTTAGTTTGAGTAAGACGGTTTCCAACTTCATCGTAGGCCCAAGTAAGTTGATAAGCCGTACTACCAGTGCGGACTTCGTTGATGAGCGCCATAATGGCGCCATGGCGCTTCGGCGCCATAAGCTGATAATCATTATTTACCATTTACTGGTTTGTCTCTGTTTGACTCGTGTGTGGAATTATTATTTTCTATCCGTTGTTTTAACAACTCGTAAAAGCGTTCAGGAAGATTGGCCCCACCCCAATGTATTATTTCCCCTAAAGTGTCTTGCGGCTTGAAACTGTCAATACGATTTTCATCATACCATAATTGAGGCGGGTCTAATCTACTGTCAACTGAATAATACAAATCTACTTTATTCACACCATTGTTGTTTTTAAGCGTAATAATAACACCAAACCCGGAATCGAAAAAACCTGCTTGTTCAAACGACTCAACTATTAAGTCATAGCCAATTTGCACTTTCTCAATAAAAGGAAGTTTTATTGCCACTTCTTTTACTTCAGGCAACTCAAGCACTTGATACACGGCTGAATCAGAAGAATACCCTTTATTCGCCATAACGGTTTCATAACTCGAATTTACTTCAGCAGATAATTCTACAAGAGTTTTAAAAACTATATCAGATGGATCTTCTGGTACTACGACGAACCGTAAGTAAACATCATGCAAATACTTTGATTTGCTAAATGTAACGTCTTTTGCTACCAAATAAAGAAACTCTACGTCACCCCTCTCTTTTTCTTTGGATTTAACAGGTACAAAACCCTGCTTTTCCATTATGGCTTTTGTATCTTCCCATATATGGTTTAAATAGTATTTCCTTGCTATACGGTTTGATTTCCATAGAAACTGATGATATGAATTTTTATTACCGGACAACAGAGCCATTAAATCATTTTTAAATGTGGAGGATGACCTTGTTCCGTCACACCTGCTTATAATACATATCGTAATTATTAATATCCCAACTATGAAAGTTTTCATCTCAATAGCCTCAAAGCATAACTGTTATTAGTATTGAAAATCGGTCGTTATGGTAGATTGTCCATCTTTTGTTATGCTTTGTGTTAACCCAATACTTTTCTTCGTGGTCTCGCAAGGACACTCTGGAGCACTCATAACTGAGATTATAATTTGCAATGTTTTTGGCCCCCTCCTAATGTCATGCGTTGGTCGGTCCCAAATGGGGGATATCTCGCCGGGTGGAGTAGGACCAGGACGCGTTTTGTTGTTCCAACCTGCAAGCCCCGGTGAATTTCTAAACTGAGGATAATCCATCATTTCTCCCCATTTACCAGGCTCTATACCCGCACGTCTTTTAGCAGGAGACGGATCACTGCTCTTTTCTAGCCAACTCAAGAAACAATCGTATTTTACTTGCTCAGTATAGCATGATATATATTTTATGCCCACATTTAATGAAAAGAAATTTCCAACTACATAAGGACCCTCGCTAAAACTAAATTCATTTTTAAGTGAAAGGTCAGTAACACAACAGCAGTAATATTTCTTGGCTTCTAACATTACATGTTTATCCTCGCATTTTTTATCTGTCGTTGTGGTTGAAGGAGCAGAAGACTCCGCTTCCATTTGGAATCCACTTGGGTCAACCCAATTCACCGGATTATTTCCCACATAACTATAAAGATTCATTCCTCCATCATATTCAATCGGGTCGGCAGATAGGAAGCGACCAATGCGCGGGTCTTGGGTGCGTGCCCGGAAATAGTTTGTCTGCGATTCCGCATCCCATTCTCTTGAGGTGAACTTGTAGCGCTGAGGCACGGCTTCCGTTTCGGAGAGAATCTCTCCGAACGCATAGTAATCATATGCGTTCTGCGTCACCTGTCCTGCGTCTATAAGCTGCCTGACACTGGCTAACCCGTCTTTCATATAATAAAACTTATCAGTTCCCCGCATTACCAGAACGTTATCATCCAAAAACGGCGTTAGGTAACGTGCCTGCAATACATTACTACCGTTATAGTCAGCTATGATATTAGCGCCGTCATACAGATATTGTTCCGTGGTAGTTATTACCTCTGTGGTATTGCCCAGGGCGTTCTGGGTGCCTTGCCCTTGTTCTCGTCCTTTGCCTTTCCCATTTCCTATTCCGATTTTCTCTGACGCGTTCTGAGCCCCGCCGCTCTTAAAAACAGTCATCACCGCGGTCTTCTTGATTCTTTGACCCATTGCGTTATAAACATATGTCCCGCTATTCAAGGAATCACTGTAGGTAATCTGCTTGTTTTCATAATCGTAACTCCATTGTGAAACCTCAATGCCTTTAGTTTTCTTCACCTGATTTCCGTTTGCATCGTATTCATATGCACTAACTTCAGAACCGGTCACCTCGCTCACGAGTTGATTGGCATCGTTACAAGTATAAGTAGTCAAGACACCATTTTTAGATTGAGTGAGACGATTACCGACTTCATCGTAAGTCCAAGCGAGTTGATAAGACGCACTGCCGGTGCGGACTTCGCTGATAAGTTGATAAGCGTTATCGTATCCGTAGGTTATTGTGTCGCCATTCGACAGGCTCATGGTGTTACGATTGCCTACTTTGTCAAGAGTATAGACAAAAGAGGATATAATTGAGCCGTCTGATTTCTTGTTGTAAAGCGCGGTTAACCAGCGGAGGGGATGATTATATTCATACTCAGTGTATGAGTTACTTCCGTTAGTCAGTTTTGTCCGTAAACCAAGGGCGTTATATTGGTATGTTCCTTCAACAACGCTGTTTCGCTTGATGGTCAACAACCTCTTGGCTTTGTCATAACTGTATTCCACCAGAGCGCCTTCCGGTTCAAGCATGGTCTTCCTTGTCCCGTCCTCGTAATAAGAGTATTGAATAAGTTTTGCCGGTGTATAGGTTTTGTCCGTTGTGCCCGTTAGCCGGTTTAGGTCGTCGTAGGTGTTTTCCGTGTTTGTATTCGCGTCAAGAGTAGTCAAAAGGTTCCCTGTAGCATTAAATGTATAGCTCGTGTTTTGTCCGTTACAGGTTTTGCCCGTTAGCCGGTTATTTAAGTCATACGTATAAACTATGGTTTGTCCTTTAGCGTCTGTTTTGCTCGTCAGGTTGCCGTTACCATCATAGACATTGGTTGTGATATTCCGTAACCCATTGTAACCCGGCAGGTCTGTGGTTTTAAGCAGGTGATTACTGTAATACGTATAATTAGTGTCTATTGGTGTACCATTCTTATAGTAAGTCAGTTTAGTTCTTAAGCCATCCTTATTATATTCGTAATCCGTGTTAGAACCGCGCGCATCTGTGGTTCTGATAAGCCGACCAGCCAAATCATAAGCGGATAGCGTAGAGTGACCTTCGGCATCGATTACCTGCGTCTGTTGCCCGCGTTTATTATAAGTATAGTTTGTAGCATAAGTTGGGTTATTAGTATATTGGGTGATTAGGCGATTGGCGTTATCATAGACCGAATAACTCACCGTTTCCAAAGGCGTGCCAAAGGCAGAATGGACCTCTATCTGCCGGCCTACCTTATCATATATATACTTGGTCTGTTCATTTAGTCCGGTTGGGTCAACCTTGGTCAGGGTTAAATGACCGCACCGGCTGTATTGGTGTTCGGTAACTGTGCCTTCCGGGTCTGTGACACGGGTCACGTTCCCGTTATTGTCATATCCATAGAGCGTGGCCGGGTGAGAATTTACCCAACTCCTTATAACCCTATCCGCCCTATCGTATTCCGAATGCCTTACATTAGCCGAATCAGCGTCATCCGCGTCTCCGTTCTGATTGGCGTCATACCACGGGCCGATTACCTGCACCGTGCGTCCGGCTTTGTCATAAGCATAGGCCATAGTAATATTATCCTGCGGGGTGCGTGTGTGCGTCAGGTGTCTAAGTTCGTCGTAGTAATTATAGGTGGTGTTGCCTCTGGCGTCCTGCGTCCAGATGTTTAAGCCCACTTCATTATATCCGTATCTGGTAACATTGCCTTCCGGGTCGGTCACGGTCTCTACTTGGTCTCTGAGAGTGTAGGTATAAATTGTAATATGGCCTTCGGGGTCAGTGCTACGGGTTAGGTTTCCATTGAGGTCGTATTCATATAAAGTTGAAAGGTTCAAGGTTAAAGGTTCCAGGGTGCGCATCTTAAGCCAGCCGTTGGACCAATACTCGTATTCTGTGATAGCGCCTTCGGCATCAACAGTTCTCGTTATGCGTCCCGCGTTATCATACTCGTTCCACGTTTGGATATTCAACCCTGCCGGGTCAAGGGTAGTTGAGATTGGCCGGCCTAAATTATCATATCCATATTCAGTTACCAGATTCAGCTCTCCGTCATCCTCGGTGCGTTTTATAAGATGGTCACTCCTGTCGTATTCAAGAGTCGTTAAGTAACTGATTCCCGGCGAGGTGTAAGTGCGGATGGTCTTCCGGTTGCCCCGGTAATCATAGGTATATTCAAAATTGGGTTGCATACTACGCGGGCAATAGGTCTTCCAGACCTGGCCTAAATTGGTGTAATCAGTCCGGTAGGTTATGCTGATACCATTCTCGTCAACTATCTTAAATGTAAGATAACCGTCAGTATAATAATAATTGGTGGTAAGATTCAGCCCGTCCGGGCCCGGGTCGCGGGTTTCTTTCTTTATCTTACAGGAATTATCATAATACTCATAGTCAGTCCTCTGCTCGACCGAGGTGCCTAATGCCTCTATCTTCTTTATCAGATTACCCTTTCCATCATACTTTAAGGAAGTGGAAACACCAAGGGCATCGGTTATCAGGGTCGGTAAATCAGAGTTGGCAGTATCTGTATAGGCATAGGTCGTGGTATTTAAGAGCGGGTCAGTGATAGTAAGAACATTACCCCGATAATCGTAGGTATAACGGGTGATTGCGCCATTAGGTTTAGTCCTGGATCGAAGGTTACGATTACTATAATTAATGTCATTTATGATAATATTGCCTGACATATCTTTCATCTCTGACCAAGTATCCGAGGCCAGATCATATTTTACCGTGGTCGTTTTACCGGTGCGGTCTGTGCTGGTAACTACAGAAGTGACCGTATCGTAGGAAAATGTCAAGGCATTGCTATTGGCATCTATAATGCTGCTAATCTTGTTTGTCTCGGGTTCATATTTGTATTCGGTCTGGATTATATTTGGATTGGTTGCCACGCTAATCAGGTTTGTGTCGTCCCGATATTCAAACTGCCATTTCCATACCCCGGAATTCTGGCTGACGCTTTCCAATTGGCCGGTAGGATAATAGGAAAGAGAGGCCTGGTTAGATGCCGTGTCTGTGACGGTGATGAGCCGGCCGTCCGTATATTCAAGGGCAATTGACTGGCCATAAGGTAAAGAGATACTTTCAAGATTATTGAATTCGTCATAACCGCAGTTTAAGCTATAGCATCTTCCCTGTATCGCGCTGAGTTTACCATCGAGTCTAAAGACATATCTTGTCGAATCTTTCATGGTTAAGACATATCCGCCAGTGGTCGTAACAAGATAAGAATAATCGCCGTATTGAGGCAGTGGCAGGAAAAGACCGGCAGTATCAGTAGGAGTGTAGCTAAACCGCTGGCCGTCATACATCCGATAGACCAGGGAACCGTCGGTATTGGTGATAATCTGTTGGTTAAAGGTATGGGTCCAGTTCGGGCCTAACGGGCCGGTAATAATATCATCAAGTGAGTTATAATATAATGTCAGATTTGTGGGTAGCGCGGTATTGGGAATAATACGGGTCACATCAACGTCTATATTAAGATTACCGCTGGCATAATCAATAGTCGAGCCGCCGCTTGTTCTGGCAATGACCGGGTCACAACGGCCTGTAAGACAACCAAGGGTTTGGCCAATCGGCGGGGTCTGGTATTCGAAGGTAACCGGGATGGTGCCCCATCTGTGTCCGCCCATGCCGGTCAGCGCGCCATTGTAATAAAGAGCTTGCTGGCTGATGGTGACGGTTTTGGCCGCCTGGACCAAGATGTTCATGGTAAATGCCACTGCGTTCGGGTCAGGCGGATTTACCGGATTAAACGCCCACATGGAATAGACGATATAACCGAGCCCGCGCTCGGAAATCTTCATCGGGAAACAACCAGCAGTCATTGTGATACCGCTGGTGTCAAAATTAAGATCATTAAAAGATACCTTGACATATAATATCAGGAAACTGCCCATAGATTGGCTGGTCGTGGCATCCCAGGAAAAATAACCCTTGATAGCGGTGGGATTACCCGGTAACAGGTTGACATTCTTGGGCGTATCCAATTTCAGTTTAATGTTGGTGTCTGGGAATGGTTCGTAGG
>Ga0208373_1004879_pt1 | contig 11631 bp, 5 predicted proteins | sample RifOxyC2_FD_184036 | JGI IMG/M metagenome (GOLD analysis project Ga0208373, IMG submission 184036) | Soil microbial communities from Rifle, Colorado - Rifle Oxygen_injection C2 (SPAdes) | ecosystem: Environmental > Terrestrial > Deep subsurface > Rock core/Sediment | place: Rifle, Colorado... | reverse complement strand
AATGCTGATTGGAAGGCGACGTCCCGCGGCATCCACGATATGGACCGTCCGGTTGACGATGGATTTCCCCGATTGAATGGTTTTGCGGAGGATACAGCCCCTTTCGCAGACATCCGCCTTCAGCACATCCTTGCAGCGCTGGCCGATAGCCTCTTCACGGCGGACGCCGGTGATTTCCTCTGCCGCCCGATTGAAAGAGGTGATGCGCCAGTTGTCGTCGACGGTAAAAACGCCGTCGGCAATCGAGTCGAGGATGATGTCCTTTTCCATGCGGCCCTTATAACATATTTACTCGGCCACTTGAAACGCAAACCTCTGTGGGAATGTCGCACAAGTCGTCATCCATATTCACCGGTGATGTTTTTTATCGTACCGGTGATGGAATCCGCATGTTCTCTCCGCCAGGCAGGTTTTCCGCAAAGAGCCCCCTCACTTCGGGGGTGGCATAGGCCGCCATGGTCGAGATCTCGGCGACGGAACCCGTCAGGGCACAATGATGATTTCGCGGAATCGGTTCTTAACGCTCCGGCGAATGCCATACACGTTGGAAAAACGCATTCCTTACAGTTTGTTCTTGGGAGAATCTTATATATATCCAGCACATTGGGAAGCCGTTTCTTGCCCTCGAAATTCGGCGTTGCAATTTCGGTTATCGAGGTATATTACCGAATACCGGATGAAATGTGGCATTTTGGGCGGATAATCGTGGGGCAGACTAACTTCCTCAAGTATTTGGTAATTTTGACGAGTATCCAACCCTTCAAGCGGCAATCATTATCCGATGGTCCTCTTTCCGTTTGACATCTCAATAGGTGTCTGATAGCGTTCAAACGGTTTGTTCTCACATCATTTTTCTTTTCCGCCAGCACTGCCTGTCCTTGTGGCGAGGATTCAGATGAAAAAGACATTAAGAAATAATCCTGAACCGATTGAAGATGTATCCACCTTGAAGCAGCGAATTCGTGAACTGGAGCAATCCGTAGCAGAGTCCAGATGCAAAGAGGAAGCGCTACGGGAGGGCGAAGCGAAATATCGGTTAGCCTTTGAAAGCACTGCTGATGGTATCTTTACAATCGATTGTAATTTTAATATTTTAAGTATAACCCCAAGTGTCGAGAGACAGTTGGGCTACAAAGTCCAAGAAATAATCAATAGGCCTATCCAAGATTTAAATATTCTGACTTCAGAATCTCTTACGAGAGCGGTCTCTGACGTAATGCAAATCCTTTCAGGCTTGGAGATCACTGGTGCGGTTTATGAATTTATTGCGAAAGACGGGACAAGAAAGATCGGGGAAGTAACGGGTACGCCAATTATTCAAGAGGGTAAAATCATCGGGGTAACAGCTGTTGTGAGGGACATCACCGAGCGCAAGCTTGCGGAGGAGGCTTTCAGAGTAAGGGAGAAATCCTATCGGACCCTTGCCGAAAACCTACCGGAGATAGTTTACCGTATTCACATCCGTGAAAAGAACCGCATGCAGTTCTTTAACAACATGCTCGTAACCGTGACCGGGTATAACGAGGAAGAATTGATTGAGGGGAAAGTCTGTTCAATCGATCCCCTGATTATTGAGGAAGACCGGGATAGGATAATTGCGGAAGTGGACGCTGCGATCAAGGATAATCGAAGTTTTTCTGTAGAATACTGCATAACCCATAAGGACGGAACCCGCCGGTTCTTAATTGAGCGAGGGCGACCGATCTTCGATAATGATGGATTGAACAGCATCGATGGGATCATCAGGGACGTCACCGCGGAAAAGCTGTTCGAGAATGCGCTGCGGGAGAGTGAAGAGCGGTATCGAACCTTGGTGGAAAATGCGAGCGACATCGTCTTCAGATTGGACGACACCGGACGCATAACCTTTGTCAATCCGGCGGCACTCCGCATTATGGGACACGAAGAAAAGAAAATTATCGGAAGGCATTATCCGACATTTATCCGACCGGACATGCAAGCGGAAGCGATGAAATTCTTTGGCCATCAGTTCGTGAAGGGGATTCCCAATACCTACTCCGAATATCCCGTTATCGTGAAAGATGGCAGCGAGATCTGGCTCGGGCAAAACACCCAGTTAATCTTTCAGGACGGCAAGGTGATCGGCTTTCAGGCAGTAGCCCGCGACATCACCGAGCGTAGGCGGATGGAGGAGGTACTGAGGGACAGTGAGAACAGATACCGGGAACTCAGCATAGTCGATGATCTCACCCAACTATACAATTCCCGCCATTTTTACTTTCAGCTTAAAATCGAACTGGACCGGTCGAACCGCTATGAACAACCTTTAACCCTCCTGCTTCTGGATCTCGACAATTTCAAACACTTCAACGACGCTTACGGCCATGTCGAGGGAGACCAAGTCTTATTGCGACTCGGCCAGGTGATTAAAAGATGCCTGCGCGAGACGGATTTTGCCTACCGTTATGGCGGCGAAGAATTCACGATTATTCTGCCCATGACAACAAGCGTAGAGGGGGCCGTAACGGCGGAAAGAATCCGGACGGAATTCAAGAAGGAGACTTTCTCCCCGGCGCCGAATCAGGACGTCCATGTGACGGTGAGCATCGGTCTTGCGCAATGCAAGCCGCAGGAAGACATGAAGGCTTTCGTTCACCGGGTTGACCAGTTCATGTACCAGGGAAAAAATAACGGGAAAGACAGGGTTTGTTCCGAGCCATAGTTTCAAGCACAGTTCAAAGTGTAATCCATGCCTTTATTCGACGGCGAGCACTGTTGACTCGGTCGAACCGCTGCGCTCGCCCGCTACGGAAGAAACCAAAAAAGAAAAAGGGGTTGCGAAGTGACTCCGCAACCCCTTGATTTTCATGGTAGGCGGTACTGGGATTGAACCAGTGACTTCTACCGTGTGAAGGTAGCACTCTCCCGCTGAGTTAACCGCCCAAAGGAAGCCGTCGTATATCCCAAAGGGATTCTGTTTTCAAGCAAAAATCGGATAATTTTGAAATAACCGATTCGAGTCAGTCGACCATCCAATCAGACGCCTACAACATCTCATAGATTCCCGCCGCGCCCATGCCGCCGCCGATGCACATGGAAACAATTCCCCGTTTCGCCTTGCGCCGCTTCATTTCGTGGAGCAGTTGCGCGGTAAGCTTCGCGCCGGTGCACCCCAGGGGATGGCCAAGGGCGATCGCGCCGCCGTTCGGATTGACATCGCCCGCCTTGTAACGATCCTCGATTCCGACTGCGCGAACCGAATAGAGACACTGGGACGCAAACGCCTCGTTGATCTCGAAGACGTCAATATCTTTGGCAGTCAATCCCGCCATTTTTAGAACCTTGGGAATCGCATACGCGGGACCGACGCCCATCTCCTCCGGACGGCACCCGGCTACCGCATAATAGGCCAGACGAGCCAGCGGCTTCACACCAATCGCCTTGGCCTTTTCCGGCGTCATCAGCAGTAAAAAGGCCGCCCCGTCCGTCATCTGGGACGAGTTTGCCGCGGTTACACTGCCGCCCTGTTTAAACGGCGATTTCAGTTTTGCCATATCCTCAAGCTTCGAGGGCCAGCGCACCCCGTCATCCGTATCGAATACAAACTTCTCCTTGACCCGTTTTCCGCTCTTGGAGATCTTGTACCGGTTAGCAACAATCGGAATTATCTCTTCCTTGAATTTTCCCGCCTTTATCGCCTCATAGGCGCGACGGTTGCTCTCGACGCCAAACTTGTCCATATCTTCGCGGGATATATTGTAGTCCGCGGCAACATTCTCCGCGGTAATTCCCATCGAAACGTAAACATTTGGCATTCCCCCGTCGAGATCCCACTCGGGATCGGGACGAAGGACAGAACCGCCCATCGGAATATGGGACATTGTTTCACAGCCGCCGGCAATAATGACCTCTGACCAGCCAGCCCTGATCTTGGCGGTTGCATCCGCGATGGACTGGATGCCCGATGAACAGAAACGGTTAACCGTCATCCCCGAAGTCGTAATGGGAAGACCCGCGCCTATTGACAGAATACGGCCGAAATTCATCCCCTGCTCCGCCTCGGGAAAGGAACACCCGACAATTACATCATCCACATCCTCCTGTTTTAATTGTGGAACCCTCACCAGAAGACCCTTTAAAACCTGTATTCCAAAATCATCCGATCTGGTCAGGGACAGACCGCCTTTTTTGTAACGCCCCCCGGCGCTTCTTACAGCTTCAACAATGACCGCATCGCTCATCGTATTCCTCCTTTATATGAAAATGCCCTTCGTTTTGGTTCAATCTGCGAGATTGAACCAGCCTGAGGACGCGACGAAGCGCGTCCCTCCAGCAAATTTTAATTGCGCAACGGCTTGCCGGTGCTAAGTATATGCATTATCCTGTCCTGCGTCTTCTTCTCACCGCAGAGGCTGAGGAATGATTCCCTCTCCAAAGTTAGAATCTCCTCCTCGGTCACCAGCGTTCCCTCCGGACAATCGCCGCCGGAAAGGATGTACGCTACCTTGCGGGCAACATGGACGTCGTATTCGGATATGTAATTGCCGACACGCATGTTGTAGAACATCGCCTCGGCCATCCCCCGCAAATTCTCACCCATAACCGGGATTAAAACCGGGCGCGGTTTTTTGTAGAATTTCGCCAGCCCCATAACGACCTGTTTCGCGTTCCAGAGATGATGATCACGGGAAAGGACAATATTCTCGGTCTTGCGAATGTATCCGAGCTCCATGCCTTCCGCGGCGCTTGTTGCCACCTTGGCCATGGCGATATTCTCCAGCGCCTTTGCGTATATCTGCTGCATGTTCTGTCCGGCCTCGACAACACCGTCGGGCAGGCCTTCAGTCACCCTGACCATCAGCTCTTTGCAGCCGCCGCCGGCAGGTATTACGCCAACGCCGACTTCCACGAGGCCGATGTATGTTTCACCATGGGGAAGACACTTGGCCCCGTGCATGGCCATCTCGCAGCCGCCGCCGAGGGCAAGTCCCGCGGGAGCTGTAACAACCGGCTTGGAGAGATATTTCATGCGCATATTGGCTGACTGCAGGCCTTCAATCTGCTGTTCGAGAAAATCCCAGTCGCCCTTCTGGGCCGCCATCAATACCTTGAATACGTTCGCCCCGGCGGAAAAGTTCGTTCCGTGGTTGCCCACTACCATCCCGGTGAAATCCTTTTCGACGATGTCGCAGCTTTTCTGGATCATCTCGATCATCCCGTCGTCGATGGCGTTCATCTTCGTGTGGAACTCGAGGCAGGCAACGCCGTCGCCCATGTCCACAAGGGATGCGCTGGCGTTTTCTGCAACAACCTTGTTTTGCGCCTTCAGGTCGGAAAGAATAATGATCCGCGGGTTGGATTCCAGCTTCACATAATCCTTCTTGTCGAAATCGTAGTAGTACCGGCCGTCCTCCTTTTGCAGGTAGAACGTCTCGCACTTTTTCTTCAACATCTCCGTAATCTTTTCGGGCGCCTTCTTTTTGAGCTTTTTCATCACCTCGACGGCTTCGCGCACCCCCACCGCATCCCAGGTTTCGAACGGACCAAGCTGATGGTTGTATCCCCACTTCATCGCGTTATCGATACCGACAATGGTCTCCGATATCTCGGGAATGCGATTGGCGGCATAGATGAAGTTATTGCAGAGGTATTCGCGGACAAGTTCGGCTGCAACATCACTGCCGTTGAACATCGCCCTGATCATCCCGGCTGCCCCCCCGTCTGCCTTCTTAAGGGCATTGCCGACAGATGCAAACCTCGGCCGGGAAGCAGGCGCATACTCCATTGTGTTGTAATCAATAACAAATTTTACGCTCTTGCCTCTTGCGTCTTTTGTTTTTTTATAAAACCCCTGTTTGGTCTTGTTGCCCAGCCACTTGCGTTCGACCATCTTGGTCATGAATTCCGACTGCACAAACATCTCCCGCATCTCATCTTCAGGAACGGCGGCGTAGAGGTTGTTCATCACATTTTGTCCGGTATCGAGACCGACCAGGTCCAAAGTACCGAAAATTCCCGAATTCGGTCGTCCGAGCGCCTTGCTGATGATGGCGTCAATCTCGTCAATTTTCAGATTCTTTTCGAGCATCAGATGAACGGCATTGGAAATATCGTAGGTGCCGATGCGGTTGCCGATAAAATTGGGGACGTCCTTGCTGATCACCACGCCCTTTCCCAGTAACGTCTCACAAAACTCGTTAATATATTTAACAATCTCCGGTTTTGTCTCTTCTCCGGGAATGACCTCCAGAAGTTTCATATAGCGGGGAGGATTGAAAAAGTGCGTTCCGAGAAACTGTCCCTTCAACTTTTTACCGAAATTGGCGGAAATATCCCGGATGGGGATGCCCGATGTATTGGTCGTGACGATGCAATCGGGACGGACAATCTTTTCCACCCTGGCAAAGAGTTCCTGTTTTATTTTCAGGTTTTCGACGACAACCTCGATTACCCAGTCCACATCTGCCAGCCAGTCAAGATTGTCTTCGAAATTGCCTGTTTTGATCAGGGAGGCGTTCTTTTTCGTGAAGAATGAAGCCGGTTTCGACTTAAGCGCATTGTCCAGACCGCCTTGCGCAAACCGGTTTCTCCATGCCGGGCTCTTCTCCGTCAGCCCCTTTGCCTTATCGGCATCGGTCAATTCGAACGGTACAATGTCGAGAAGGGCGCATTCAATGCCCGCATTGGCCAGATGCGCCGCGATCCCGGCGCCCATGACCCCGGCGCCGAGAACGGCAGTCTTTTTTATTTCGTATTCCATATATTCCTCCTATTTTCATACGTTTGTATCATTATGCTAACAGGTAAACGATTCATCCGCCATCTCAAAGACAACCATTTCTTCCGATTTTACGGCCTCGCACCGCGCCTTTACGGTACAGAGAACCTCGATTGCAAAGAAACGCGCCGACGCAAGCTTGCCATTGTAAAAGGCGACGTTCTCATTGGAGCGCACAAGCGCCCGTTTTTTAGCCTTGGATTCCTCGGCGCCATTTTCCTGATAGATCACCTTCAATTTTTCCGAGGAAATCACCGCGGCCTGAAGGAGAAAATGACCGACCAGAACATCGCCAAAGATGTCGAGATATGAAGACGCGTTCAAAAGCGGGATGATGAAACTGGACGATTTGCCGAACTGGGCGAGCGCCATCGTAAGCTCAACGAGGGCATTGTACGCTTCCTCAAGCTTTACGCCGTAAACTTTCAATTCTTCAACGTTTTTGGCCTTGGCAACTGTAGCGCCTATCTCGCCGAACATGTTCATGATGTTCATGCCCTTGTTCATGGCCAGCTTGCGGCCCACCAGATCAAGCGCCTGAATCCCGTTTGTGCCTTCATAAACGGTCGCTATCTTGCAATCCCGGAGGTACTGTTCCACCGGATATTCCTGGCAGTATCCATAACCGCCGTAAACGTCAATCGCCTTGGAACAGATTTCCATTCCCTTGTCCGACGAATAAGCCTTGCAAACCGGGGTAAGAAGCTCCACAAAACCCTGCCATTTGTCTCTTTCGGCGGGGTTGGCCTTGGCCATGTCCATACAGTAAGCGGTAAAATAGTTCAGCGCCCGCACCCCCTCCACATGAGCCTTCATCCAGAGCAGATCCCTGCGCACATCCGGATGCTGAATAATCGGCACCGGCTTGGCGTCGGGGTCCTTCTTCTCCCAGACCAGGGCGCTCTGAATCCGCTCCTTTGCATAAGCGACGGAATGCTCCAAAGCAACAGAGGAGAGACACAGGCCCTGCAGCCCGACACTGAGACGAGCCTCGTTCATCATCAGGAACATTATTTTCATCCCTTCGCGCTCGTTTCCCAGAAGCTCCCCTATGCACTTGTTATCGTCGCCGAAGTTAAGGGTGCAGGTAGATGAACCATGAATGCCCATTTTGTGTTCGATGTTGCCGGTATGAACATCGTTCAGCTCTCCGCTGCTTCCGTCTTCGTTCACCTTGTATTTGGGAACGATGAAAATGGAGATGCCGCTTGTCCCCGCAGGATCCCCTTCTATTCTTGCCAGCACCGGATGGATGATGTTTTCTGTTACATCCTGATCGCCGAAAGATATGAATGATTTTGTCCCTGTTATGCTGAAGGTGCCGTCCGGCAGCCTTTTCGCGATTGTTTTCAGAGCCCCGACATCGCTGCCCGCGCCAGGCTCTGTAAGACACATTGTGCCCCCCCACTGTCCTGCGTACATCTTTTCCATGTATTTTTTCTTCTGTTCTTCCGAACCGTACTCCTCAATCAATTTGCCGGCGCCATGGGTAAGCCCGGAAAGCATCGAAAATGAGACATTCGCTGCGGTCATTGTCTCCTGGCAGGCCTCATACAGCGCTATCGGCATCCCCTGACCGCCTACATCCGGGGATTCGTTGGCAATCATCCATCCCCCTTCGTTGAACTTCTTATAGGCGTCATGATAGCTTTTCGGGGCATAAACAATCCCGTCCTTGAAGGTGCATCCCTCCCTGTCGCCTTCAACATAAGTGGGGAGAATCACGTTGAGCGCCATCTTTTCCGCCTCCGCGAGAATCATCAGCGCATCGTCTTTGGAAAAGTCCTTGAACGCCTCCGTTTTGAACAATTTTTCAATTCCCAATTGTTCAAAAAGAATGAAATGCTGATCCCTGCCATTTACCAGTAAGTTACTCATAAGCTGACCCTCCTTTAATTTTACAATATAATCTGACCATTAATATGACTTCAGACCGTTGCCCCGGTAACAACCGGCAGCTTAAACAGGCGCTTCCGCACTTTTAAGACCACGAATAAATGTCTCCATCCCCTTTTTTACAGTGCTTCTGATCACATCGTCCCTTTTCTCTTCATTAATTGTAAATATGTACAGCGAGATTATGCCGTTCAACATACCCCAAAAGGCATTCCGGTTCTGGCGGAGATTAATCGTTCCGGGAAATTCACCCCGCCCGATGCCGTACTCAAATATCTGTTCAACGATATCGATAGTTTTATTCATTGTTTTTATGGATTCTTCATAAAGCTCATCGGGAAAATTCATGCCTGTGGCGCGGATCATGAAGTTCATGAGGTTTCTGAAGAATTCCCGCTCAGTGAGGAAGAACTCAACGTAAATGTCCGCAAACTCAAGAAGCGCCTGGGAGGCGTTTGCCGAGTTTTGCAACAGCCCCGTAAATCGATCGTGAAATTTTCCCAGATCGCTCAGCACTATGTGGGCATAAATCTCTTCCTTGCTGCTATAGTGCAGGTAAATTGCACCCTTGCTAAGTTCAGCCTTGCTGGCGATACTATCAACGGTAACAGCTTTAAAACCTTTTTCCAAAAATAACTTCCGTGCGGCCTTTATTATCGAACCCTTGCGATTTTCCCGTTCCCTTTTTCTGCGGTCTTCAAGTCCCACGATCCACACCTCTATGCAAAGACGATTTGTTTAAATTTTGCACCCGAAGTTAATAACTAACGATCCCGATTCTTAAGTTTCAAGCTATCCATGATGGCTATCGATAAACAAACAATGCGCAAAGAGACATCTTTCGGGAAGGCCATCTACGCATTAAAACAGAAATCTTTTATCTGAACTACGGTCAATATATGACTGACGGTCACGTTTGTCAGCCATACTCCCATATAATTTGGCTGTCAAGAGAAAAAAGAGGGAAATGGGTTCGAGAATGAAATTAATGAACAAAATTGGAAAGAAAGCTGACTGGAACAGCGGTGTCGGAGACAAGCCCTGCAAGAAAAAAACCTCCGCCGGCTTTTATGTTCCAACCATCTCGCGGCAGAGAAAGTCGATCCGCTCCGGGTCGGGTCGGTCGTAATAAACGCCGCAGTCACCCCCCCAAGCGGGGTTCATCCCCCGCAAAAAAAGGTAAAAAACACCTCCGAAATGATGACGATAGTCGTAGCCGGGGTGCCGCAGCTTGAGATACGTATGCAGCGCCATCAGATAAATGTAGTACTGGAGGATGTATTGATGTTCCTCCATGGCCACGGGAAGTTTGTCCCGGCTGTAATCATGGCGGCTTTTGCCGAGAAAATTGGATTTCCAGTCCACCAGAAACCAGCGCCCCTCCCAGCGGAAAACCATGTCCATGAACCCCTTCATGAATCCGTGCAGCGGCTCGAACTGAAAACGCTTCAGCGCGGCAATAAAGTCGTCCGGCAACGGCGTTTTGCTGACAACTCCGCTTTCGATGAAAATATTTACCAGCCTTTCCGCGGAGAGACTCTGCAGCGGAAAGTAGAATTCGAGTTCATTCAGCCGTTGCTCATTTCTGATATCACATAGATGGATAACATCAGAACAAGGCTCGGTGTTCATAATAATCAGAGGGTGACGGACAACCCGTCTAATCATTTCCAGAACCGTGTCCCGCAATCCGGGTTCAAAACCATTTTCCCGCAGTTTTACGGCAACCGCATCCCCAACAGCGGGATCATCTCCCCTGGTGAAATCCCATTGTTCAAGGATCTCATGGAGCAGAACGCCGGAACGGGCCCCCGGGGGGAAATTCAAAATCGGGTCCTCCGCGTCCCGATTCTCTTCCCGTTCGGGAGACAACATCTGAGAACTGTTTTCGGCATCCCGATCGGGGTATTCGCCGGCCTGCCCCACTGCCCCGGCAAGATAGGAAAAACTTGCCACCCGCCAGGAACGATCGATCGCCTCTTCAAATTCCCTGCATGCCAGCGTTGCGTCGGCGGAAGGAAGCGGCAAAGCGGAGATTCCACCACTTTCCGGCATCGGCAATAGTTCCATAGCCCCCTTTGACGCTGCGGCTATTTCCTCCATCCGGGCACGGACAGAATCACTGGAGAGGCCTTGATAATTTTTCGTAACCGCCGCTACGATATCCTCCCCCTCCTCTTCACCCCCGCCATGCAAAAGATACGCGGGCGCGGATGTCCCCGATTTGTTGATCCATCCCCAGACAAAGGTGCAACTGCTTATGGCCCGTGTCAGTGCCACGTAGAACAGGCGGATTTCTTCGGCAAGCAGTTCCTTTCTCGCCTGGAGCTGGTGGGCGGGGTATTCCTCAGACCCCAGATCGCAGACCTGCCCGCCGTCACGCTCATGATAGAATAGCGGAACTCCCGGCTCCCGGAAACCTCCCCAGAGAAAAGGACAGAAAACAATCGGGTATTGCAGCCCCTTGCTTTTGTGAATAGTCACTATCTCCACCGCGGCGCTGTCGGTCTCCAGACGGAGCTGGTGTTCTTCATTGGCCGGATTTTCCATTTTTTGGGCAAGCCACTTGAGAAGGACGTCAATGGCCATATTTTTTTCTTCCGCCTCCTCCTGAAGCGCCTCTGCGAGGTGCAGGAGGTTTGTCAAACGACGCTCTCCATCGACAAACGAAAGCAGCCGCGCCCTGACGCCCTCCCGGTCGATAAAAAACCTGAACATCCGCAATAACCCGGTTTTCTCCGACAATTCGTGATAACGCAGGAATTTCTCATGCCATTCTTCCCACCTAACTTCATCCGCCTTGAGGGAATTCAAGGTCTGGAGGTCACAGCCGATCATATCGGTCGCCAGGGCCGCCAGCATAAGCTCATCGCGATCCGGAGAACGGACAGCCAAAAGAAAACGCTCCATCTCCACTGCCTCGTGCGACGAAAAGAGGCCCTCCGTGCTGTGGAGAACGGCGGGTATTTTCAGTGCTGCCAGGGCATCCCTGCACA
>Ga0208373_1004875_pt1 | contig 11636 bp, 10 predicted proteins | sample RifOxyC2_FD_184036 | JGI IMG/M metagenome (GOLD analysis project Ga0208373, IMG submission 184036) | Soil microbial communities from Rifle, Colorado - Rifle Oxygen_injection C2 (SPAdes) | ecosystem: Environmental > Terrestrial > Deep subsurface > Rock core/Sediment | place: Rifle, Colorado... | reverse complement strand
CAGGCCCAATGCCTGAGGGAAATAGGATTGGGATATACGGCAGTGGAAACCCCACCGCCGCCAATCCCGCCGCCGCCGCAGCCGAAACCGTTTTCCGTATCAAGCCCGAGTGCTTCTTAGGAAAGGAAGAATTCAACCGATTTTCAAACTCAATCCTGATCATCGATCCGAAAAATAATAAAACGCCCTGAATTCAGTATAACAGGGCGTTTTTTTTATTGACATTCTGCCTTTGTAAATATTAAGCTGCTCGAAATTCAATATTGACGCTATTGGATTGTATTCTTTTGATATTTTTTCATTTTTATAATTTAGGATAATTTACCATCTAAAGGTGAGCAAATAAAATGAGACATCATAAAATTTTCCTTCAAGTCCTTCTAATGGTTTTTTCTTTTGTTCTATTAACTCATGGCACCTATGCGGAGGATGCTCCCCCTGTCGGCCAGTCCAAAAGCACCCCCTCCTCCATACCCGAGGGTCAATCCAAAGGAAAGCCGGTTTCAGCGGACGAGGGCATCAGCTCTGATATTTTCGGAAAACAAGGGGGAAATTTTCATCCGTTTTTAATTTTCCAGGAGATCTATGAGGACAATATTTTTGCCACAGACACCAATACAAAAAGCGATTTTATTACCACCATCGCCCCGGGGGTTTGGCTTGCTTTCCCTGCCAACCGGGAAAAACTCCTAAATATTGATACGGAAACTACTTCTCCCGGAGGGCTTCAATTAAGCCGCATCAAACCGGAAGCCACCCGGCGCTATCAATCCTATTTCCTGTATTCACCTGAATTTTTGCTCTATTCAGACCATTCATCGATAGATCATGTGAATCACAGGGCAGAAGGGCTTTTCCAATATAACCTGAATTCCGGGCTTTCCTTTGACATCATTGATCTTTTCCATGACAGAGAAGATATTGCAGGCAACGGCATTAGGGATACGATGTACAGATACCAGGACAACCTTCTGGATCTGATCACTACATATACAGCGCCCTCAGGAAAATTAAAATTTGAGCTGGATTACTCAAATTACGACATTGATTATGAAGATATCGCTGCATCCTACAGAAACAGAACCGATAATTCTTTCGGAGTCTCTGCCTTTTACAAATTCTGGCCCAAAACTTCTTTATTTGTCGAATATAATTTTTCAGATATTGATTTTGATGGCGGGACATCAACGGACAGCACTGAAGATCGGTACTATGCCGGTGCAACCTGGGATATGACGGCAAAGACAAGGGGGACTCTGAAACTGGGGTATATTGAAAAAGACTTTGACGCCCCGGCTCTTGAAGACCAGGAAGGCTTTTCTGTTGAACTTCAAACCCAGCATAACCTGAGTCCCAAACGAGGACTCCAGATCAATGGATTCCGGAAATTCAATGAATCGGATTTCGGTGATGCATCCACTTTTCTTTCCACGGGAATCAATATTGCCCTGTTACAACGCTTTACTGAAAAATGGTCCGGAACATTTGATGTCTCCTTTGAGAATAATGACTATAAAGGGTTTGACCGGACCGATGATTTGTTCGGACTTGGCCCGGCCTTAAGGTTTGAACCCAGAAAATGGCTGATTTTTGATCTGGGTTATCATTATTATCTGAACGATTCAAACATAACAGCCTATGATTATGAAGCCAACCAGGTTTATTTTAGAGCCACTCTGTCTTTGTAAAATAAAAATGGACAAAATTTATAAATTCATATGGGTTCTGATTTTATTCTCCCTTCCTCTTATTGCCTTTTCCCAGGAATATACCATTGGCGAAGGGGATGTTCTTGATATCAAGGTATATGAAAATGAAGACCTGTCCACCACGGTCCGGGTAAGCGCCAACAGTACCATAAGGGTCCCTCTTATAGGCGAAATTTCCATAAAAGACCTCACGGTTTCCCAGATTTCATCCAAAATAGAAGCGTTATATGAGGATGGTTATCTCATCAATCCCCAGGTCGATGTTTTCATTAAAGAACACCGAAGTAAAAAAGCCGTTATTCTGGGGCAGATCAAAAACCCGGGGCAATATGAACTCAGGGGCAGGGTCACCATTCTGGAATTTATTTCCACGGCGGGCGGGTTGACTGAAGACGCCGGTGGAACTGCAACGATTAAGCGCTTGACCGCCTCGGGAGAGAACAAGGATCAGATCGTTCTGGATCTTGAAAAGCTTATTAAGAAAGGGGATGTTTCCTTGAATATCCCTGTTCAAGACAATGACAGCATCTATATTTCCAAGGCAAAGACTTATTATGTGTCCGGCGAAGTGACCAAGCCCAATCAATATGTTTATGAACAGGAGCTTACCGTTATCAAAGCGATTACTATGGCAGGGGGCTTTTCAAAAATAGCGGCAAAGGATAAAGTTCAGATTATCCGGCTGATCAATGGTGAGAAAAAAATTCTTGAGAAGGTGAATATGGACGAACCCGTACTTCCGGATGATGTGATTGTCGTGCCTGAAAGTTTTTTCTAATCATGGATGAAAAAGAAATACATTTAAGAGATTATCTTCGAATTATCATTAAGCGCAAAGGGTCTATTCTAACCTTTTTTGTTCTGACGATGCTGATCGTCATCATTGCGACCTTTACCGCAACTCCTTTATATTTAGCCGGCACCAAGGTAATGATCGAAAGAAACACCGCCGGTTCCTTGACCACAAGCTCTACTTACAGCCCCTATGACCCTGAATTTATTGAGACTCAAAATCAATTGATTATGAGTACGGCTGTGGTTGACAAGGCAGTTGGAAATCTGAACCCGGATAAAATCTACGATGCCTTTCTTAAAAAAACCGAAGATCAAAAATCCTATATCCAGGCGATGGCAGGATGGATAAAAGACCAGTATGTATCAGTAAAGAAAATCCTCGGAATCGAAACCCTTTTTTCCGGTTCAGATGATGCCGTAAAAAAAACAATCTCCGAAGACATCCCCCCGACCAAGGCTCAGATTCTTGCGGATATGATCAAAGGGGGCATATCCGTCACACCTGTTGAAAATTCAAGAATCCTGCAGATCGGTTATCTTTCCGACAATCCGGCTCTGGCCATGAAGGTGGCCGATGCCGTGGCCCAGGCCTTTATTGATGTGCTTGTGGACATGCAGATGGAAGTTTCCGGTTACAGCATCAACTGGATGTCACAAAAAGCCGAGATCCAGCGCAAAAAACTGGAAGAATCAGAACAGGAATTGCAGGAATACAAAAAGCAGCAGGACATTGTCACCATTGAAGACAAGGAAACCGTTCTGCCGGAGCGGCTGGCTGATCTTTCAAAGAATATGACCGTCTCTGAAACAAAAAGGAAAGAATTGCTTGCCGTCTATAACCAGGTCAAGAATGTCAGAAAAGAGCAACTTGAAACCATCCCCGCTGTTGTCGCCAATGTCTCTCTTGAATCCATCAATCAGAAGATCATCGCTGCAGATCAGAAAGTTTCAGAACTTTCAAAAAAATACGGCCCCAAACATCCTAAAATGATCACAGCTAAAAATGAGCTGGAAGGTCTGAAAAATAAAAAATATTCAGAGCTTCAAAAAGTGGTTGAAACCATAAAGAACGAATACCTGCTGGCGGAAGAAAATGAGCGGAGTTTAAAAGGACTGGTGGATCAAACCCGGTTTGAGGCGGAAAGATTTGGAGATAAATCCATTCAACTCGGAATGCTCCAGCGGAAAGTGGATACCAACAGATTCCTTTATGACGCCCTTGTTAAAAAGATGAAGGAGCGGGATCTCACCGAAAGAAATCAGGCTGTCAACGTGTGGATCATTGAAAAAGCGGAATTTCCCAAAATCCCTGCCAAACCCAACAAGAAACGGAATATCCTTCTCGGAATCGTCCTGGGGCTCTTTGGCGGGATCGGGCTTGCTTTCTTTTTTGAATATCTGGACAATACCGTAAAGACGCCTGAAGATGTCGAGGAAAAATACAATATCGCCGTCATCGGCACCATTGATCTGATCAAGGACAAAAAACAGACCGTTGTCCAGACGGTTATGAGAGACACCTCTTCTTTGATTGCGGAAAGCTTCAAGGGGATGAGAACCTCCGTCTTGCTGTCGTCTGCAGATAATCCGCCGAAAATTCTTCTTGTCAGCAGTTTTACACCGGGAGAAGGAAAATCCTCTGTCAGCGCTTCCCTGGCCATGTCCCTTGCCCATGCCGGGAAAAAAATCCTATTGATTGATGCGGACATGAGACGGCCCGTGCAACATAAAAATTTCAATATTGAAAATTCATCCGGGCTGAGCTCTTTTCTGGCAGGTGTTTCAGCAGAAAATGAGATAAAGAAGGAAAATCCCATTGAAAATCTTTATCTCATCCCTTCCGGACCCATTCCTCCGAACCCGTCCGAACTCCTGAGTTCCAAAAAACTAAAGGATCTTTTGTCCAACGTCTCCGTTGACTATGATATGATCATCATTGATACCCCCCCCCTTGCAAGCGTTACAGACCCGGTGATTTTAAGCAAACTCGTTGATGGGGTAATTCTTGTGACCTGGGCCGGGAAAACCACCTATGAAATGCTGGGAAAGGGCTTAAAACAGCTTAGAGAAGTGGATGCCCCGTTAATCGGTGTGGTTTTAAACCGTTTCAATGCAAAGAAAAGCGGGTATTATTATAATTATGGTGATTATTATTATTCATCCGAATCCTAATTAAAATGGCTTTAAGACTTTCGAAAAGCTTGTTCTTCTTTTTATTTATTTTTTCACCCTTGGCTTTCGGGACAACGGAACCTTGGTCCTATGCAATAATGGAAACCCTTTGCGGCCTTGCGTGCTGTTTTTTTGTTCTCCATACAGTTAAAAACAAGGCCCCCCTTTACGCCGTTCCCGGAATTATTCCCTTACTGATTTTCCTTTTCTATATTCTTTTTCAATTGATCCCGCTTCCTCCGGCTGTTGTCGCATTTCTTTCTCCTGAAGCCTTTGATATCCATCAAACCCATAGACTGATAACGGATACGGATTCATGGATGCCGCTGAGCGTCAATATAAAAGCGGGCTTATCCGAGTTCTTCAGATATTCAACCTATGTCATGTTTTATATCCTCACGGTCCAATTGCTCAGCATAAAAGGAAATCTCCAGGCAACTGTCCTCACCATCGTTCTTTTTGGGGGGATACTGGCATTTTCATCCATCCTGCAGTTTTATCTGACCGATGACATGGCCCTTTGGTTTCGTCACACCCCGACCAATTCCATTGTTGTGGGCCCCTATGCAAATCATAACCATTATGCCGGATTGATGGAAATGATGTTTCCCATTGTGCTGGGGCTTTTCTTATTTTACCGGCCCAGAATAAGCAATACCTCTCTCATCAAAGGCATTGCTGAAATACTGTCCCAGGAAAAAGCCAATATTCATATCCTGATCGGCACATCGGCGCTGCTCATTATTCTTTCCATATTCATCAGCCTCTCCAGGGGAGCCATGGTCAGCACCTGCCTGTCTCTATTGATCTTTTCCTTTTTTCTCATGAACCGGAAGATCAGCAAAGGCAATACGGTATTGCTCATCGGTGTCATCCTGATGACAGCCCTTTCCATCGGTTGGTTCGGATGGGATCAGATTTTTGAACGCTTTGCCAAATTAAAAAACACCCAGGGCATTATTTATGAATCCAGGCTGGACTTCTGGAAGGACAGTCTGGATATTATCAAGCATTTCACCCTTACCGGTGCAGGAATCGGGGCCTTTTCCCATATCTACCCTTTACACCGGTCCATCGTCAGTGAAAGATTTCTGACCCATGCCCATAATGATTATCTCGAACTTCTTGCCGAAGGCGGGGTCATTGGTTTTACCATTGTCTTTTGTTTTTTGGCCGCTCTTTTTTATAAAACCTATAAAACTTTTTCAGCCCGGCGGGATGCGATTTCAATTTATCTTTATATGGGCAGTATCACAGCTCTTGCCGCAATTTTGCTGCACAGTTTTACGGACTTCAATCTGCATATCGGCGCCAATGGTCTCTGGTTCTTTTTTGTGGCCGGTATTGCAGTGACGTCTGCCAATACCGGCATAAGAAAACAAAGTCAAGCCACAAGGCTTTCGCCCGTCAATTCCGGCATTACAAAAACCGGGGCCGGCCTGGCCATCTGTGCCGTGGCTGTATTTTCCATGGCGTATCATTTTTCAAATTTAATGGGTCTTTTTTATTATTCTCATATCAAAAATTACACGGTCAGCGCCGGCACGCCTTTGCCCACCATTCAAAAAATCAAAAAAACGGCTGGATTTGCATCTCGCTTTGATCCGTTCCAGGCTGAATATCTGTTTATGGCAGCAAATATGACCTGGTTCATGAATGATATGAAACCGTCTCAGGATCTATTTCATTCCTCTCTTTATCTTGACCCTTTGAATTCAAGATATCTGAACCGGTATGCGACTTTTCTGGCCCGTCAAAACGAATCGGAACGAGCTGAAATTGCATTCAAAAAAAGCATGCAATACGACCAAAGCAATCCGGAACATACATTTCAGTACGCAGCTTGGCTTCTCTCAAAAAAGGATAATGAACAGGGGCTTTCCTATTTGAAAAAAACACTGGAAATGGATGGTAAATTCATGGAAAGAGCATTGACGGCAATGATTCTTGCCGGGATTGAATCTGACATCATAGACGCAGCCATCCCTGAAGCGCCCGGCCCTTCCATCGAATTTGCCCGGTTTTTATTTGAAACGGGAAAAATTGAAGCCGCCATTGATCAATACATCAAATCTATTGATTTAATTGAGGAAATGAAATTCCCTGCTTCTAAGACCCGGACGGAACAAGACAGGATCAAAAAGTCGCATTATTTTACGATTTTCCAATTTTTCAAAACCCACAATGATCTGAGAAACGCCATGGAGACCATGGAAAGGGCGGAAAAAACCCTGCCCATGGACCCGGATGTCAAAATAGCCCTGGGAGATCTCTATTTTCAACAGGGAATTTTGTTTAAAGCCCTGGATAAATACGATCATGCCCTGCTTCTCAATCCCGGCAACCCCCATGCTTTAAAAATGGTGAAGAAAATTAATCCGTAATATGCTGTTCGGCATATTGAGCCATGACTTCGTGAATTCTCTGGGGCGGGGAAATGGGGAAATAATTCTCAGCAACCACATGCCCGATCTCATGGGCCACTACCCTTAAAAATGAATTATCCGCCGAATAGAATACCGTGTTTCTGGATGGTGAATAAAAGGCGATATAGTCCACCTCGACCTTATATATCTCATTAAAATCGTTTTGAACGGTTTTTTCATCCGGATGAATCACAATAAAGAATTTTAATTGGGGAAGAAACATATCCAGGGTCGTCATCACCTTTTCAACAATAAAGTCGATTTTTGAGATCACCTCATCTTCTACGGTCTCTCCTGCATTTCTTCTCATCTGGGAACCCAGGCGGCCCATATAGAGTTCATTATTAAACCGCCTTAATGTATCGTGGTCATCAAAAGTGATAACGGCATATCTTGACTCAAGATTTAATGCCTCTGATTCGCACGGCAAACAAATCAGCGCACCGATGAATAGAATAATATATAGGGTCCTGGGATGGGTCATCGACCATCTTTCCTAAAGTTTTTCTCTAGGAAATGTATAGTCATTGATCATGGCCTGGATATTTTTCTGGCTGTCCAGTATCTCATTCAAAAGCGGGATGAAATTTTCAACCCCCGGGCCTGACTCATCCAATGCTTTTTTTAAATGCAGGGATGAGACTGCAACCTTGGCATTGAAATTTTCCATGATCGAAAGTTTGTCTCCCAGCATATAATTAAATGCATTCATTTTCCGGGCAAGTTCTTTGCCTTCATCTTTTTTCCGCAATATGATTTTTTTTGAAATATCGCCATTCAGCATTTCATCCAGGGTTTTTTCAAACCTGTAAAACGGGCCGGCCACTCGGTGCGTCATAACCAGGGTGACCAGAACGACCATGCCTCCGCCAAGAACGATAAAAAGCCACTGGGTGCTTAAAATTTTCTTAAACAGGATTTCCGGTGTAACCCCTATTTGCAGATGATAATTGTCATAGACAATGGAAAGGGTATTGGAAGAAAAAAAGCTGAACACACCTATGAACAACATGCTTCCGATTGCTGCAAGAATAAAATAATTAAAGATATACCGGCCCTGAAATTCTTTGTTGATAAAATAATTCCGGCGCTTATAGTGAGGGTAGGCGTTCATTCTTTCCTCCAGATTTCTGCTGATTCACGGATTGCATCCGTCCATTCATCAAGAAGCTGCTCCTTTTTTTTATCCTGAATAAGCAAGGAGACCTTTTTAACATCGAATTCTTCACTTTTTCCGGCTTCAGCCTGTTCTATTTTTTGGATATCCTTGAGCCGATAGATCAGAACTCCTTCAATGCCCTTTTTCTTGGGCTTGGACGATTCACCTTTTTCAAGGGAAAGCAGGGTAAACTTCAGATCATCCGACAGATTGATAAAATCGCTTTCAATATCCTGAATGCTTTCATTGGTTTTTTCCTGCATATCCTTCAGGGTTGGATAGTTAAATTTGGTTAAAAAAATTTTACTTTGGGCCAATTCCTCATATTTTTCCATTTCTGCATCAGTAACGTCGACCACCAGGGAATCCAGTTTTCGATCTAGAAGGATTTTGATGAGGGATTGTTCATAAAAAATTTCAACCGCACTTCTAAAGTTTTCCTCCTTATTGATCTTCATTCTGACGGCTTCCTGAATCAAAAGCTGTTTGTCGATCAAAGATTCGGCAAACTGCTCCCGGCTCATATAGGAAGGCTTTCTTTTTAATGCCGATTCAAACTCAGCTTCGGAAATAATTCTGTCATTGACGGATAGAAAAGGTTTTGAAATTTCAACACGGGTGTCAAAGAGCCCATAGGCTGCCAGTCCGGAAAAAACGATCATGATCACAAGGATATAGTAAATATACTTCATCGTGCACTGTCCTTTTCACATTATTTGTCGTCAACAATGAGACGGCCTGTATTTCTTTCCACCTGAATGCAACGGTCATCATACAGCCGTTGCATATTATAGTCTTTCACATTGGTTATTTCAAGCTCGGGCAGATTATTGTCCTTCAGCCATTTCCGGATGATGGGGATCTGTTCCGGGTCCTCGGCCCTGGCCGTGAATATTTTTATTCTGATGCCGTTATTGATCATTTTCCGGACCAGGGCCATCATGGCCGGCACCGGTTCTCCCACTTTATCGTAGGAAGCATTCCTGTCCAGGCAGGCCAGGGTTCCGTCCAGGTCCACCCCGGTCCAGATTTTCGGCAGGATCTTTTTTTCAGAATCAATCACAACCATTTCTTCAGGACCGACATCATATTCCTTTGCAATCTCTTCTTTTGCTTTATTAAGATATTTTTTTATTGATTTGAGCATACTTGGCTATATAATATAAATCCAAGCGAAAACCAATAAAAAGGGAGATTCTGTTTGAAAAAAATCATTTTTTTGATTTTATTGTCCGTATTCTGTCATGCTGTATGCTTTGCTGAAACGGAAAAAGAACTCTTTGATAATGGCGTCCTTCTTTTCAAACAAGGCCAATATCAGGAAGCGGTTGAAAAATTCTCACGCCTCATTGAAATTGCTCCCAGCAATGCCGATGCCTATAAAAACCGCGGTGTCTGCTATATGAAACAGGAAAAATATGATCTTGCCATTGGAGATTTTGAAACGGCAAAGGAATTGTTCCCTGAATTGAAAGGCCTTTACAGCAATCTGGGGGTTGCCTGGTATTATAAAAAAGAATATGAAAAAGCCATTCAAAATTATGATGTTGAACTGGAGATGGCCCCGGACAATTATATTGCCCATTTCAACCGGGCCCTCTGCCTTGCCGAGCTTCACCGCGACCCGGAGGCCCTTGATGCTTTGGCAAGGACCCTGGAGCTGAACCCTGACTTTTACTGGGCCCTCTGCTATAAAGGAGATCTTCTGGCCCGGGCCGGAGAAATATCAAAGGCAGTCGAATCCTATGAAACTGCCGTCCAAAAAGACTCGGACAATCCCTATGCCAAAGAAAAACTGGCCCTCCTCAAAGAAAAAAAGCCTGAGATCATCGGGTCTGAAGCAAAAGCCGCCGCCCCTGAAATCCATACCAACCCCGAGGCAAGCCTTTCCCTCCAGGCAGGGGCCTTTCTCAACCGGCCCAATGCAGACAAGGTGAAAACAAAACTCCTGGAAAACGGATTTGACGCAGACATCCTTATACTGAAAGATTCAAAAGGCAGAGACTGGTTCCTTGTGCGGTCAGGACGCTATTCTTCTTCGAAAGAAGCAAAAAAAGCCGCTCTGGCTATAAAGGAAAAACTGGGCATGGAATCGGCTGTCCGGCCTGCCGGCGATTGGTAGACGCAAACAAATCCCGGTTTTATAATCAGACAGAAAACCGGATATTCAGGATATCCCCGTCTTCCACCACATAGTCTTTGCCTTCAACATAAATTTTGCCGAGTTTTTTCAGCTCTGCTTCACTGCCTTTTTCCATGAGTTCGTCATATTTGAACACCTCGGCCCGGATAAAGCCCCGTTCAAGATCGGAATGGATCACTCCTGCCGCTTTGGGCGCTTTGGAACCCTTCCGGAGCAACCATTGGCGGACCTCATCCTTTCCCACCGTAAAAAATGAAATCAGATTCAGGGATTTCAGGCAGAGTTTGGTCAGGCTCTCAAGGGCGGTTTCCTGTATGCCGAGATCCTTCAGGAATTCTTCTTTTTCCTCTTTTGTATCCAGAAGGGCGATTTCGGCTTCCACCTTGGCCGAGACCAGCATGACCTCTATCATCAGGCCTTCACACCGTTCCCGAAAGGCGGACAGGATAGCGTCATTATCAAGATCCCCTTCCGACACATTCACGGCAATGACCAGTTTTTTCCGGGTGATAAAGGGATAGCTTCTGATCATCTTTTCTTCATCTTCGCTCAACTCGATCATCCTCAAAGGCTTTTCAGATTCGAGAAAATCCTTTAATTTGGTCATCAAAACCAGCTCTTTCTGCTGATCTTCATCCTTTATCTTTTTCACCATGGCGGAAAGCCGCTCGATGCGTTTTTCCGCAAATATCTGGTCGTGGAGGATCAGCTCGGAATTGACCATGTCAAAATCCCGCAAAGCGTCCACAGAGCCCCCGGCATGGTAGATGGCTTCATCTTCGAAGGCCCGAACCACATGGCAGACGGCATCCATATCGGCGATATCCTTGAAAATGTCTCCCTTTGAGATGGTTTCCGCCTCCATCCGGGGCAGAAGCACCAGATCGATCCTGGCCCTGACATTTTTCTTGGGCTCATAGAGGTCCACCAGCGTATCAAACCTTGAATCAATGATATCTGCTGCACCGGGCAAGGGCTTGGATGATTTGGAGGCATCTTTGACCTCATTTCCCGTCAAGATCTGAAACAACATTTTTTTGCCGGTCTGGGGCAGACCGATAATTCCTACCTTCATATTTCCGTCATATCCTTTTGTTTAATAAAATTTTGTGGCTCTAAACAATTTTCAGTTGATTAATAGGAACATGTGTCAGGCATGCATTCAAAAGACGAAAAGGCAGCTCTGGTTCCCAGAATCTTCTGTTAAAACGATAACTGAACTCAGCAATGTA